>Ga0208283_10249_pt1 | contig 19768 bp, 23 predicted proteins | sample AntRauMetaRauer1_FD_184785 | JGI IMG/M metagenome (GOLD analysis project Ga0208283, IMG submission 184785) | Saline lake microbial communities from Rauer Lake, Antarctica, in enrichment culture - Antartic Rauer Lake 1 Metagenome Rauer1 (SPAdes)... ...
GCACGGGCTACCGACCGCGACGTTGGTGACCGTGATGTTTCGGAGTTCGAGAGTATCACCGGGAAGGGAGTCCGTGCAGATCTCGACGGGATGACCCACTTTGCTGGCAAACCAGGACTGTTCGAGGATCTCGGATTCGACCTCGGCCATGTGCATGCTGCAACTGACGGCGGTATCGTCACCCAGAAGACACAGCGAATCTGTGAGAAGAACCGCTGTCTTGATCTGCTTGAGGGTGTCGTCCCCGAACTCCAAGCAGAAGGGAAGACAGTCATCTTGGTCGGAACGGAGGACGAACTCGAAGGCGTCATCGCCGTCGCCGATGAGATCCGTCCTTCGGCAGCACAGACGATTGAGCGGTTACATGATCTCGGGATCGAACACATCATCATGCTCACCGGGGACAACGAGCGCACTGCGCGTGCCATCGCCCAGCAAGTCGGCGTCGACGAGTTCCGCGCGGAACTCCTTCCTGATGACAAAGTCGCAGCGATCAACGAGCTCACCGAGCAGTACGACGGCGTCGCAATGGTCGGTGATGGCGTCAACGACGCACCCGCACTGGCCACGTCGACGGTCGGTATCGCAATGGGTGCTGCCGGGACGGATACCGCCCTCGAAACGGCTGACATCGCGCTGATGGCCGATGACCTCACCAAACTGCCGTACTTGTATGAACTCTCTCACGACGCCAACAGCGTCATCCGGCAGAGTATCTGGTCGAGCCTTGCTGTCAAAACCCTGCTCTCGGTGGGCGTCCCGTTCGGGTTCGTCCCAGTGTGGGCGGCTGTGCTCATCGGTGATGCTGGGATGACAACAGCTGTGACCGGTAATGCGATGCGTCTCTCACGGATTACACCAACAGACGGAGTGAAAAGTGAGAGTGAGGTGTGAGATGACGAACGCAAGCACTGAAACCGAGACCAGCGAGAAGACAGATTCTACCCGACAGTATCCTTTCGGTCTCAAATCATGGCACTTTGCTATACTTGTTGTTATTGCTGGATTGGTTCTGCCCGGAGTTACGGTCTATTCTCTGGAGCAGGCAGGACTATCATTTCTCGGGAATATCGTCTGGATAATTGGGTACGGGACAGCTGTGTTCGTCGTCTGGTATATCTGGCTTCGACCGATCGATCTCGTCGGCACGACCGGCCATTCGATATCGATAGATTACACAGAGGAGGAGTCCGGCTCCAGAGATCACAAAAACGAGGATACAGAGACCGCGACTGAGGAGGCAGTTGACTCGTCGACTACAGAAGATAAATAAAAAATACCGGCTTTGTTGAAATACTCGGGAATGTTCACATTGCTCCACAAGGCATGGAACGCACGCTTAGACACCGATCTCTATGGCCAGCGGAGTCAATCCGAGACGGTCAACTCAACGCTCAAGCCGAAGTATGGTGCGTTCGTCCGTTCATGACAATGGTGGTGGCAGTTCCGTGAACTTACCATCGCCTGTCTCACTCACAATATCGACCGATCACTCTAAGCGATCAATACAGGTGAGGCACATAGCGAGTGTACCTCTCAAAGGGTTCTGGTAGCACGTCACTCTTTGCCGTCACGGATGATCATAACCTTGACCCGGTTGACGCCGTCAAAATCTCGGAGTCGGTAGGTGAGGGTACGTACCTGCTCGGCTGGCCCCCGACAAAACAGCGATTCAAGGCACCACTCTCCTTGGTGTGTATGACTCGTGTTGAGGATCACGTCTTGATACTCGTGTTGGACTGCGTGGAGTTCCTGAATCACCTCGTGGTGGCGATAATCGAACGCGATGAGCGCAACGATTTCCCCACTTGTCGCTTCGAGGCGGGAGTGTGACTCGATGTACTCCAGCATCGCTTCTCGGACCGCCCGCGACCTGTTTTCGAGATCCTGCTCTTGCCAGACTCGGTCGAACTCTTCGACGACTTCGTCTGGAATATTGAAACTCGTTCGCATAGGTACTAGCTCGTCAGGGTTCTACAAGAGGGTCTCGTATGACGATCCGCCCATTTCAGTATTAACAACCGTTATTCACCTCGGTAGCAGAATCTCGTTCAGGATGTTACACAGTGAAGCACTCGGCCTTTTCGTCGGTGCAATCGCTCTCGGTGCCGTTCACGGCATCGAACCGGGTCATGGGTGGCCAATTGCTGCCTCATATGCGCTCGACCAGACAAACAAGTGGATTTACGGGTTCGCGGCGAGTCTCATCATCGGCGTCGGCCACCTTATCAGCAGTATTGCGATGGTAGGGGTGTTCTTCTACGCGAAAGACTACTTCAATCTCACGCAGGTCAACGAGCCGATGACGATACTCGGTGGGATCCAAATCGGCGGGCCAGTCAGTCTTGTTGCCGGTAGCTTACTCATCGCGCTTGGAATTCGTGAATACTTCCACGGGCACTCTCACGGCAGTCAGGGTGATGATGGCCACTCTGACCACCACAGCCAGAACCACCACCATAACCTGGACGAGCATTCAAGTCATTCTTACGAGCAGGGCCATTCACACGACCACACCGCTAGACTGGTCACCCGTTTGAAAGGCTTTATTCCCTTCGTCGGTGGGCACTCTCACTCACACGATGCTCCCGAAGAAGCTGCTGGTCGTGGCCTCCTCGGGATCGCGTGGTTCGCGTTCGTTCTCGGATTCGCCCACGAAGAGGAGTTCGAGATTATTGCGCTCTGCGCCGGGTCAAACCACTGCCTTGAACTGATGAGTGCGTACGCCCTCACCGTCATCGTAGGTATTGTCGGACTGACGATGTTGTTGATTGCAGGCTACCAGCATTCCGAGGAGAAAGTCAAGCAGTACACGCCGTACCTGCCAGCGTTTTCCGCAGCCGTCCTCATCATCATGGGATTTGGTTTCATCACCGGAGTCTTCTGACTTGTCTGTTCAATTAGCAGCTCCCATCGACAGGCTGATTCAGGTGAAAATATGGCTGAAGAATAGGATTTCAACAGAGCCGAAATACCATCTCTTGAAATAGTTTATCTGCTGAGAGCAAGTGAAATACGATACTTGGTCACTTCTGGATATAAAGTGAGTACATGATAACTGCTAACCCGACAGCGACGAAGATGCTATTTACAAGAACACCGATTTCGAGTGAAATTAAAAAGACTTGATTAGCGACACCGCTGAGAAACGCTCCGAGTGTGATAATTCCGAACCCGATGCCAAGTACACGTAAGGAGGATGCTCTTGTTCGTCGGTAGGCTTTGAATGCGATATAGGTAATTCCTCCACCGAGAAGCAGTATCACCAATTTGACCACCGCGATAGCAGTAACTGTTTCGTTCATAGTTCGTCTCCCATAATCGACCAGATGTCTGCAAGCCGTTCGTCCGTTGTCTGAGATGATCGGTCGACCGTCACCGAAAAATGACCATTCTCATCCATCGATATCGTCACATCGTCGAATGTCTGTGTGTAATGGGTAACTCGGCCGCCATTGGGATTGATCGTGTCTCGCTCGCGGACGAGTGAGGCAGAGCTGAGGAGATCGAGCTTTCGATACAGCGTGGATTTCGGGATGTCACAGGCTTCGATAAGGTCGTTTGCGGTCATAGGTTCAACTGTTTCACGGAGAATGGTCCGACAGGCAGGATCGTCGAGTGCATCAAGCACATCCTGTAGTGCGGGAGAGTTCTCTGAATGTACTGAATCGTCTCCCATTAGTGACTTTTGAGAGCGGGACGGGATATGGAACCCGATTCTGATTCAAACCATCTGTGGGATCTGCCAACCATGAACTTAGTATCTTGCCCAGCACGTTCCTGTTAGAACCCAGTGGCAGGTATCGTAAATCGTCGACTCTATCGCTGATTCCCGTACACCTCAAGCAGTTCCTGATATCGGTTTCGAATTGTGACTCGGCTCACATTTGCTGCGTTACTCACCGTTTTCTGTGTGAGCTGTTCATTCGTTAAGTGAGTCGCCGCATACAGTGCCCCTGCCGCCAACCCTGCCGGGCTTTTACCACTATGTGTGCCAGTTTCCTTTGCCACCTCTAACAGTTCTATCGAGCGTCGCTCTGCCTCATCGCTTACGTCGAGAGATGACGCAAACTGTGGGATATACTTGATTGGATCTTCTGGCTTGATCTCCAACCCGAGTTCACGAGAAATATACCGATAGGCTCGTTGCGTCCGGATTTTCTCGACACGACTGACTGGGACAAACTCGGATATCGAACGCGGGACGCCGTGTTGACGGGCAGCCGCATACAGTGAGGCCGTGGCTACTGCTTCGATAGATCGTCCGGGTAGGAGATCGTTCTCGACAGCACGACGATAGAGAACGCTTGCAGTCTCCTGAACGGATTTCGGAAGGTCGAGGGCAGACGACATTCGGCTAATCTCCCCGAGGGCTTCTTTGAGATTCCGCTCCTGGGCATCTTTTGTCCGAAATCGTTCGTCCCACTCACGGAGACGTTGTAATTTGGCCCGCTTACGTCCTGAAATATCCTTTCCATACGCATCCTTGTCTTGCCATCCGATCGTGGTACTGAGTCCCTTATCATGCTTCACTTCCGTCATAGGAGCCCCAACACGACTTTTCTCGTCACGTTCATCAGCATGAAATGTCCGCCACTCTGGCCCATGATCGATACTCTCCTCATCAAGAACGAGCCCACAGCTCTCACAGGTTGCTTCACCGCGTTTTTCTTGCTTGACGATCTGACCGTTGCACTCCGGACATGAGGTCTCGGTCGACAAATCTTGATTCTCGGTACTCGTTTTCGAGGATAGCCCGCGTTCAGTACGTGTATGTGTCTCTATCTTATCTAGCATAACTAGGGTCCCGGAAATCGTGTGGCTTCCTAACAGAGTTCATGGCCTTCTACCTCAAGAACAAATGGCGGCTTCCCAACTCTTGGGAAACCGCCACTTACCTAAACAGATGAATCAATAACAGCGCTTACTAACGGTTTCAATTTCGGAGTTAGACATGACACAACCAATTTCCCGAACCAAATCAGTTGCCACCGCGATTGGCCTTACATATGGCTCCTACGGTATTGGAGCTATTATTCTTCTCATAGTTGCATCGATACTGTCACTGGGGGGTGTCGACCTCACGTCACAGCCGTCCCTGCGACTCTTGTTGAGCACCGTTCTCTTACAAGGGGTGACGTTTGGCGGACTTGCTCTTGGATATCTCAAAGTTCGAGATCTGGGCTTTGATTACGTCCCATTTGCCATTCCAGATAGGCGCGATACTGCCGTCATCATTGGTGGAATCATCGCCCTCTTGGGTCTGCTAGTAGCGTCTTCGTCAGTTCTCTCAACACTTGGGTTGAGTACAGCACAAAACCAGATCGTCGAAACTGGCCAGCAGAATCCAACTGTATTTTTACTTCTCATTCCAGCTTCGTTCCTACTGGTTGGTCCTGGTGAAGAATTGTTGTTCAGGGGTCTTGTTCAAGGAACCCTCCGTGAGTCGTTCTCCCCAACTCGGGCAGTTGTCCTCGCCAGTGCTCTCTTTGCATCGATTCACTTGGTCTCACTTTCTGGAGAGGGGAAATTGTTATACATCGGAGTTGCATTTATGTTAGCTCTCGTCCTCGGTGGAGTATACGAGTATACTGACAACCTCATCGTCCCAGCACTAATTCACGGCGCGTATAACGCTGTGCAGTTCGCTATTGCGTATCTCAATGCAACAGGTGGATTGTGAATTGTATTACTTGTTATTCTGATTTCATCCCCGAATAGTAGTATGAATTATTCAGAAGAGTGCTCACTCACTGGTTTGACTGGATGGTGGCCTATCCACTGAACTCACTATACGAGACCGTGCCTTGATCAACTATTCTCTGGCTCTCTGGAACGGTGCCATCCGGCGGCATACTCCCTTCAGCCGGGCCTCCTGGTTCACCAACGACGATCCGACCGACCATCCCTAGAGACTTGTGTGGAAGGCAGAAGTAATCATACGTCCCTGTCGCCTCGAATGTATATTCATATGTCGCCCCTTGCTCACTCAGGATTTCACTATTAAACGCCTCTGCATCTTCAGGAATACGATTGACCGAGGCAGAGCTCACATCCTCACTGTATGCTGTCGCCGAATGAGATCCACTTTGGTTTTCGAATGTAACGGTCTCACCAGCTTCGACATACAGACCAACAGGATCAAAATAATACTCACTACCTTCAGTAATCATCTGAACTGTATTTGAATCGGATGCGGAGTCATCTGACCCAGTTGGGGTCGACTCACCGCTATCAGTTCCATTCCCAGAGCTACAGCCAGCGAGTCCTGTCATACCGCCAGTAGCGACAATACCGATTGTCTGTAACAGCTGTCGACGATCCATGTAAATACCTACCAACCCCCGATACAAAAGGAAGGCGCGGAGTTTCACATCATAGGAAACCGCCACGAGAGGACCAATGATTGATTATTTCAGACAGTATGATTTCCGTTATCCGTTACAGCAGCAAAATAGCTCCCTTACGGCCACAGCAAGACGCGTTTGGGCTGTGTGAGGTATAGAGGTCAGAAGGCTCTAAAGCCTGTGAGAGTTACTTCAAAGTATGACAGCAGAGAATTCACAGGATGGTGCTACCAGTGGTCGACGGTTCTTACTTGCTCTTGGAGGGTTCGTAATTATTCTTGGTGGAGTGTTAGGCTTCGTCGTGGGAGCAAACGGTGGAGGTGATATTATGTCCGAACTCTCCGTTTTTGGACTACTGACAGTCCCGCTGACACCGGTTGCTATGACACTCTATGGGATGATCACAATTACCGTAGCGATTGGTGTTCTCTATGGAGCTGTTGAATTAGCGTCACAGTACGAAACCAATACTCAACAATGACGGCATTGTTTAAAAATTGGGCTCTGTAGTTTCGGTACACGAAGGTCGATTTTATGAAAATCGGACATGAATAATCATAAATTTAGCTGTGTCTAATTTCTTTCCAATGTTGAGCGCAATCATGGAAGACTATCTCAAATCGATCTATTATCTACAGAACAAAACCGACGAGCGGGTACGGACGTCGGTTCTCGCAGAGTATATCGACGTAGAACAATCGTCGGTTACCAGTATGATGAAAAAATTGGCGGAGCGTGATCTCGTGCAGTACGAACCCTATCAGGGAGTCACACTCACCGAGACTGGAGTTCCTATTGCCCTCGAAATCATTCGCCATCACCGGCTCTTAGAACGATATCTGACGGACCACCTCGAGTATGATTGGGCGGAGGTGCACGACGAAGCAGATCGCCTCGAACACCATATCAGCAGTCAGTTCGCCGACCGAATTGCAGAGCAACTGGAGGATACCACAGTTGACCCACATGGCGACCCGATTCCCACCGCGGATCTGGATGTTTCGGGAGAGAAAGATGGTGACACGCTTGCTAATCATCAGGTAGGTGACCGCGTTCAAATCGAACGGGTCTCGGACAGAGATCCAGATTTACTACGGTACTTGTCTGAACACGGGATTCAACCCGGAACTGTAGTGGAAGTTGTCGAAACTACATCATTTGGAATGGTCACAGTTGATCCAGAGAGTAGGGACGAACCAGTTGCACTACCCGAAGAAGTGGTACGTTCTGTATCGACCCGGTCCCTCACGTAGAGTACTAAGCCACCCAAACGCCCACAACCGACGCTATTAGTTTAGACTCACTCAAAATTTAGACACGCCTAATTTATATATTAGATGGGTCAACTAGCGCATATGAGTATTCGAAGGCTCACCCAGCGGAGGAGATCATGCCATCGATAGATTACGACAGTGCGGCGGACATCACAGAACAACTCGAACAGCGACTGGTCGACTCACTCACCGGTGAAACGAGCGTCAGTCGTCGTACAGTACTCGGCAGTCTCGGTGTCGCCGGGAGTGCTGCAGTCGGACTCGGCAGTACGCGAGCAGGTGCGTCGCCCGACCACAAGGATGAAGACGCACATGGTAACTTCGGTGCGGTAGGCGAATACCAAGATCTGGATTTCGATCCACACGAGTTCCTCACCGCGTTCAACACCGGAGACAGCGGGCAGGATAACGTTCCACAGCAGGTCTACGAGGAGGATGGCCGAACCGTACGGGAGTTCGAGTTCACTGCCGTCGACACGACAATCACGATCGCGCCGGGCGTCGAGTTCCAGGCGTGGGCATTCAACGGCCAGGTGCCGGGTCCGACGATCCGCGCCGTTGAGGGAGACCTAATCCGCGTCAAGTTCACCAACCTAGGACGGCACGCGCACACGATTCATCCGCACCTGAAGAATCTCAACCCGCAAATGGATGGAATCCCCCAGAACGGACCGGGCGTCCTCGATACAGGAGAGTCTTTCACCTACGAATGGATCGCCCAGCCCGCCGGCACGCATTTCTATCACTGCCATTCGCTCCCGCTGAAAGAACACATCCACCGGGGACTCTACGGGACGATCATCGTCGATCCGGACCCTGAACGCGTCAGGGAGAACCCACGCGACTACGTCAACTATCCCGGTCCGATTACCGGCGACCTCCGGACGCAGCTCGTCGAAGAGGCGAAGAGCCGAAACCACGAGTACGCCGAAAACGACGCCATCAACGAGATGGTGATGGTGATGAACTCGTTCGACACCAACTTCGACGGCGGCAACGAGGTCTACGCAGTGAACACGCGGGCGTTCGCGTACGGGGTCGGTAGCACCAACGGCAACGGAAACTGGACTGCGGGCGAGACGAAACGTCCCATCCAGATCGACAAGAACGAACGCCAGCGCGTGTATCTCGCCAACGCCACGGAGTTCGACCTCATCAATTCGTTCCACACGCACTCGCAGTTCTTCGACTACTACGACCATGGGACGACGCTGACGCCGACGCGCAAGACCGTGGACACGATCATGCAGACACAGGCCCAGCGCGGGATCATCGAGATCGACTACTCGGACCACGACCCCGGTCTGTACATGTTCCACGCACACCAGTCGGAGTTCGCCGAACTCGGCTGGATGAGTTTCTTCGAGGTGGTTTAAATGACGGATACCCCACAGGATACGACGACGGACAGCGGTGTAACGACTGACGAAGAGATCGCACAGCCCCTCGGCCTCCCGCGATGGGTTTTCGCGTTGCTCCCGATCGTGTTGCTCGTGTTAGTCTTGGGGGTGTTCGCGTTCACGTCACCGCTTGCCGGTGTTCAAAACGGTGAACCCCTCCCCGACGTGACGGTCACGCACACGACGCTGCCAAGCGACGAAACGGTCGTCCTGCACGTGACGAATAACGGGCCTGAATCCGTGACTATATCACAGGTCCTCGTCGATGAGGCTTACTGGAATTTCCGGGTCGAAGGAGCGGGTGGTGACCAGACGCTCGCCCCGATGGAAAGGGCACAGATCGTGGTCCCGTATCATTGGAATCCGGGGTGGGATCTCGAGGTCGCTCTCGTACTCTCTGACGGATCGACGTTCCATAACACGATCGTCGCACCGAGTCAGTCACCCGGATTTAGCACCAGTCTGCTCGGGACCCTTGCAGTTATCGGGCTGTTCGTCGGGGTGATTCCGGTCGCACTCGGGATGCTGTGGTTCCCCTACATCAAGACGATGAGCGACCGGTGGCTACACGCCGTGCTCGTGTTCGCGGCTGGTGTCCTAGGATTCCTTGCGTTCGATGCCGGGTTCGAGGCGTTCGAACTCGCCGAGCGGATTCCCGGCGCGTACGAGGGCAACCTCTTGGTCGTCTTCGGAATCTTTGGCGCACTCCTCTTGGTCCAGGCGATCAGTGCGTGGCGTGAGGGTCGTGTCGCCGCCGGTGATAGTCGGGCGAGCAGCGGTCTCTGGATCGCCTATCTGGTCGCGGTCGGGATCGGCCTGCACAACCTCGCCGAGGGGCTGGCGATTGGGAGTTCGTTCGCACTCGGGCGTGTGTCGCTCGGCGCGTTCCTCGTGATCGGGTTTATGCTCCATAACGTGACGGAAGGCCCGGCAGTCATCGCGCCGGTCGCCCGCGGAGAACGCCCATCACTCAAACACTTCGCCGCGCTCGGCGTCATCGCTGGCGCACCCGTCATCCTCGGTGGCTGGATCGGGAGTCTGGCGTACTCACCGACGATCGGTGCCTTCTTCCTCGCTATAGGGGTTGGTGCTATCCTGCAGGTCAACTGGGAGATCGCGCAAATGGTTCGGCACGCAGGCGGTCGTGTAGCCAGCGCCACGAATCTGATCGCGTTCCTGTTCGGCCTCAGTGTCATGTATGTGACCGACCTCTTCGTGGTGCTCTAATAGGTACCGCCCAATCCTAGTACAATGTCACGTGAGCTCTACAATCGGCGAACGTTGTTGCGACTCGGCGCTGCGACTCTGGCGACGCTCAGCACCGCTGGCTGTTTGAGCGGGCAGACATCGTCGATCCAGACCGTTGCGATGCCCGATAACCACACGTTCGAGCCGAGGACCGCGACGATCGAGTCTGGGGAAACGGTAAGGTGGACGAACGAGAGCGACATTCAGCACACGGTCACGGCGTATGAAGACGAGGTTCCAAACGAGGCCACGTACTTCGCAAGTGGCGGCTTCGAGTCAGAGCGTGCTGCGAGGAACCGGATCAGCGAGGGGCTCATCGCTCCCGGCGAGTACTACGAGCACACGTTCGATCAACCCGGAACGTACGGATACTATTGTATCCCACATGAGAGCTCTGGGATGGTCGGGACAATTCAAGTCGAGTAATATTGCGACTGCGGGTTCAGTACCGAATCATCACTCGGATTGATGAGTATTCCCATCTACGTCGACGGGCACTTCAGTCGCAACGTCTCCGAATTCACCACCCTCGATATGCGAGTAGCGCTCTTGAACCATCTCCTCCGAATTGTCTAGATACCGGGCTGCAACCGTGTATCTGAACGCCCGAACGAGGACCTCACCCATCCCACGCCGGCCACCGTGGGGCGCAAGATAGTCGTGTTTCGGATGTTCGATATCGATCTCTGCGGCCTCTGAAAGTCGCTGAAGAATCGACTGTGCACCGTCAGTCGTGATCGACGGTGGCCAAATGAGGAGACATAAATATCGTAATAATCCGATGAGTGAAATTCACATTAGCTGATGAGTTTTTGGATAGTTCTAAAGCAGACGGATGAAAAGATTATGCCAAGAGTGGTAATGCTGTGTTTCTATTAATTGAAATCGTATATTCCGTACTTCGGCTTAGAGAACCCTGGTGCTTCATCATATAGCCGCTGGACAGTCGACTTCCAGAGGGTGTCGGCAGAACTGTAGGCATCTGGATGACGTTCGAATAGTTGTTTTCTCAACTTACTTGCGCTCAGTGGCCCCTGATCAGAAAGGATTCGAGCAGCATCACGCATGACTGCCTGTGCGTTGTCGCTGTCCGGCCCATCAGTCTGGAGCCAGTCGTTCAATGCATCGAGGTCATGGGCTTGGGAGACGTCTTCAGCTGTTAGTTCCTCATCTGGAGTCGCTGTTTCTTGGGTATCAGGTATCTGGTTCAGCTGAGCTTGGATCTGCTCAATAGTCTGTTCGAGGTCGTCTACACGACCACCCATCTCTGCAAGATCACTATCGAGTTCCTCAACCGTGTCGACAATTTCTGTGCTGGAATCGTGTTCCGATGAACCCGAATCCTCTGACGAAAACAATTCACTGGTGTCCTTCCGATTTTGTAGAAGGTGTCGAATGTATTCGGATCGACTACTAAAACCAGCCTCATCAGCTTCCTCGTCAAGTTCTGAAAGTAAGTCTGTCGGGAGACCAAGTGTAATTGGATGCATATCGTATAGAGTACATCCGAAATGATCCTTGTCAATAATAGTACCTCGTAATAGGGTCGTAGCCGGATAGAATACGCACCTCAAATCAGGTAGTCATATCAACACCGGATTAACTACATCCGACAGCCAAGGATCTATTGTTCAATCTTCGATAATACTCTGTGGATCATATCTCAGCGATTCCCTGTGAAAATAGGTCGTGAACATTCTGTGTCATTCGCAACTTAACTCTGCCTGGTGTAGTCACAGTTTCGGAGGATGGGCCATTTTTGCGCAGATTCTGTGATAGCCGTGGCTCAAATGGGCTCTGTGGATGAGGAATCGGTCGTCTCTCTCAGTTCAAGCTCGGCAGGTCCCCAAAACAGTTCATTATTCGAAGTCTCGCATAGTGTCGCCACTAACCACAAGCAATCTGAATCGATGAAGAACGTTAATCTGCCGGGATCAGCGCTGAGCAAACTAACTCGACACACTCTCCCGCCGTCAGAACCGGCGCGTAGTCCATCTCACCGTCGACATCTGCTTTCAGCAGGAAATCGGTCAACCGCCAGATGTTGTAGAGCAAGACTGCGAATACAAAATAAAACAGCCGCACACGGTAGTCCTTCGAGGAGGTCTTCGCCAAGAAGTCTCCCTTGATGCTCTTGTACTCGTTTTCGATCTGCCAGCGGCGGCTGTAGCGTCGACAGAACGTCTCGGCTTCATCCGGTCCGACTCTGAGATTCGTCGCGAAGACGGTTGTACCCTCTCCTTTGGTTGACGGTACGTACAGGAACTTCATCGAGTGGCTCCCCGTCTCAACATGAACAGACGCTGATTCCACCGCGGTAGCTTGTCCGTCAGCCTCCATCGTCTCTATCACTTCCTGCTCAGTGCTGTTGATTCGTTTCGGGATGAGGTAGTTCACCCCGAGATTCGACAACGTCTGGAACACTCGTTTTGAATCAAATTCTCGGTCACACAGCACTGTCTCGATGGGGACGTGTTGTTTGGCTCGTCGAATCAACCGACGGACGACGCGATGGACCTGAATAGGTGAGTTCTCATCCCACGCTGAACTCTCTCGGACAGGCTCGATAGTCAGAACGAGCGGGATATTCAGCCCGACAATCGATAGCGTGGCGAATTTGAACGCTCGGTTCTCTTGGTCAAGCCCGCTGACCATTGGCATCCCGTCGACATCGCCGTAGTATGGCACAGTCGTAATGTCGATTGCAGCTGTGACTGGCCGACGGAATGAGGCCTCTGAATTGATAACCGAGAGCAGTCGATTCGTTGCCTGATCAAATCCTTCGATGAGAGCCTCTGGATCGAACTGCTTGATCATCCTGAGGTGCGTATCGCCGTGTGGCCCGCTGTTCGCCCCGTGTCGATACTGAAATCGGGTTGTCCCCTGTGGCGTCCCGCAGCTGACCATCCCCATGAACGTCTGTAACTCGAAGAATCGCGTGTCTTCATACGTCGCGTTCTGAGCTCTCTCAGAGTCGAACGGCCCGAAGCCGTGCTCACGAGCGAGACGGGTTGTACGGTAGATTTCTTCGTCAGAAAACTCGGTAGCATCCTCAGCTGAGTCAGTAGTTTCTTCTGATGACTGCTTGACTTCCTCTAGTGGCCGGACTTCAGGAACTGAGAGGTTCTCGTTGTGAATCTCCTTGACTAAGCAGTGTGCACTGGCAGTAACATACCCACGAACATCGTCGTCAAAGCGATTGCGCCACGTTCGAGAGATGACTGACTCGTTTGGGATTTGGTCGAGACCGAATACGTCGGCAAGTTCTGGATGGCGTGTGAGAGACCGATAGCTGTCTCCAGTGATTTCCAGATAAACAAAGAGCTTGAGCATCCCGTGGAATGAGTACGACGCGGGATGCCACTCTGGGTAGCCGTCTTCAAGCGTCTCGATCTGGAGTTCGAGGTCGGTGAGTGCATCGCAGAAGGCTGTCCCTTCACGGAGGTGTTTGCGAAGTTCGAGAGCAGCGACGAATGCATCAGTTAATCGGCGGCCACGCTGTTCCATCAGATAGTCTTACCAGCAAATAAGCAACAACGGTGATGGCCCTTTCTGCTTGATCGCTCAGTATACACAGCCGATCTACCGATGCTGACGTTCTTTTTTTATTATCTGTTCCAACTCTTCAAGGGTTATGACTGCCGAGAACAGATCGGGCTTCAACCGTTCACCAAGCTGTCGATATGCGGCTTCGGGCAACCAATAATACTGTAAGGTGTCATCAAAGCGTGCTGCAATCGCTTTACCTTCGCCATCTAAGAAGTATGTATGTGTCAGGCCGGAGACATACAATGACAGCACGGCTTCGACTACATCTGGAGTCGCAGCGCATCGCCCCTCAATTGTTCCATCATTGTACTCGTTTTCGACGTACGAGACTTCACTTTCCAGGAGTGTCTTGACTGCCTCTTCATTCCGGTCTCGGAGAAAGTCGTCGATCCCCTGGACTCCGACTGTGGCTACTTCCCGAGAACTCACGTCCAGAACTGCTTCCGTAATCGTCCGTGCGAGTTCGTGGTATCGGTTGGACGGAAGCCTATCTTTGTGGAGGATATATTTCGTTTCGTCGTTCGGCCCGTCAACGGATTCGTGGAAACCGTCCGCTTTCTTGATGGTTTCCATCCCGGCTTTGATAGCTTCCTCTAACTCGTCTGCATCTATCTCACCTAACACCTCGGCGAGTCGTTCACTACTACTGGGCTTACTCCCGTCGGCCATTATTAGATGCCCGCGTTCTTCACAGATAAGGCTACTACCATTGATCTATAGAGGATCGTCGCTCAATACAGGGACTCACAAATCGCTCAGTACAGAGTATGTAGTCAGAACAGGCTGTCCGTGTTGTCTACCTTCTCGTAGAGTCGTACCACAACCTTGCGCCCCAACCAAAGCCACTGCCCACTGCTATCGGAAGTGAACGTTGAATATCGTAAAGCAGTGCGTTGGCAAGTAAGACCTCCCGAAAGGCCAACGTTACCACAAGCACTAACACGAACATCTTCCCACCGGCAGTGAGGTATGTAAGCGATGTCCGACCTGCTTCTGTTTCCATAGAATTGGTCTGTACAAATGGGCATTAGTGGTTCTGGTCTGTACAAAATGATTCTTTCAGTGTGACCCACTTGCAGGCGCTACTGAGTAGCTGATTCTTCCTCACCGATGCTGCAAATAAGTCACGCATCAGAATCATCCTCCGAGGTTGTGTGTAGTTGAGACTACAACGGGTTTAGCGGGACTGTGATGCGTGGTTTCGACCGAATTCACGAACGGAATCTGCCTCGGATCGCTATCGAAAAGCGTGTTCTTGTTGAGCTGGCAATGAATTCGGAGCATTTCTGAGACTCCGGATAGTGTAGCCACTCAGACGCCACGCTACCACGGGTAGAGTCCTCTCACTATCCGATTCCCGTTTCTTTCTTCAGCAGCGTCAGTGTATTGTCGGCTGTGACGATGGGTGAATGCTCGTACTCACCGGTCAAGTCAACCTGCACGAGCAGATCCACCGCCCGCCAGATTGAGTACAGAAGACACGCGAATGCGAAGTAGAAGAACCGGAGCCCGAAATGCTTCGACGTGGTTGCGGCCATGAATCGCTTGATCGACTTGTAGCCACTCTCGATCTCCCATCGATACCCGTATTCGGAGAGGTGACCACTCCCGCAATTCGTCATGAACACTGAATACTGCCGATGATCATTGTGCTCGGAGTTCTCCTTTCGACGGTATATCAGCGTCGTTGAGTGCCACTCGTTGTCGCCGAGATGGAGTTTGCGATCGGTCTCGTACCGATCCTGATCATATCGAAGCAACCGCTTGGCCTGAGCTCTCTCACTTATCTGCATCCGCTTGGGCACAACATACGAGAGCCCGCGCTGGCTGATCATCTCCAGAACGTGCTGACTATCGAACTCCCGGTCCATCAGCACGTTATCCACATGAACGAGGTCCTCGGCAGAGTCGAGCAGATCCTCGACGATTTCTAATCGTGTCTCACCCTTTCGGACCGGACGCGCGTCCAGCACCATTGGGACGGCATTCCCGACCAACTGAACTGTCGCCCACTGGTAGGCGTACTCGTCGTTCTTCTCCTTCGTCCCGATGATCTCGTCTTCGTGGCCGGTGCGGTCACCTGTGAAGGGATCGTCTTCAGTGATATCGATCGCTACGATTCCGGCACGATAGAACGCCTCCGTCGCGGCGACCTCTTCTAAGAGGCGGCCTACCGCTTGCCGATACATCTCTCGAATCTGTTCGATCGAAAGATCACGAAGATGGTCACGATGTGCGTGTCCCATTGGAGTCCGGTCGCGAGTTGACTCGTAGATGAAACTGCGAGCTCCTTCGTTCACGGCGAGATTCTCTCGCAACCCAAGATACGTTTGCAAATCCCAATACGCATTTTCGGGGATCTCACAGCCCTCACTACGATTAAGCGAGAACGTGGGGAATATGATGCGACAGACGTGGTCAGTGATCTCGCTCGCTTGGTCGAGAACGATCCTATTGTCTGGGTTGGACTGATCGGATTCAGTATCGTGGTGCCGGAGCGTCCGGTCCGGTTCACGCGGGATCGTGATACTCGCGTTCTGAGCGGTGATGAGGATCGTTCGAGCAACCGTTTCGATAGTCTCGCGGAGCTCTTTGGTGAAGCGTGTGTTCCAGCTACGCCACAGCGTCGACTGATCGGGAATCGATTCGATACCCAGTTGCTCACGGATAACAGATCGACGTTTGAGATACTCAACGAGTGCTGTCTCGTGGTCCCACCCGTGGAGTTTTTTCAGCACGAACAGGCGAAAGAGCGTGTCCATCTCGTAGCGTGTCGAGTTCGCGTAGCGATTGTGAGGATCGAATCGAAAGTAGGCCAGCGGAACCGTACAGACGAACAGCTCAACGGAGGTATGGGCGTCGTGATTGAACCACGCTTCCGACACAGTACGAAGGTCCGACTCCAGTCCAGTTAGCGAACTCCGGTCATACAACGGGGTCGAGTCGTACGCTGGCCACTCGACGTGTGATTTCCGAGCGATCCGACGAAAGACACTCCAGCGAGATTCACTGGTTGGTGCCACTGCGAGACACTGGATATTTCACAGCCAAGAACTCGTTCTCTTCGACAGACCGTTGCGAGATAAATTACAGGTGGCCGTATCCCTTGCGTTCGAGTTCCGCTTCCAGTTCGACGTGCATCGCTTCGACAGTCTCCTTGTCGAAATGCTGTCCCGTCATGGCACCTGAGATCTCCGCAATTTCAGCGTGCCACTCGCGTACTGCGTCGGCAAGGGCCGAGAGGAGTTCTTCCTCTGTCTTGTCTACCCCATCGACTTCCTCAACGACCTGCCACCCCGGCTGGAAGTTTTCGAGGACGTATCCCCTCTCTTCGAACTGAACCGCGAATCGCTCGCAGACCGATCCAAACCCTGTTTCGAGACTGAGCAGTGGAATGACGTGGACGATATCATCTCGGTTCTCCAACTCACGAAGATCCGCGACGGGAACCGCGGTTTCAGGAAGCACCGAATAGAGTGGATCAGGGAGCGCCGAATCGCTTTCAGTGGTTCCCAGCGCGTCGTACTGGTCGCCGATAGACTCGCCTTTCTCTCTCACTAGCTCCGGTAGTTTGTCGCTCGTCTCATCGCTGAGAATCTCTTTCAAGATGGCGTAGAACCGCCATTCGTCGCCGTAGTCGTAGAGATAGCAGATGCGATCGTACTGTTCGAGTCCAAGCTGTCGGGTCATCTCGCCGATCGTCACCTCGTCAGCGTTCTCAATCCGTTCCGTACGCAATACCGGATCGCCACCAAGCGACTCCTCGTATTCCTGCGGACACTGGTATTTGATGGCGCTGTCCCAGTAGTCCTCGTCGTCGCCGACGAACCAGAGGTGGCTCTGATCAAGGCCGAATGCGGGGTTGATCGCCGACTGGAACTCGGCGATCGTCCTGTCCGCGCCGACGACGATATCCCGCCACAGTGACGTCGGATCGGGGTCGAATTTGACGCGAAAGCGGTAGGCAGTCATTTTTATATCTCCGCTCCAGTGCGGAAACTGGTGAGGTCGTCGATACGCTGCTCGAGCTCCTCTATCTCCGTTTGGAGCTGGTTCGCCTCATCGTCCTCGCTGGCAGCAAGGCGGTCTTTCAACCCCTGGAGCCGGGACTCTTTCACGTCTTCATCGACCTCTGCCTTGCGGACGTACTCGCTTTCTTGGATCTCGTACACATCGGATTCGGAGAGCGTGGTGACCTCAAGTGCTTCATCGACTTTCGAGCGGTCGACACTCAGTACACGTTCGCGGTCGATGCCAGCGTTCTCGAGGTGTTTCAGCACCTCGTCGTCGTCTTTGAGCGAGCGATTGCGGCGACTCGTCCGTTGGACAGAGCCATACTGCCCAGAAACCGGACGGTCGTGATGGAGCCGGGCGAGGAGGACATCCGCGACCTCCTTGCGGAATTCGTTAGCATCTCGCTGGACATCCGAAACCAGGGTGTAGAGATTCACCAACGCGTCTGTCTCCAGTTCGGAGAGAGTAGTCACATCGTGGCGTTCGAGTGCGTCGATGAGGAGGAGCGCGTCCGAGTAGACATCAAGTCCGTCGGGCTCAGTTCGTTCATCGTCCGTTGGTTCCTGCTCTACACCCATCACCTGCGTTGCCGTCGCAACCGCTGATTGTGTGATGATGCCAGCGTCCTCATCGACCTCGAATCGTGGATGGACACTCCACACCGTCGGGTACGGATCGGCATCCGGCGGGAGACGGTCAAGGTCAAACCCGTCGGGAGCGTCCTCGATTCGTCGATAGAGCGTTTCGAACTGGTCGCGCTGGAGCGGCCGCGTCTCGTCTCTGTCTTCAAACTGAATGATGACGCGAGCGTCCTGCACGTCAGTAATACGAAATCGCTGATGGGAGAGCGGCGTGATGAGCGTCGCACTCTCGGGGAGGTCGTCAAGTTCGTCGAGAAGCGTGTGCCAGCTGGCAGTGAAAGACATATACAGTAGTTGCGAGCCATTCCGACTAAATCTTGTTCACGACACGGCCACTAGCGGGTCGTCTCTTCAACAGACAGTCTGATACGTGGTACTTCGGAACTACCGATATGGCTGAGACGTACGCAATCCGTGTCCAGGTCGAGTCACATGAATACGACGGCGAGTTCTATCTCGTTGGCGAAGGGTACGGGACCCCAGCAGACGTGTTGGACAACGTCGCTGCCGATCATCTCTTACGAATCGCAAATGCGCCACGTATCGAAGAGTACCTGCTCGACGTGCTGAAGCACGGAGAGAATACAGGTAAAGCCGAGTATGACCCGACAGACAGCGATGTCGAATGCTGGATTCACGTCGACGTCTCCTACCGGAGATACGCCTTCGGTGTCGGGGACAGAGTGTTTGAGTTCTCAAGCGAACCGACCAAAAGCGAAATCGCATCGACTGTCACGCAACTCCAGTCATAGGCTGTGGACTCTCGTTCAGGGATCGAAGTGGTAGATGTAGGGGTGGTCAGTTTTACCAGCGGGCATAATCTCTTCGAGTAGCTTGCGAACCTCGGATTCGGAGGGTGCACTGGTGATAATCCGATCATCGTAGATCGCTACATAGGCTTCGTTAAGTTCCAACTCGCGCAGTTCGCGACCCAAGCTGCGGGCTCGGGCCTTCCCCATTTCCTGGTGGTAAATCCGCTCCAGTTCGTTGGTTTTCTCCCGCAACTGCTCGATCTCCGATGCGTATCGTTCTCGGTTGCGCTTGTTCTTCATGTAGAAGCGCAATTCCTCGGCGTCCGTCTTTTCGTCTTCCTCAGGTACTGGAAGCGAGTCAATGATGCCGAAGCGATGTTTGGCCTCTTCGTACTCGTCACCGATGTCAGTACTGAGGGACCCCCCGAAAATGATGTTCTTGACCCCGATCCACCCGTCGTAGACGATCTGGTCCTCGAACGGCAATAGGACGACACTCGAAACTGGGACTGGAAGTGCGGACTCGTCCCACACTTCGGCGAA
>Ga0208283_10254_pt1 | contig 19335 bp, 11 predicted proteins | sample AntRauMetaRauer1_FD_184785 | JGI IMG/M metagenome (GOLD analysis project Ga0208283, IMG submission 184785) | Saline lake microbial communities from Rauer Lake, Antarctica, in enrichment culture - Antartic Rauer Lake 1 Metagenome Rauer1 (SPAdes)... ...
CGTGTCCGTGCGGATTTGAGGGACACGCAGACCTCACTGCGAGCGAGACGTTCCTGAGGCGGCAGACGACGGTAACACGGTCGATGGCACGGCCTGTATGCCTCAAGTGGGACGACCATTCATGGTCAGAGTCATCACGCTCAGTTCCCAACGAGGAGCATACGAACCCGCAAGTTGCCTCCGTGGGTCGGTAAGCGATACCCCCAGCGTGAGGAAACCCCGGCGTTCACGCCGGGGAGGATGTCATATAATGTAGCTTGTATAATAAAAATAAATTTATACAAATCGTAATCGTTATATGGATTCCGGTGTACTATACAGACAGATAATGACTGAAGACAAAACTATAGATGGAAATCTGAAATCTGTTATAACCGAGTTCTTAGAAGAATATTATGATAAAGAAATACGGGATTTGGCTAATGAAGAAGAAGCGAATATTAAATTAAATTATTCTCTTATCGAAGAATTTAATGAGGATATGGCTGAAAATCTATCTACGAGTCCTGAATTCTGGATTAAAAATGCAGAAAAAGCTATCGAAGATTATGATGATAATCTTGATATTGAATTCCCACGGATTTTATTCACAGAATACGATAATTATGCACCATCTATTCGTGACCTCCGAGATGAACATATTGGGAAACTTGTGCGCGTATCTGGTATTGTTTCAAAAACAACCGGTATATTACCGAAAGCTGATGTTGTTGCATTCGAATGTAAACGCTGTGGTTCCTTCACGCGTATAAAACAACCACTAGACCCGAAGCTTGAGTATCCTACGGTGTGTAGTGGTGAAGATTGTAATAATCGTTCTGAACAAGCGTTTAGGATTAATGTAAATCAGTCAGATAAGATTAATTTTAAGAAGATTGAGATACAAGAACCACCGGAGAATACGAAAGGTGGTCAGACTCCAGAAAGTGAAACATTTACTGCTAAAGGAGAAATTGCAACGAATGTTACTGCTGGGGATAATGTAGATGCTATTGGTGTTTATCGTGGTTCTTCTCAAGGTGATACGAGTATTCTTCGTACCTATATTCATGGGAATAATATTATTACTGAAGGGCAAGAAACTGAAGATATTGATATTGCTGAAGAAGAAAAAGAAGAAATTATTGAATTATCTAATGACCCTGATATTTATACAAAACTGAGAGAAAGTACCGCACCATCACTATACGGACTCGAAAAGGAAAAAGACGCAATTGTATACCAACTGTTCTCTGGCGTCCGAAAAACCAAAATGGACGGGAATATAAGAGGCGATATTCACGTTCTCTTGTGTGGAGACCCCGGAACTGGGAAAAGTGTCAAATTTTCTACATACATAACCTTAGACGGCGGAATTCGAAAAACGATTGGTGAATTTGTTGAGGAAAATTTGACCAATCCAACAAAAGATGAAGATGGTGATTATATACAGAAACTTGATGATAATATTAAGGTTATGGCTATGGATAAAGACGGTGAAATAGAACCACGGAATGTAGAAGCTGTGTGGAAAAAACAAGTTGAAAATTGTTATAAAGTAACATTAGATGATGGTCGAACGATTGAAACATCTGGTACGCATCCACTTTTCGAAACGGACGGTGATGCTCATATAGACCAAGTGAAAGTTAAAGATATAGATGACGGACAGTTCATTGCAGTCCCGCGTTCTATATCCTATGATGGTAACTTAGAACTAAATGTTAATACAGATAATATTGATGAATCGAAAATTGATATTCCGAATGAATGGTCTGAAGAATTAGCAGCGTTTATGGGACTTATTGTCGGAGAAGGTCACATAAATGATAAAGAAATTTCCATTACAAATCAAGATGAGGAATTATTAGATATTGCAGAAAACGGTTTTGAATTATTTGGTATAAATTCATATCAGAAAGTTTGGTCCGAAAATAGTAATGCGTATAAAATTGTAAAAGGTAGTACAAACTTATCATCGTATTTCAATGAATTAGACAGCAAATTCATTAATAAATCCCACGATAAACGCATCCCTACATGTTTGTATAGTACACCAGAAAATATTAGAAAGGCATTTATTCGCGCATACGTTGATGGTGAAGCGTATGTTAGTGAGAAAAATCGAGAATTAGAAGTTCCATCCGTAAGTAAAGAGTTGTTACAAGACTTACAACAATTATTGGATACGTTTGGTATCTCTAGTAGGATTAATGAGAAAGTTCAGGACTTAAGCTATAATAATATAAAAGATTATAAAAGTTATAGATTAAGGATATACGGTGATGCGTTCCGTAAATATGTTGACGAAATTGGATTCTACTCTAATCGGAAAATAGAGCAGGCAGAGTTAATGAAAAATTCTCGTGTGGGTAATACAAATGTTGATGTTATTCCAAACGTTGGTTCTGTAATTAAGGAAACGCGTGAGTTACTTGGAATGCATCAGTCTGATTTCAGTGTACCACGTACAACAGTGTTAGGACTTGAACAAGGAGGTAAGAATCCGAGTAAGAAGACATTGCAGGATATCGTTGTAGATATGGTTGATAGATTGCATGTTGTTAAAGATGTTGATTATTCACGAGAATCTGCAGATATGGAAACCGTAGATAAGATGCGTAGTGTTCTTGGGATGAATCAAGAAACCATAGCTACAGATGGTGCTGGTCTAACTAAGGGTGGTTATCGGTATCATCTTACTAATAATACAAATGATGTAACAGAACGTTCTTTGGAATTGTTTGATTATGTTTCGGAGTGTTTGGATGAACAGTATCATGAGGTACACGAGAATCTTATTCGATTAGAGTCTCTTGCGTGGGGTGACATTCGGTGGGAGAAGGTTGAATCTGTAGAACAGGTTGATTATGATTCAGAGTGGATGTATGATTTACAGGTTGAGGGTACGCATAATTATATAGCGAATGGGATTATGTCGCATAATTCTCAGCTATTACGATATGCTTCTGAATTGTCACCGAGAGGAATTATGACTAATGGTAAGGGCGCGTCGTCGGCGGGTTTGACGGCTGCAGCTGTCAGAGATGCTGAATTTGGTGGTGAGGACAAATGGACACTTAAGGCAGGTGCGCTTGTGTTGGCGGATAAGGGTATTGCTTGTGTTGACGAGTTGGATAAAATGGATGCGTCTGATAGGAGTGCAATGCACGAGGGGTTAGAACAACAGACGATTAGTGTAAGTAAGGCGGGTATTAATGCTACACTTAAGTCTCGTTGTACATTACTTGGTGCGGCAAATCCGAAGGAGGGTCGTTGGAATGAGTATGACCCGATTGCTGGTCAGATTGATTTGGAACCGGCTTTAATTTCACGTTTTGACCTTATATTTGCGCCTACGGATAAGCAAGATGAAAAATGGGATGGTCAGTTAGCAGACCATATTCTCATGACAAATCACAGAGGTGAACAATTGGAAGCTGGTATACAACCGGATGATAGTTCAGAGGAAGTTGTTCCTGATATTTCCCCGGAGTTATTCAGAAAGTATGTTGCATATGCGCAGAAGCATTGTACACCAGTTCTCAATGATGAAGCTAGAGAGATATTGAAAGAGTTTTACGTTGATATTCGTAAGCAGGGTGGTGAAGAAGGTACGATTTCGATTACAGCGCGAAAGATTGAAGCTCTCGTTCGTTTAACAGAAGCGGCTGCAAGAATTCAGTTGGAAGATGAAGCTAACAAGAATCACGCTCAGAGAGCGGTTAATATTATTCAGTCATCGTTAGAAGAGGTCGGTTATGATGAGAAGAACGGTCGTTATGATGTAGATATGACGGAGAATAGTCAGTCTACATCTCAGAGAGACCGACGTAGATTACTTCGGGAAGCGATTGAAGATAATGAGGATGAGGGTGATAAAGGAGCGCCGAAGAAGTTAATTATGGAGATTATGGTTGAGATTCATGAGTTTGAGGAAGAGACGGTGGAGCATGACTTGATGAAGTTATGTCGTGATGGTAAAGAGTTGTATGAACCTAAGAAGAACGAGTATGCTGTAATGTAGTTTACATTGGGAGGTATGGCCAATAGGTTTCGAAGGAGCTATTTTGTAGGAGGTAGTTGTTTGCGTTTAGGTTGTGTTCGTTGTATAGGTATGTTAGTGATTTCTTTTCTGTTCGGTATGTATTATCACTTAGTACGGAGTTGGATTCAAAGTCGTGTAGTACACGTTGTTCTGTAATTGGTAGTGTATCATATATTTCATCGAATGGGACGTGGAATGAATAGTTTTTGTAGTAGAAGCAGTAGTATTTTTTATTATCTATGTAGTGTAGTTCTATATTATCGGTGTGTCCGACCCAATCTAGTAGTGCGTTGTATTTTAGTTCGTATAATGCGGATGAACGTAGTTTTGAGGTATTGTCTGAATTTTTAGAGTATAATTTTGCTCTTTTGTTTACTATTCGAAGTGCGTTAAAGCTATCTTTCATTATTGTTATATAATCTTTTTGTTCTTATATAATTTATCCTATTTAATATCATATAACTTACAGTTATATTGTAAATATATAGTATTTTCAGCACGTATGGATAGACATATACGCTTCTAGTACGATGGTATATGTATGGGAATAAATCATTTAACAGTCGTACCAACGAACTTTGAAGAAATGAAAAGTGAAGATGATGAAGAAGAAGATATTTAATTTATTTTTGTCGAAAAGACCATAGGTATAAAATAGTATGAAATTATAATATATACTATGGGAAGAAATAAACAGAAAAAGTCGTACAACAAATACTTAGATTGGAATAAATATAAACGCGTTATTAAGTTATCAAAAACACCAGATAAAGAGGAATATATTAAAGTTTCAAAGATTGTGGTATCCAGTGTAATACTGGTTGGTTTAATTGGATATCTTATTTTTGCATTAATGAATCTTATTCCGATGTAGTTTATAAAAGCATATCATCTGCGTATAAATGGCTACAGAACCCAGCGAATAGATAGAACGAGATAATTCCTGCAGATATCATACTATATTCATTTGATATTAATATAATATATGATTGCCATAGTATTAGACACACGATTGCACTTACGATAAATCCGAACGACATACTATGTGTAATACCTCTGTGTGGTGGACGAATTCTTTCAAACAGATATGTTACTAGTATACCTATCATTAATGAAAAGAGTCCTATGGTGATAGATATAATCTCAGATGGAACTTCAGAAATAAATCGTAGCATTATATCTTTAATTAGTATTTGTTGTGGTCCTAGAATAATTGAGACAAAAATAATTGTGGAACAAAGTAATAGGTATCTAAATAATCTATATGTTCGGGATGATGGGTGGTCTATATCTGGTAATATGCTACCGAATAATGATATTGGGAGAGCTAGTCCTATAAGACCGATAGATAAGTTTACTGGTATGTTTAAAATAATAATAGATATGGGTAGTATAATAATTGTTCCTATTATGTGCGAAAACCATCCGTATCGAATATGTCCTTTGAATCCACTCATTACAACGTAATTGTTTTTATTACTATGTAAGTATATTGCCAACTTTTTGTGTGAGGTTATATTTTTATCGTCTTATCATTCCGTCAGTATCTTTATTAGTAATAGTATTGATATATAATATGAGATATATGTCAAATAAATTTGATTCAACGAAAGATATCGGTATTAAAAATATCGTCAGTTCTGGAAAGTTACCTGTAGAGATTGATACAGATGCACTAGCAGAAGGTCTTGAAGGAATCGTATCGGACAAAAGTTATACATGGCAAGATGACGGCCCCCAACCCGGCTTATACTATGAAGTAGACGGTGACGACGGCCCCCAAGTCACATTTCATATGTCTGGTAGTTACATTATTCGTGCAGATGATAGAAAAGAACTTGAGGAAGCAAATACGCGTGTTCTAAATGAGATGAAAGAACTCGGTATTATTGAGGAAGATTACGATGAAGAAAATTTGAATTTCACTGTTCAGAATGTAGTTGCATTAGCTAAATTAAATTCTGATATTAGTTTAAGTGCGTTATCGATTGGTCTTGGAACGGATGCACAATATGAGCCTGAAGTATTCCCTGCACTAGATTATTCCAAGCCACGATATCCATGTTCCTTCCTTGTGTATGCGAATGGTAAAGTAATTATTGTTGGAGCAAAAAGTGAAGATGATGTTCGAGATTCGATGGATGAATTTTACGAAGAAATCCAAGAATGGATTGATTTAGATTAATCTTCTGTAGGATAATCTACTCGAATTGTAGAATGTATATGTTTCGCACTTTCTTCACCAATATTATCAACTTCTTTAAGTTCATCAACATCAGCATTAGCAATATCTTTAATATTACTAAAGTGATTCAATAGATTTTTAGCCCCGACAGGACCGATATCTTTGAAACTACTTACAATATATTCTTGTTGTTGTTTTACCGTTTTTGTTTTCTTTCTTCCGTGAGCATTTACTTTAGATTCTTTTTCAACTTGTTCTCTTTTAGCTAACTGTTTCAACATTTGTGCTGTATCTTCTTCATTTATAGTTTCAATCGAAGAAACACCATAGTCACTAACTAATGATGCTAGTGCTCCACGAACAGCATTTGGATGAACATTTTGTGTGTATAATTTTCCATGTTCCCCTTCAATTAAAAGAACAGAATTTTTATACTCATTAGACATATTTCCAATTTGTTCGAACATAGACCGTTCTCCGGTAAGTGTATCACAAAAGTCGTATACATCTTTTCGTTCAACAGCACAGTCTGGACCTACGATATAGTCTCCAACTTCTAAGTTATTTTCAATTACGATATCAACTTCTGGGTCCATATCTAATTCTTTAAGAACTTTAGATTGTTGTTCTCGTGAGTCTGCAATAATTTTAACTTTATCATTGCTATCTACGTCGAATGATATTGATTCTTTATTATCTTCATCGTCGTTTTCGAATGAATCTAATAATGTTGTTTTTTCTTTCTTTTGTTTCAATTCTTTATCGATTTCTTCTTTGAGGTTGTCGATTGATTTTAGGGATTTCAAATCAGATTCAAGATTTTCAATTATATTTTTTGACTTGTAATATGAACCCATATCTTTTGTTCCTGCTGCAACGAGGATTAACACTTTACCTGAGGCACTTCTTCCTGTTCTCCCTTGTCTTTGGATTTGTTCTATACCTCTTTGGGCAGGTTCATAAAATACAACCAAATCAACTTCGGAAATATCGAGACCTTCTTCACCAACTTGTGTAGATATCAATACTTCTGTTTCTCCGTCGCTAAATTTCTGTATTGCTTCTCTCTGGTCTGTTTGCGTCATGCCCGGACTATTTTCTTTGTTTGTTTGGCCAACTAGACGTGCGACATCGAACGTGTCTTCTAGGTAGTCTACAAGCGATTCTACGGTATCGCGTGATTTTGTAAAAACAAGTGCTTTACCGTTATTAATTTTAACGTCGCTGACTAATTCAGAACGTAATGCTGTAAACTTCGCATATGTTCCGTTATACTTTCTTGCTTTTCCAACAGCATTTTGCATTGTAGCATCTGCGATTAATCTTTGAACGGCTTTACTACTATCTTCGCTTCTTACTTCAGATTCTAACCGTTCATAATATTTCAAGAATGAATCAATACCCTGCGTTTCGAGTTGGCTAATAGCGGTATTTAATTTCATAGCTTCGGCCCATATACTCATAGCTTGATATGCGCTAGATTCTTGTTTTTGCATAGCTTTTTGAATTTTTCCACGGGCTTGACGCAATTTGTAGTTTGATAAGGTTTTGCTGCAAGAATCTACATAGTCATCTTCATACAATTTCACTAGGCGTGATTTGTATATATCTTGGAGCAAGTCACGTATTTCTAACACTTCATCACTTATTTCGATGAACCGCGTATCAATATGTGTGTCATGGATATAGGGTGAAACACGAGCATCATCTTCTGATAAGACTTCTATAGATGTAACATGAATATTCTCACAAATTTGTAGTATATCTTCACGAGAATCACCGGGAGATGCAGATAATCCTGTAATAAGAGGATTATTGGATTGTTCTATATATTTTTGAGCAATATAGACATATGAATAGTCTCCAGTAGCGCGGTGACATTCGTCAATTGTTAAATGCATAACATCATCTAATGATATCCGACCAGATATTAAGTCATTTTCAATAACTTGTGGAGTAGATATAACGACAGATGGAGAATCATTCCATAGCTTTTCTCGTTCATCTGGCTTAATATCTCCCGTAAACATAACAATATTTTCGTTATTAATATCAAGAAGGTTTTGATATGTTTCCATGTGTTGTTCGACAAGTGGTTTCGTTGGGGCTAGCATTAATGATGTACCTGAACCATTATCATTTAATCTATCTGCCATTACAAGAAGATTTACAATAGTTTTCCCAGTTCCTGTTGGTAAAACAACGAGAGTCGATTCTTTTAGTGCTTCCTCAGCTAAGTATGATTGGTATTCTCGTTTTTCAACGGTGTTATTTTTTATAAGATTATGTTGTATGTATTCTAGTTCATCCTGTTGACTCATTATATAGTACTATTATGCTCTATAGATAAAAACATTTTGTTTTATATCATATAACTAATGATAAAACGATATACATTATATTTCCAAGTGTCAATGCACTTATTAATCCTAATGTTATTGGAACGATAAATGGCACACCGGGAGTTACCCAAACCGTATCTCTCGCAAGTATATCTCGGATTCTTTGTTTGTCTTCTTCAGGGTTTGTACTTGCCCAATCTTCATTATCCTTCAAGAAAGCATCAAAGTCTAAATCATCTATATCATTTATATCTACATTTTGTGATACGGTTTTATTTTCACAGTACCATGTTTCATAATCTCTGAAGAAATCTGTACTCAATCCGGTTAATCCATTACGAATAAATTCAACGCCTTGTGATATTTTATTTGTAGATTTCGATTCATTTACAATTTGTGCGTGTATATTATCCAGTTCTGAAACACGGACTTGTCTAGCACAAAGGGAACGGAGAGGTTTAGATATCTTGAATAAACCACTTTTCATATTATGTCCAGAGTTTATTACGAAATAAGTTATGGAAAAAACCGTTGTATTTACAAATACCGTAAATCCAAATAAGTCCATAGCTGAATATGTAACTAATGTATTAATTATGTTATCAAATGAGTATATGTTAAATATTTCACCCATTTCGTAGAATTGTACAAAATCAAATATGGGGAGTGAACCAATTTCTGGATGCCATGGGAATAGAATAGCAATTAATAAAAATGCTTTATAATCTGCTCCGTAAAATATACGGAAATGATATATTATATATGATACTCCACCGACTGTTATCATACTAAATAATGCAGCTAAAGCAACACTAGCAGGAGTTGTTGATACATATGCGTCCCAACCTAAAAGAATAAGTGCAAGGAATGTAGGTATTGCCCATACTTTGTCATCTACTCTTCTATCTAGTATATCTGTATATGATGCATAAAGTAATACAGGAAGTATTACTAATACACGTAATAAATCTGTTGTAATTATATCTAACATATTATATAATTGAACTAACTAATTTGTAAAGTTAACGGCATTAAGGGAATGTTCATATATTCAATTGAACAATAGTTATTCTTTTAGGTCTATATAACAATACTTTATGTAATTCATGCTGAAAAAAACACAAAAATCAGCAACAAAAGCTGTCGCACCTGTGATTGGCTTTATGTTAATTTTAGCTATATTATTTTTAGCTGCTGCACAATATCAAGCAAATGTCGTTCCAGTTCAAGAAAGAAGTACAGAAGTAGACCACTTTACTACTATTACTGAGGATATGTCTGGATTACGAAGTAGTATAATACAGTCTGCATCTACTGGTCAGATACAAACACAAGAATTAGATTTAGGTGTTGAATATAACGTTCTTGGACTTTCACAACCTGCACGTTCAGGTCGTTTAGCCTATATAAAATCATCTAATATAGTTCTAAGGAATACGAGAAATAATCGAGAAGCAAGTAATTTTTGGCGGGGTGACGAAGACCGTGAATACGAGACGGGTTTCTTAGAATACAGCATCAATTATAATCGAATCACAAGTCATGCAGATATATATTTCGAACATGGTATGATGTATAGAGATGAGGCACGAGGAAGCGATACAAATGTCCGTTATGTTGAAGAATCAGAACAATCAATAATACAAGGTCGAAGTATTACTATATATACAATGCAGTCAAATATTGCTACGAGTCGTGTTGGGACAACTACTGTTGAAACACAACCAATTAGTGCACCAATGAATTCTGTATCTGTAACTAATGTTGAATCTGACTGTCCGAATATTCAAGAATCTGACTGTCGGATTATTATTCAATTACCTACAAGATTAAGTGTGGATACATGGAGAGATGAGATATTATCTGAAGAAATGGCTGAAGATAAAGATAATGATGACGCATTTGTTGAGAAAGTTCGTGAAGGTACGGAAAATGGCACAATAGAAATAGAATTATCTGAAGGTGAAACGTATAATCTGAGAATGGCTAGAATTGATTTAACTACACAAAGTCAGAGAACATCTACAGCATTTGAAGAAAAACAATATATAGCCGTTCAAACGCAATCTGCAAATGTTCGTGAAGGTAGTTCGATTGGATTAGAGGCAGAAGTTCGAGATAGATTTAATAATGGTGTAATTGGTGCAGAAGTTACTGTTGAATCACAAGATACACAGCAACGATGTGTTGGTGATTTCACAGGAACATCTGGTTCAGATGGTGATACAAATTGTAATAATGTCGATGAATATAGACAACCGGGAATCGATATAAGTTCAGCAGATGGGAGCGTTAGGTATGAATATAATGCACCCGAAATTGGGGATGATAGAGATATCACATTTACATATAGAATGGATGATGATTAATTTGACGATTTAATTATATTTAATATATTTTTAAGATTTCTTTATATTGTTATACATAATAATAGTTATTCTATTAGGGTTTTAGACATATAATACATACAAAGAATGATTAGTTCGAATAAAACAAACAAAAAATTACTATATACATCAATACTTGTTATTGCTATCATATTAAGTTTAATAGCAATGTCAGGTGTAGGTGCCGCAGATAATATAAATAATTACGAGGAAGAAAGTCAATATATTACATCCGATTTTCTTTTATCTACAATAACGGATGGATATTTATATGACGAAGAAGATGCTCCAGAAAGAGATGGGGTTCGCGTAGTTGACTTTAGCCTTGCTGCAACAGATGTTCCAGCAAATTCTACAGTAGAATCTGAAATTATTATCGCCAACTATGGTGTAGAAACAGTAAATAATATACGTTTAGAGCCATATATTACAGATTCAGCTAAAGGGGATGTCTTAGATTCAGATGAATATGAATCAGGATATGAATCAGGATATGAATCAAAATATGAATCAGAATATGAATCAAAATATGAACGACAACCACTCCCACGCCCTTACTATGAAGATATTAGTTTGAAACCGGGTGAACACAAAGTTTACAAATTTACATTTAATTTTGATAAAGAATCATCCAATGAATATGAGATTGGATTTATTAACACATCTGCACCAGAAAATAGACCGATGGCAACGGAGACAATAAATATAAGTAACGAATATTCTGGTTCATCTGACACATTTATACTTAATAAAGAGAGATTAACAATAGATGACATAACTATAACAAGATATAAAGATGAAAATGTATTTAGGAGTTCTAGTCCGGGTGCAAGTTCATCATTACCTCCGGTAGAAAAAAATGACGACGGAACCATAACAGATTCTGATGTTGCTGTTGGTGCGGTTTCAGATTTCGGTAATATTAGGAGTAATTCTGATATATACGGTTCTATTACGAGTTCTAATGGGGAGATAGATGTCGGATTTAGTACAGAAAATGTCCCTAGCGCAAACCACTATGCTATTTCTTTAATTTATGATTTAGAAAATATAAACTCTGCAGAATTGAATCTTGTTACGGCTACAGGTGACGAGATAGATGAAAATTCATCATATTATATTAGTTCACCAGAAGATGGTAAAAAAGAAAGAGTATTTCAATTAACAGAAGATGAAATAGATTATATTGAAAGTCAAAGAGAAGTATACTTTACTTACGATAATGTTGATAATACACAGAACAATGTAGAAATTAAAATATATGAAATGAACGTTATTGCACTTAGCAAAGTATGGAATATACCAGAATCTGAATTATCTGCGGAGTTAAATTCAAGAATAAATGGTGAAGAAATAACAGCAGCTCAGATTGGAGATGATATAGAAATAACAGCAAATATAACGAATGATGGTTCTGTATCTGTTAATAAACAATTCCGTTTAACTGAATCACAATTATCTGATGGTTCAACCGTAGATATATCCGATAAAGTCATAATAAATCCGGGTGATACAAAAACAGTCAGATTTATATTCCCCGTATCAAAAAGTGGTGAACATGTATTTAATTTACTTGGAGAGACAATAACAGTATCTGTTGATGAAGCTGGTGAAGGGGTCCTAAGACAATCAATATCATCAAATAAAAATGTTATCGGTGTAGGTGGTGAAATTGAATTTAGTAGAGGTGATTTACCAACAGAAGATGAAGATAGAATAACTAAATTTGAATGGAGGTTGAAAAATGATGCAGATTATACAAATGTAAATGAAGATACTGTTACTAAACAGTATGATGAAGCCGGTTCATATTCTGTAACATTAAAAACTGAATATGAAGATAGTAATGGTGATACGAAAATTCATAGAACACAAACCGTTATTGATGTAATTGACGGGCCAGAACCAAATATAGGGGCAACACAATATCAGTTCACGGTAGATGACCAAGAAGTTAATGGTGAAGTGATAGGAAGTACAGTAACCGGACAAATGCGTGCGGGGACATGTTCCAATTATTGTGGTGGTGCATTTAGCTTTGATGGTATTGGTTTAGCAATATCAGAAGGTATTAATATGCTTGTTCTAGAAGCTGACCGAGATGGAAATCAATATAACCCAGTACATTATGGTACATACGATGTTAATAATGATGCATTTGCTACAACAAACACAGTTACGTCTGACGGTATGGATTCAATACGTAACTCTATGAGTAATGGTGGAACAAGTGGAGCTAGCCAAAATTTAATAGATGATATTAATAATTTAAAAGGTGAAAATAGATACTTCATGTTTGTTAGTGGAGGTAACCCATTACCAACGCAAAAATCTAGTGAAGTGTTTAGTACATTAGAAAGTTTAGGTGCTGACCTCAATGGAGGAAACACAAAAGAATTAGAACAGAATTCAATGTGGACATTTACAACGCAGACATTATCTAATGATGATGTAACCCCACTTCAAGAATCATATGTTCCAGATTCAAGTAATTTACCAGCAATATCTCATGATTATTCACTAGAGCCTGTACGTGTTACAGATATGAATAATGTGATACCAAATCGACCAGTACATTATGACTTAGAGCAAATGGATATTGTAGGTAGTTTATCTGAAACTACGGTTGTATGGACTATGTATGATGATTCAACAATAGATAATGAATTATATACCTCTGAGATATATACGACAGAAGATACAGAGCATACTGTTAGTGTATATGCAGAAGATTACCTAGGTCTTGAAGGTAGTGGTGATAGAACTGTACAAACAAACACAGTTAATCCTGTTGCTTCAATACCAGACATATCACCTGCCGTAGAAGAAAATAGTTTATTATATACGTTAGATAGTTATGATAGTGATTCAACAATTAAAGAATATACGTGGAAACTTCCAAAGCTTGATGAAGAAGGTTCCGTTATAGATGGTGAAAATGTAATCTATAATGAAAGAAATCCAGAACACTTCTGGAATTACGCTGGGCAATATAATGTTGAATTAACTGTTGAAGATAGATACGGTAATACAAATACGACAACGAAATCAATGCAAATCCTTGGTTCACCACCAAAAGCAAATGCAGATATAACACGCGTAACATCTAACTTCAGAGTTAATGATAGATTTGATATTACAAACGTAGTACCAAATCGCCCTATATTGTACTACCCACTAGACTTCTCTGACGGCATAACACAAGAATATGCACGTTCCCTTGATGGGACTATTGATGGTTCATTAAGTCAAGTCTCTGGGGCATCTGAAGATACGCAAGCACTTCGTTTTGACGGTTCATCTTCTATTCGTGTTCCAAATAATGCTAATAATAAAATTTCAGAACAAGTAGCAATATCAGCATGGGTAAAAACGAGAGAAGACGGAACGATATATAGCGCAATTGATGGGACAAATGATAATTCAATAACGCTTAGAACTTCAGAATCAAATCCTGATTTTGAAGTAGTTTCAAATGGAGAACCTATTGGATTAAACTTCAATACAAATATTAAAAACGGTGAATGGAATCATATAGTTGCATCATATGATATTGTAGAAGGACTTAAACTATATGTAAATGGAGAATTAGATAATTCAAATTCGCGTGATGTAGGTACATTAAATATAGATTCAAAACCTACAAAAATAGGTGCAGATGCTAGAGGTAATGCTGGAGCCGGGAATTTCATCGGAGATATTTCAAATATCCAGATGTACGATATGAGACTTAATGAAGAAGACGCCGTAGATATATATAATAATAATGGAAACACACTCGTAGATGTAAGTAATCAAGGTGTATTCTATGAATTTGGTGAACCATATCATGATACTTCAAAATCTACATCTAAATCTTCAGGTCTAGGAACCGTCGATAATCTTGAAGACCACTACAATATTATTTCTTCGTCAAATGTTGACAATGAAGATTCTGAACAATATCTTGAAATAGAGAATGTAGATTATAGTCAGTATAATACGATATATATGACTTATGATGCAGAATTCTACAGAGAAATAACGCAGGGAGCAGATATTACAGGTATAATATCAATAGAATCAGAAGGACAAAAATCAGAGCGGATTGTATATAATGATATGAATGTGCGAGATAATGGCGTTATGTCATTTGATGTAAGTAATATAGATACCACAGAATCATTGTACGTAAGTGCAAAATCATTTGGTTCAAATCGAGGATATACTAATTTAGAAGTTTACGAAATATGGGGTAATACAGGTAGTCAAACAAACTATCCATCACGGACAGAATTTTATGATTCTGTCTATCCTGATATTAGTTCAAACACAGATATACATGAAACAAGAAATGGTGTTCGTATATCACAAAGAGATATCACAGCACAAAAAGAACTTGGTAATATTGGTGAACCCGGAATTCAACATAATATAATCCCTGTAGGTAATGCAAATTCTGTAAATGTACAGCATAATATTAGAACACAATCAGCTAATATATATGGAGATAGTAGTGGAAGTTATACATTAGGGTCAGGCGCAGTAAATCCTATATCTATATTCTGTGAATCATCTTCATTACTTAGAACACCGTGTTCTAATACAGGAAACAGCCCGGATGAATTAACACTTGATAGTTCATCATATAGTCATGTAGGTTTAGAAACTGGTTTACTAGATGGAGATACAATAATAGAATCATTCGGTGTGAATTCTGAAACATCTAGCACAATGTACCCGACAGTTCACTTTGATGGTAGTACTTCATCTGGTTCTGGTGCAGGAATATATATAAAAGAATACGAATGGGATTTATCTACAGATACTTCATTTAGAGCCGATTATGTCGGTGAAACATTCACACATAAATTTAATGAAATAGGAACACACTCTGTAGCTCTTCGAACAACAGATACATTCGGTGAAACAAGTACAGAAGTATTTAAGTTTAATGTATCGAATCTTGAACCTACAATTCGAGCACAATTTACCACGGAAACAGACTTAGGTTCTGAAGCAACATTCACAGCAGGTGCTGAATCACCCGGCGAAGGTGAGATACAACAGATAATATGGGATATGGGTGATGGTAATTACTTACAAGGTGAAGATATATCTTATGAATATTCTACTGGGGGCGAATATGATGTCACCGTAATTGCAATTGATGATGCTGGACTTACAACATCTGAAACCCGAACAATTCGTGTTGCTGGTTCTGACCCTGATTTAGAAGGAATTACAACATCGGCTCGTGCACATGTTATGGATACGGTACTATTCGACACATCAGGGAATGGATTTGATTCACTTAACAATGAAGACCATCCGCGAGGTGTACAAAGTAGAATTGATTTAACCGCTGCTGAAGACCCTAATGGTGGTGAATTAACATTCAATTGGAATTTCCTATCACGGTCCTTATTTAACGTTGATAACCCACACTTAATCATAGCTGATATCGGCACATCGACATTTGGTGTAACTGCACAAAATAGTGAACGGAGAACAAAATCTAAAGAAATAACTATTGAAACATATAATAACGGACCTTCACTAGAATTAGATGTTGATACGCCAATTGATGAGGTTGAAGATGAAAATCTAGATGGTATAACATTTGTTTCAGAACCTGTTGATGTTACAGTAAATGCAAATCACCCGCATGAAAGAATCGGCGGTGAAATAACGGTTGATATGGGTGATGGAACTACAAAAACACATACGGTACCAGATGATGCAGATTCAAGTTATACATATACGTTTGAGCATCAATATGATATAAATCCAGATGAATATTCACGACAAGATTTCCCGGCTGAATTTGTCACGCAAGCTCAAATAGAAGATGATTTCGGAGCGACTGCGGAAGATAGCAAAAATATTGAGGTCCAACATAGAGGTGTTGAAATCACAGACTTTGCATCTTATAATCAGGATAATGTTCAAACTACAGACTTAGAAGCTGGAGAACCTATTGATTATGAAGTAACAGCAAATGCACCAGATGTACCTGATGGTGATTTATCATACAGATTTGAATTTAGTGATGGAGAAACAAGTGGATGGCAGAGTTCAAATACATATCAACACCAGTGGACCATTGTAGGACAACAAACTGTTGAGGTTCAGGTTCGTGAACCTAATTATGGATTTGCAGATGTAGATTCATTACAAGTAGAACTTAGAGTACGTGAATCATGTAGAAGAATACAAATAAATAATGAAGACCCAGAATCGGGTCTATATTATGTTGTACCAGAAGGTTTCGACGCTCCCGTTGAAGTCTTATGTGATATGAAATATGATGGTGGTGGTTGGACACTTGTTCTTGCTGCAAATTCAAGAGATAATGGTTATGGTTACAAAGATGGAGATGGAAACTGGAATACAGAAGAGCAATATGCAACAGCAAATGCTGAATTCGGAACATTAAATCAACAATCAAACGGAGATGCTTGGAAATTATCTGATGACATGATTGACCAAATACAATTCGATGGAGAAGGTGTAATTAGAGCAACAACATTAGAATATAATTCCCGAAGATTTTTCGAATCTGCTACCTATGAACACGGTACTAATGTGGTAAATAGAGGTGATAAAGTAACTAAATCTTATCAATCACCGAACTTCAATAACGTTATTGATGATTCTTATAGTCCAGAATCTAGTTGGTCATTACAAGGTATATCAGATTCACACTACCCAAAGACAGGACAAGGTTATTCAACAGTACACTGTCATAATCCTTGTTTCGTAGATAGTGATACGGCTATATGGGTGAAATAAATTATACTAAACTCGATTTCAAAAAACTATTAGTAATATAATTATAAATATATAATAATGGTAAAAGATAATATAAAAATTGCTGGTTTAGTTGGAATTATTATAATTAGTATATTTATAGGATACCAAGTATTATTTGGATTTAATTTGTTAGGTAGTGGAGAATTTAATCTAAATAAAGATAAATTTGAATTTGAATCGACAGAAATAGAATTAGGTACAACGGAACTTCACTTAAATGAAACAATTGTCCATACAGGCCGCGTAGATGGTCAATTAATAAAATCTAACGCTTTGAAACATACTAATTTAACAGATTCACAAATAAGTAATTATACATGGGAAACAGATGGTGAAAGCTATAATTCAAAGGAATTAATTCACTTTTATGAGAATTCGGGAACTCATGAAGTTACTTTAACACTAGAGAAAAATAATGGAGATACGTTATCTGACACTATAGAAATTAAATCTCAGGGTATAAAAATAAAAAAGACAGGTACAAGGCAATATGAATTTGAACCCCCTACGTCAATGGAATATGATAATGTAACTTATGTATGGGATATGGGAAGAAATCAAATTAAAAAAGGTAAAATATTACGACATAAATTTAATAGAAATGAAATACGAGAAATAACATTATATGTTAAATCAGATGATATGGATAATGATATTATTAAAACAACAAGTTTATCTATATAAAAACATGTCTGTTCAATTAAATATATAGTGTAGTATGCCCTTATTACTACGTGATGATTCAAAAACAAACACAAAAAGGTGTATCCCCAGTTATAGGTGTCATTCTTATGGTCGCCATAACAGTAATAATCGCAGCAGTTGTCGCTAACTTCGTATTGGACCTTGGTGGAAACCTAAGTGAAGATGCAGACGCTACAGTAACATTTAATCAAGATGCTAACTATGCAGATGAAACATATGATGTAACCATAACAACGACAGCATTTGATAATGCTGATTATACGTATATACAAGTTGTTAGTGGATTAGATACTACTTCCGCATCAAATACTACCGTATCAACTACTCCCGTATCATACATTCAACAAACAAGTAACAAAGAATTCCTTGATGACAACGTTGCTCCAGAACATATAAATGTCTCTATGATAAATAGTGGTGATAGAATTACTATCAAAGATGTCGGTTCCGAACATGGAGAGATTGACGTTCAGGTATTCGGTGTACTAGAAGGTAGTGAGAATCAGATTGCTGGATATTCCCTCAGTGATGACCAGAGATTCTTTACCTAAATAAATTATTTATTTTTTTATACGTGCGTATTAATACTTTTAGGATTATAATTACATTATAGTATATATGTTACATAAAAAATATGATAAAGCAGTTTCACCAATTGTCGGTGTTATTTTAATGGTTGTTCTTGCAATATTACTAGCCGGACTTATATCACAGTTCAGTCTTGAGTTAGGTAATATACTTCAACAACCGGTTACAGCAGGCGTAAGTATCCAAGAATCATACAATGTTCAAGAAGATACGTATGACGTACGTATTGTTTGGTCTAGTGGTGGTACTGTAGAATCTATTTATGCAATAGAACCAGATGGGAGTCAAACAGCATCAATAGGTGGT
>Ga0208283_10257_pt1 | contig 19101 bp, 20 predicted proteins | sample AntRauMetaRauer1_FD_184785 | JGI IMG/M metagenome (GOLD analysis project Ga0208283, IMG submission 184785) | Saline lake microbial communities from Rauer Lake, Antarctica, in enrichment culture - Antartic Rauer Lake 1 Metagenome Rauer1 (SPAdes)... ...
GGCGAGACGGAGACGTTCAAAACATCGTTCGCGCGGTGGAAGGAAGACCTGAGCTGACTTCTCGTCCATCGTTAGCTGCTATTGAGTCGCCAGCAAACTCAGTGTTACGGTTTATCGAGATGAGCGAAAGATATTTGTGTCACAATGTGGCATAGTTCTATGGTGCCGAAATGATAGATGCTACCAGACCACAACCAACTGCTGAAGAAGAAGCACAGCTAGCTGAACACCTCGGTGTCGAGGACTCGGTTATCGATGAGAACCTGACGCTGTCGACACTGAAATCAGCTATCGAGGGAGAGATCGACGACGAGTTCGCCTCGATGGGCGAGGCGATCCGTGATGATCTCGAGGAGTCACTCGACGCGGCGTTGCTCGATTCCGCACTGTCGGAACTCGAAACGCAGATCGATCGGCTTCCGGAGTTTCGAGAAGCGGGCATTCCGGACGGGAAGCGCGAACCAGAACGACTCTACAGGGAGCTCATCGAACCGGGGTGGCGGCTGTACGACCACCTCGTCGACGTCGGCTTCTTCGAGAGCGTCGACGAGAACGCCGTGCGGTTCTCCGCCGAACAGATCAGGAACACCGGTCACGGCCTGGTCGAAGCGAACCCGCTCATGTCGGAGATCGAGGAGATCGGCTTCGACGAGGGGGAACGGCTCAGCCTGATCGCGGACCTGCTGAACAACGACAGGGAACTCGCCCGGTGGGTTCCGACGAAGGAGATCCCGGCCGACGTCGAGTTCAACGTGGACTTCGTCCCGCCGCTCCACCAGCGGGCCGCCGGCGGCACGCTGTTGTGGATACGGACGCTCGACGTCCACCTGTGGCAGAAAGCGGTGCTCATCACCGACGAGATACTCGACGACGGCTACTGGGACGTGAAGGGAATGCTGGGGGGACTGTACCTGCTCGGTCGGGCCGCACGAGAGATCGCTTCCGAGACGGAACGAACCCTCACGGACGGACAGCTGATGGCGGCACTGACGGCCAGTGCGGCCATCATGATCATCAACCAGCAGAAGATCTGCCAGGACGTGTTTTACATCACCGAGGAGATGCGGGCGGAACCAGAAGCGAGGTAATCACAAATGTCAATAGAAGAAGACAGAGCGGTTCAGGCTGCACAGGATACGGTCGTTCGAGAGACCGATAACGGCTACCGGGTGCTCGGTTCGCCCGATGAATCGGTCACCCACCAACACGACATCGATCGCATACCGCAGTTCGACGTCACACAGGAGATGATAAGCGACTCCGGTGACACGCAGGAGGCGTGGCTGACGTACGGCGGTAACTACGAGATGCACCGCTACACGACGGCCGACCTCATCGGGCCGGACAACGTCAGCGATCTCGAGGTCGAGTACGACATCAGCGTCGGTTCCGGGTCGAGCATGGAAGGATCGCCGATCATCGTTCCCGGCGATCCGACGGTGATGTACCAGTCGAACGGGCCGAATCATATCAAGGCGATCGACGCCCGTAACGGTGAGGTGCTGTGGAGTTACACTTACGCGGTGCCCTCCGACGTGGTACTGTGCTGTGACGACAACAATCGGGGACCCGCCGTCTGGCAGGACAAGGTGTACATGACGACGCTCGACTCGGGGGTCGTCGCACTCAACCGCTATACCGGCGAGGAGGAGTGGTACACGTCCACGGCTGACCACGAACGGGGCTACTCCGCGACGTGGGCACCGATCGTTCACGACGGAACCATCTACACGGGGTCCGCCGGCGGCGAGTACGGCGTCCGAGGGTTCCACACGGCTATCGACGCCGAGACCGGTGAACAGAAGTGGTTCACGCGGACCTGCCCCGAGGAGGAGTTCGTCGGCGACTCCATCAATCAGGCGGCCGGCACCAACTGGATGACGGCGACGTACGACGAGGAGCGGGACGTCCTGTACATGCCGGTCGGCAACCCCGGACCGGACTTCGACGGCTCCGTCCGTCCGGGACCGAACCGCAACACGTGCGGGACGCTGTGTCTCGACGCCGAGACCGGCGAGCGCCTCTGGTTCCATCAGGAGTCGCCCCACGACGTCTGGGACTACGACTCGGCGTCGCCGCGGATGCTCATCCGCGACCTCGAGTTCGATCACCGCGACGAGGTCAGGGATACCGTCGTCAACGCCGGCAAGACCGGCTGGGTGTACTCGATGGACGCCGAGACGGGACAGCTCATCACTCGGTCGGATCCGGGCGTCCAGCAGCTGAACATGTTCAGCATGATCCCGCACATCGATGACGGCCGTCGCGGAACGTTCATGCCCGGCGGGATGGGCGGCTGTGACTGGCACCCGGCGACCTACAACCACGAGACTGGGCTTGTGTACTACAAGATGCACAACAATGCCCAGGAGGCATGGTGGCGGTTCGAGGAGTTCGAGGAAGGCCGCAAGTACTGGGGCGGTATCCTCGAAGACGAGACCGAGGCGATGCCCGACGAGTACAACGGCCACATCAGTTCCATCTCCGCGTTCGATCCGACGACGGGGAAGCTCGTCTGGCGCGACTGGATCGACAGCGACACCTACATCTGGGGTGGAACGATGTCGACCACGACGGGCCTGATGTTCACCGGCACCCAGAACGGCCAGTTCATCGCCTACGACGCCGAGACCGGCGAGCGCCTCTGGGAGTTCGACACCGGCGACGCTCCGCTCTCGTCCAGCCCCGTCAGCTGGTACGACCCCGACGAGGGCAAACAGTACATCGCCATTCAGGTCGGCGGTAGCGGCTGGCTCCGCCGCGGCAAGCGAGACGACCGCGTCGTCGTCTTCTCGCTGGCCGAGTGAAGTCAACCGCTCGTCGTTATTTTTCGCGTCGTCGAATCACGGGTCGCGTCGAGTCGCATCACGTCGCCCGTCGCTTCACAGGTGGGACACGCCAGCACGCCCTTGATCGCCGTCCTCGAGTTCACGTGTGGGAACGTCGCCCCGCAGTGGGCACACCGGGCGTTCCGACGAGTACCGAGCGACGTTTGCTTGTGCGGGATGCCCTGGACGACGCCGTGGCCACAGGTCGGACAGGTGAGCCCGTCGTCACCCGCGTTCTCACCGAGTCTTCGGGGAAATCTCTCACCGCACTCGACGCAACGGGCGTCTATGGGTTGGTTCATCATCGAATTCTGCCGTCGAGTACGGTTCGACCTCTTGCTTGCATACGTGTGGTGTGGCGGCAGCGTCGTAACGACTCCTCGATCGGTTATCCCGTCCGAAACGGCTTTTGAACAATCCCGTTCACGCATCGGTCACGGTTTCCCGGCGTCGTTTTCGGCGACGGCCACTCCCCGTAGTCGAGCGGGATCTGGCCACCGTTCGACGGTATATTCGCCGTCGCCGAGACCGCAACTCACCGCAGTCTATGAAACCCTGTAGAACGTATCTCAGCCCGTCCTCACCCACATGGCGCCGAACACACTCACTATCGAACTCACCGGGCGGGAGAAACGCGACGTCGTTCGCGCGCTCCGTGCGTTCGCGGACCAGAAGGAAGCGGACGGAGCGTCGGCCGAAGCGGATCAGCTCCGAAGTCTGGCGGGCCGTATCGATCGCGAGTGAGTCCGCTCTCCCCTGGCATCGCTGACACCGACTAATCCTGTGAACAGTGATAACTTATATCGTACTGTGTGTTGGCATGTGTCGTATGCCGCCGACAGATCACTACCGGCAGACGCCCCGAAACGGGACCGAGCAGACGACGGCCACTGAGACGACCGACGATGGAGGCGGCGACACCCCCTCCGAGACGGGAGCCGTCGAGGGATTGATCGAAGAGATCGTTGAATCGCAGACGGACGAATTGCGGGACGAGCTCGACGCGCTCGAGCGACAGATCGAGACGGTCGACGACTTCGCTCGCATCAGTCTGAACGAGCGGAAGGTCAAACAGAACGAGGCGAAGCTCTCCGAATTCTCGGAGTCGCTCACGGCGTTCGCCGAGAAAGCGTTCAACAACATCAACGCGCTCGAGGATCGACTCGACAGGCAGGCGCTCTTGCTCGCGGCGATCCTCGACTCCCTCGAGGACGACGTCGACCTCTCGACGGTCCGTCGCTACGAGAACGATCGGCTGATCGCGGACACCGCCCCCGACGAGCGGCTGGCGTCGGCGATCCGGGAAGCGGAACCGATCGAAAAGTAGCGACCCTACACTTCCCGTTCGCCGACGACGTTCTGGAGGTAGTCGGCGCGCCTGGCCTCGTAGATAACCTTCAGTTCGTCGCTCGCGGGTTTCGCCACGCACGTCAGTCGAAGGTCTCGTTCGTCGACCTCCTCGTCGGTCAGGAACAGGTTCATGTCCATCTCGAGGTCGCCCTCGACGAGGAACGCACAGCAGTTCGCACAGGAGGCGGCGCGACACTCGAACGGCCAGGCCTGGTCCGCGTCCTTGGCACCGTCGAGGAGATACTCGCGCTTGTCTACTTCGATCGTTCCGTATTCGCGCTCGGTCAGGTCGGCCGCAGCCGCCTTCTCGAAGAGGGCGTCGTCGTCGCGGCTCCAGCCGTGGCGCTGTAGCGCGCCGTAGCTGAGATACTCGACGGTAGCCGTCTCCCCGCCTTCCGTGCCGTCCTGACTCCGGTCTCCACCTCGTCCAGCCTTTATGTTCGGCAGCTCCCGATCGTCAGACATGAGTTCACAATGAACATGGATGTGATCCCATTTATCTCCACGGTTCACACTCAGTTCGAGGACGCCGCGTTCGACCGGGGAGCGGGAGCGACGCTACGATTGCGCTACAACTGTTCTCGCACCGATTGCAGAGCCGTCCTCCGATCGGGTTCGGGTGTGCACTGACAGGGAACGGTCAGTGGCCACCATACTCCCCGGCGTCGTCGATATCCACGACCCGATCGGAGACCGTACTGGTTCCGTCGCGTTCGTGATCGACCGCCTCGAGAGCCGCGTCGAAGTGATCGGCAGTGATGTCGATGCGTTCGGCGTCCGCGTCCGAACTCTCGACGAACTGACGGACGGCGATCGTCGCGGCCTCGCGACAGACCGCCTCGATATCGGCACCGACGTAGCCCGCGGTTCGGTCGGCGAGGGCGTCCAGATCGACGTCGCTGGCGAGGGGGCGATCGCGGGTGTGGACCGCGAAGATCTGCCGTCGCGCGGCCTCGTCCGGCGCGCCGACGTGGATGTGCCGATCGAACCGACCGGGACGCAACAGCGCGTCGTCGAGGAGATCCCGGCGATTCGTCGTCGCGATGACCACCACGTCTTCGAGTTCTTCGAGTCCGTCGAGTTCGGTGAGCAGCTGTGAGACGACGCGTTCGCCGACGCCGGAGTCGCTGCTGGTACCACCGCGTTCGGCGGCGATCGCGTCGATTTCGTCGAAGAAGACGACCGTTGGTGCGTTTACCCGAGCTTTTTCGAAGATCTCGCGGATGCCTCGCTCCGATTCGCCGACGTACTTGTTGAGCAATTCCGGTCCCTTGATCGAGATGAAGTTACTCGCTGCCTCGTTGGCGACGACTTTCGCGAGCAGCGTCTTGCCCGTCCCCGGTGGCCCGTACAATAACACGCCCGTAGCCGGTTGAAGCGCCACCCGATCGAACGCGTCGGCGTATTCCAGCGGCCACTGGACGGTCTCGCGGAGCTGTTGGGTCGTCTCCGCCAATCCGCCGACGTCGTCCCAGGTGGCATCCGGAACTTCCACGAATACCTCCCTGAGCGCCGACGGATCGATCGTCTGGAGGGCGCCGTCGACGTCGCTCGCGGTCAACTCGAGGGTTGCGAGGGTCGCGGTATCGACGGGACCGTCACCATCGCCGGCATCCGGGCCGAGATCGTTTCGGTGAAGCGCCTGTATCGCCGCCTCGCGGATCAGTCGTTCGAGATCCGCGCCGACGAACCCGTGCGTGCGTTCGGCGATCCGATCGAGGTCGATATCGTCGGCGAGTGGCACGCCGCTCGTGTGAATCTCGAGAATCTCGCGGCGGTCGTCGCGGTCGGGAACGGAGACCTCCACTTCGTGGTCGAACCGGCCGACGCGACGGAGCGCCGGATCCAGCGCTTCGGCGTCGGTCGTCGCGCCGACGACGGCGACGCGAGAGCCGGGATCGTGTTCGTCGAGGGTCGAGACGAGCCGTGCCACGCGCTGATGGCCTCGCTCGCCGACGAACTCGCCGGTCAGCGCGTCCAGATCGTCGATGAACAACACCGCAGGCGCGTCCTCCGTCGCCTCCGCCATCGCCGCTTCGAAGGGGTTCTCTTCGTCTCCGTCCCGCGAGACGACCGTTGCGCCTCGAACGGTCACGAGGGAAACGTCGGCCTCGGCAGTTAGCGCGTGGACGAGTTGTGTCTTGCCCGTCCCCGGCGGTCCGGACAGCAAGACACCGTGTGGAGCGGTGATATTCAGCGCCCGGAACGGTTCCGGGTTCGCCAGCGGCAGTTCGACGAGTTCGCGTACCTGACTCACAGCCGCGTCGAGCCCGCCGATATCGTCGTACCCGATTGCCGACGGATCACTCACCGCGGTGCGTTCCGCCTCGTCGAACGCAGCCCCCGAGAGGCGAACGGCGGTCCAGTCACGAACGACGACCGGGCCGTCATCGGGGTCCGTCTCGGCAACGTGGACGCGAATTCCGTGACTGGAATCTGCCGTGTGCCCGCTCGCACGATCGTCATCGTCGCCCACGGTGAGCGTCTGTCCGGCGACGAGGACGCGATCGACGAGTGCGCCGGCAAGATCGAACGCGACGGTCTCCGAAGCGGTCGGAGGGAGTTCGAGCGTCAGTCTATCGGCGGTTTTCGGATCGACTGCGGTGACGGTTACCGTCTCCCCGACGTCGGCACCCAACGACTCTCGAAGCGGTCGAGCGAGTCGAACGGCGTTCTCATCGGTCGTAGCGGTCGATCCGGTCCGGACGCGAGTCGCGACGGTTCGGTCGCCGATCGCGATACGAACGACGTCTCCGTCAGCCACTCCGAGCGCGTTCATCGTGGTCGGTGAGAGAGTGGCGTCAGCGCTGTCGGTCGAATCGGACCGCAACGCTGCCTCGATGGTCAACTCCATCAGTCACGTACTCTCGACCCGAGCAACATTAACCCGCGGGTAGAACTCACATCCTGCTGGAATGTTTCGACATAATCTATCGTAATTTGGTCGATATTGAGCACCCATATCAATACAATTCACGGCGATATACCCTATATATCCGAATGTTTTAATAGACTTGGGTCGTTCTGCCAACATGCCATATGGTAGAGTCACGCATACCCAGAATTACTGCTCGAGACAGAGAGCGGTTAGCTGCCGAGTTCGGCGTCGGGGAGACGGGCGTCGACTCGGAGCCGACGCTAGACGAACTCAGATCGGCTGTTGACGCAGAGACGACGCCGCAGTTCGCTTCGATGGGCGACTCCATTCGGAGTGAGTTGACCGGCCAGATCGACGTCGAACTCGTCGAATCAGCGCTGGCTGATCTCGAAGCGGCCTTAGAGAACAGTGAGGCGGTTCGAGAGACCGGCGTTCCCGCCAGACGCGGTGATGGTGACGCCGGCATCGAGGAACTCTACCGTGAGCTGATCGCCCCCGTCTGGGCGGTCTACGATCACCTCGTCGACGTGGGCTTCTTCGAGAGTCTCGAAGCGACCCTGCCCGCGTTCACGCCGGGCCATATCGACCACACGGCCAGGGAAGTGGTAACCACCGACGAGTTGATCGACGGGCTGGCCGACTGCGGCTTCGACGACCACGAGCGCACAGCACTGCTTCTGGACGTCGTCGACAACGATACGCGTCTGTCCCACTGGGTTCCGACCCGAGAGATCCCTGACGGCGTCGAGTTCAACGTCGATTACGTGCCGCCGCTGTACCACCGGGCGATCGGTGGCGGCCTCCTGTGGATCAAGGCACTGGACAGACACCTGGTTCAAAAGGAGATCCTGCTCACCGAGGACATCCTCGACGACGCGTACTGGCGAGCGACGGCGATACTCGGCGGCGTCTCCGTGTTCCTGCAGGGCGTCCGTGCGGTCGCAGCGGACGATCAGTCCCTGACCGACGAACAGCTCGTCGCTGCACTGAGTGCCGGCGGGGCGATCACCATCGTCAATCAGGAGGAGCTGATGCAGGAGGCGTTCTGGATTCACGAGGAGAAACGTGCGCCATCACCGGCGAGATAAGAGCAACCACTACTAACAGACACATGGCAGCTGAAGACCACGACTACGAAGACGAGGCCGTCAAGGCCGCGAGTGAAACGATCGTCGAAGAAACCGACCTGGGATATCAGGTGTTCAATGCCCCCGATGAGGCGGTCCTCGACCAACACGACACCGATCGGATCCCCCGGTTCGACGTGACCCAGGAGATGCTCGACGAGGGCGGCTCGAACCCCGAAAGTTGGCTGATGTTCGCCAACAACTACGAGGCGCACCGCTACACCACCGCCGACACCATCACGAAGGACAACGTCGACGACCTCGAACTCGAGTACGAGATGACGGTCGGTGCCAACTCCAGCATGGAAGGATCGCCGATCGTCGTCCCCGGCGATCCGCCGGTCATGTACCAGTCCAACGGGCCGAGCCACGTGAAGGCGATCGACGCCCGCGAAGGAGAGATCCTCTGGAGCTACACCTATCCGGCACCCGAGGACGCGGTGTTGTGCTGTGACGACAACAACCGCGGCGTCGCCGTCTGGGAAGACAAGATCTACATGACCTCGCTGGATTCGGGTGTCCAGGCACTCGATCGCTACACCGGCGAGGAGCTCTGGTACACGTCCACCGCAGACTACAAGGAGGGCTACTCCGCGACGTGGGCACCGATCATCTACGACGGCATCCTCTTTACCGGGAGCGCTGGCGGCGAGTACGGCGTTCGCGGGTTCCACTGTGCGATCGACGCCGAGACCGGCGAGGAGCTCTGGCGGATGAATCCCTGCCCCGAAGAGGAGTACATCGGGGACTCGATCAAGCAATCGGGCGGTACCAACTGGATGACCCCGACGCTCGACACCGAGCGTGAACTCCTCTATTTCAACGTCGGCAACCCGAGTCCGGACTTCAACGGCACCGTCAGACCGGGCCCGAACCGCAACACTTGCTCGACGATCGCCGTCGACATCCACACCGGCGAGATCCAGTGGTCCCACCAGGAGTCCGCACACGACATCTGGGACTACGACTCCGCCCAGATGCGGATGCTCCTCCGCGACGTGGAGATCGACCATCTGGACTACGAGGGCGACGTCGTCTACAACGCCGGCAAGACCTCGTGGACGTACACGATGCATCCCGACACCGGTGACCTGCTGGTTCGCGGCGAGCCGATCAGCCAGCAGATCAACTTCATGAAGATGGTGCCCCACGTCGACGAGGAACGCGAGTACGTCATGCTGCCCGGGCTCCTGGGCGGACAGGACTGGCAGCCGTCGTCGTACGACCCCAACACGGGGCTTTGCTACCACAAGGTGTTGAACACGCCCCATTCGATCGAGTGGCGCAACGAGGAGTACAAACCCGGCGAGAAGTTCTGGGGCGGCGTCGTCGACGTCGAACCGGACGAAGAAAACATCCCGGAGGGGTACAACGGCCATATCAGCGCCATCGCCGCCGTCGACCCTACCACGGGACAGGTCGTGTGGCGCGACTGGATCGACAGCGATCGGTACCTCTGGGGCGGGACGATGGCGACGGCCACCGGGCTCCTGTTCGCCGGCACGCAAAACGGCAATATGGTCGCCTACGACTCCGAGAACGGCGAACGGCTCTGGGAGTTCGATCTCTCGGACAAGGCCATCGCCGGCGACCCGGTCAGTTGGTACGATCCAGAGACGGAGAAACAGTACGTCGCGATCCAGGTCGGCGGTAGCGGGTTCGTCGGTCGCGGGCCACGCGGCGACAGACTCGCCGTCTTCTCGCTGGAAGCGTAGTCCGACGCCGACGAGCGTCGTTTTTATTTCCGACCGTAACAATGACCGACGATACTTAACGTAATGGATGACAGTATTTCCCTCGGCGAACTCGAACGGATCGTTCGGGACAACCCGACGGCACTCTCCATGATCGGGGACCTGATCGAGACCCAACTCGCAAGTGACGATCCGAACGAGGTCATGGACGCCGGACGAGCGCTGCGTGTCGCCGCGGACGAAGAACCCGAACTCGTCGTTCCCTACGAGGAGACGTTCGTCGAGTTCCTCACCACGGAGAACGACTCACTCCAGCTCTCGGGAGCGATCGGTATCGCCGAAATCGCCAGCATCGAACCGGATCGAATCCGCACCGCCGCGCCCCAACTTATCGACGTCTTCGCGGAGACGAACGCGCCGTCGATTCAGGAAGCGGTACTCCGGGCACTCACGCGGATCGCGCCGGTCGATCCCGAGGCAGTCGCGCCGGTCGATCCGATCGTCGCCGATCGGGTGCCGGACGCGACGTACTCGATCAAGACGGTCGTCACGCGATCGTTCGTCGACGTGGTCCGGGCGGAGCCACAACTGTTCGACGAAACTGTCGCGGCGTACGCGACCGTCGTCCGGTCCGGATCGGAGCCGATAGCGGGGTTCGCCGTCGAGGCACTCGCCGAGGTCGCGTCGGTCGATCCGACCGCCCTGCCGCCGCTCGGGCCGGTGTGCGATCGCATCGAGGAGATCGAAGCGAAAATCGACGCCGATCCACGGCCGGACGTCAGGCCGAACGTGAAAGCAGCTATCCGAACATTACAGCGGGTCGAAACGGAGTGACTCTACGGAAAGTTAATGGCCGCCACCCGGATTCCCGTCCGCTTCGGGGGCTGCATTGAACACCATCTGCAGGGTATCGCTTTTCGGTTTCGAGACGCAGGTGAGCCGCAGCCCGCGCTCTTCGACTTCCTCGTCCGAGAGGGCGAGGTTCATATCCATCTCCGCCTCGCCGCTTTTCAAGACCGCAGTACAGACGTTACAGGTGCCGGATCGACACTGAGAGCCCCACTTGAGATCGTTCGCCTCCGCCGACCTGAGGAGGGTTTCGTTCCGATCGATCTCGACCGTCCCGTGATCACGGTCGCTGAGATCCAGCTCCGAAGCTTTCTCGAAAAGATCGTCGTCGTCGACGCTCAACCCGTTCTTGACGACGGCTCTGTAGTTGAGATACTCGAGTTCCGCGGGGGGAAGATCGTCCGTCTCGTCCGCGTCCTGTGTGACCCCCGGACCCACTGCAGGGAGTTGGATGTCCATATGATGTGGTATCGACACACACAGTTATATTTTTCCTCAATCGCCGTTTCAATCGGGAATTGTAATATGCGGTCGGCGAAACGCCGGCGCGATGGATTCGGCGGATATTCTCGGAAAATCCACGTCGGGATCGTTCGAGCCGACGGTAGACGGCGATGTTCAGCGTGATTTTTCCGACTCGTCGCTCGGCCGTTCAGGGGCGGTGGCGACGACGATGACGTAGCCGTCGTCACGCTCGCGGACGGCGTCGACGGCGAACCCGGCGTCAGCGACCAACTCGCGCCAGTACGTCGCCGGCGTGGCGTTCTCGTCGTGTGGATACGGAAGCGCGAGAACGCCGATCCTACCGCCGAGAGCGCAGACGCGACGAGCGTCTGCGAGTGCGTCGCGGGCGGCAGTCGCCGGGAGGTCGTGAAGTAGCCGACAGAACGTGACAACGTCGACGGCCTCGTCGCCGAGTGGCAATCGGGCGGCATCTCCTCGGATCGCCGTCGCGTCGACGCCGGCGAGCCGTGCGTTTCGGGTCGCCAACTGCGGGCCGTTGCCGAGGATGATCCGATCGTCGAACACGTCGACGGCGAGTACCGAGCAGCCGTCGGGGATAGCGGGTGCGAGTCCGACGAGGGATCGGCCGGTCCCACAGCCCACGTCGAGCACCCGATCGGATTCCGAAAGGGGCAGTTCGGCCGCCAGTGCGTCGTACTTGTCGCGCTCGAGCACCCAGGGCGGCGGGGATAGCAGCGACCCTGCCGCCGCTCGGACGGTCGTGCCGCCCCAGAGGACCAGCAGTAGGGCAACGACGATCGACGCAGAAGCACGACTCCGGGATCGGTGCTCGGAGGTACCGACGGCGAGCCCCGTCGCGATCGCCAGCGACCCCAACAGCAGTCGACGACCGCGCTCTCGCCAGTGGTACAGCCCGAAATAGTACCACCGGAACGGCCCGCCCCTCTCTCTCATTCGCCCGACAGCGGTTCACCTCTGCGCGTAACCTTCGTCGCCGGAAGCCCGGCCCGCTCGGCGTGTTCGCGGACCGCCTCCTCGCTTTCCGCGCGGTAGTGACAGAAGGTCCCGACGACCTCATCGTTATCGTTCGTCAACACTTCGGAGTCGACCCACTCGATGTCGACGCCCTCGTCTCGGAGCTCCGCCAACGTCTCTCCGGACTGGGCCGCTGCCGCGTCCAGTTCGTCGGTCGTAATCGGATCCGGAAGCTCACGGAGGATCAGAAAGTCTTCTGATTGTGTCACGTGTGCTCTAATACCACAGTACGAACGACCCTAAGGTTTTTGGAATTGATAGTTCAGGATCGAACAGCAACTGCGACGGTCAGTAGCGCTCCGGCGAATAGTCGACCCCGATTTCCGGACGGCAAACGACGCAGTAGTATCGATCGGACTCCGACTCCGTCTCCGGAGCGCAGTTCCGACAGGGTTCGAACCGCGTCTCCGGGTCGGGTCCCATAGAGCGATCGACCACGACGGTAACTGCGAGTGCCGTTACCAGTACGAGTGACAACAGCAGTGTCGAAGCGATCACGGTTCCTGCATCGACGATCGACCGATGCGGGCTGCGTACTCCTTTATCGGGGGTGCGTCGCGGTCGAGATACCCGTTCGTCCACGCGGTGTCGGGGTCGACCGGCCCGTCCAGGAGATCGGTCTCGGCGAGGAGGTCCGCGAGCCGGTGCCAGCGATCGGCCCGGTGGACTCCCCAGCCGGCCTTCGCGAGGTGATCCGAATACTGTAACTCGGTCGTGGCCGCCTGAAACTTTGCCGACTCGATATCCCGTCGTCGCTCCAGCGTCGCGTTTCGGTCGATGAGCGCATCGATAGCGGCATCCGGGTTGTTCGTTGCGTCGATCCAGCCGCGAGCGATCGCCCGTAGCAACGATCGAACCACGTCCGGCTGGTCGGTCGCGAACTCGCGATTCGCCACGAGCATCATCCCGTAGACGCCGAGGGTCTCGCCGATCGGAAGTTCGTCGGCCGTCCGGTCGTACTCTCGCTCGAGTTCGAGCCCGTTCGTGACGACGCCGACGGCCGCGTCGACGGCCCCCTCGAGGACCTTGTGCTCGACGCGGTGGTGCGTGTTGGGATCGACGTCCAGCAGGTCAACCGAATCGCGAACGCCGGCCTGCTCGAGCGCCTGTGCGGCGAGAATCCGCGTTTTGGTGGCCGAGGGAGCCACCGTCTTCGCGCCGAGCTGCGAGAGATCGGTCAGCGGCTCGCCGAAGACGTCGCGGAGCGTATAGATGGCGGCCGGGGTCCGTTTCGTCAGGGTTGCGACCGCGAGCGGATCGAACCCTTTGCTTTGGGTAGCGAGGACGGCGCTCGCACCCGCGAGTCCGACGTCACTGCGGCCACGAGCCGTCTGTTCGGCCGCAAAGGGCGACCCGTGTCCTTCGACGAACTGGACGTCGAGTCCCTCCTCCTCGTAGTAGCCGCGGCGTCTGGCGAGGAAGTACGGTGCCTGAAATCCGTTTGGTTCCCAGTTGAGCTGGAACGTGACGGTCGTCATGGCTCCTCTCGCAGGTGAAAGGTACCGTCCGGAATCCGATCGACGCCGAGTGCGTTCGGGCCGGCGACGTCGAGCAAGTGATCGAACAGCTGTTCCATCCCCTCGACGGTTTCGGCGTCCCACTCCCGGACGACCATGTCGCGCCAGCCGTCCCGGACCGCCGCGACGATGACCGGATCGTCGTCCGTCATCAACTTCTCGCCGATCTCCACCCAGAGGTCGTTCTCGGCGACGAGTTGATCGACCACGTCTCGGTAGGCGGCGGCGAACTTGCGGACCGTCTCCTCGTTGGCGTCGAGATACGCTTCGCTCGTCAGGAACGTCGACATCGGGACTCTGTTCTCCGTTTCCGCGAGCTGCTGAACGAGGTCCGAGACGGGGAACACCTCCGTGTAGGGGCCGCGTTCGGTAATCTCGGGAACGATGGGCCAGAACTGGAGGATCGCGTCGACGTCACCGTCGTGTAACAGCTGGGTCAGCCCGACCTTCGAGCCGGCCTCGACCGGCGTCGCCGTTTCGTCGGGATCGAAGCCGTGGAACTGCCGGCAGGCGGCCCGAACGAGGATCCAGTTTTTGTCGAGTCGGCGAACCACGCCGATCCGGTGGTTCGACAGATCGTCGAGGCCCTCGATGTCCGTGTCTTCGGGGGCGACGAGTCCACCGACCGTCCGCCCGTATGGGTGGAAGGCGACGATTTCGGCACCGTGTGACCGCTCGCGGGCCGTCGAGATGTAATCGATGTCGATCAGGTCGGCATCGCCGTCTTGCAGTCGCGCTTCGACCGTCTCCATGCCGCCCTCGAGTTCGTCGGAGACCAGTTCGATGTCCAGATGGAAGCCGTGTTCGCGATCGAGTCCCTGCCGTTTCATCGTGTACAGCATGTAGCGGGGACTTCCGTTGTGTTCGAAGCGAGCGCGCATGACCGGCAGATCGCCCGGGTCCTCGTGATGGGCGTCCAGTTCGGCCTGTTGGATCTCGACGTTCATTGTCCAAGAGGTGCAATGATGGCCTCGATGTCGGCCGCGTCGTCGATCAGGTCTCGACGCTTCATCCACGAGAGCTGTTCGTGTAACTCCTCACTGTCGGCTACTTTCGGTGGCTCGTACGTCGGGACCTCCACGTCCGCGAGGAGCGAGTCGTAATCGATCGCCTCGAACAGCTCCGGGTCGACTTCCGCATCGAGTTCGAGCATTTCGAGGTAGGCCTCGCGGTACTCCGCCGGATTCTCGTTGATCTCTTCGGTGGCACGAGTGTACCCCTCCACGAACCGCTCGAGGACATCCTCGGTGACGGTGTCAGCGCCGACGATACCCATGTGATTTTCGAACTCCAACACCGGGCGGAATCCGAGTGCTTCTGCGAGCGTGCTCTGGGGTTCGAGCAACGAGACCGCCTCGACGTCCCCGTTCCGAAGGGCACCGAGCCGATTAGTCGGCATCCCGTGATGTTCGAGTTCGATCTCGTCGGCCGGGACGTGCTCCTCGAGCGCCCGTAACACCGTGTACTCCTGGCCCGTCCGACGGTTGATCCCGACGGGGACGTTCGCGAGGTCGCTCGGGTCGGTCAACTCGCTATCCGGGCGCACGTAGATCGTGTAGGGCTGGTCGGCGAAAGTCCCCTTCGCGATGATTCGCCCGTCGTCCATGTCCCAGGTTCGCTTGATACTCTCCCACTTGCAGATCGGGTAGACGTCCACGTCGTAGTCGTTCGTAAGTGACTCCTCACCCGGGATGTACTTCCAGCGGACGTCCCCTCTGTCACGCTCGAGCAGTTCGACCGTTAACCCCCGGTCCTCGAAGTACCCCCTCTCGACTGCCACCTTCTGTGGCAGCATGAACGAGAACGGAAGATGGAATAGTCGTATTTTGTCATCCATAGCGGTCGATTAGGTGTATAATTACTACTGTATTAAATATTGTGTGGGAAGTTTTAAATACCACGGTAGGATTTGTGTAGCACAGCATGGATCGCGTAAGCCACACGGAACGCGACTACCGCGAGGAGGCCGCTGGCGTCTACCTCGCCGATCTCGCGGGCGGGGAGCGAGCGAGCATGAAACACTGGCGAATCGAGCCGGGAGCATCGCTTCCCGTACACCGCCACTCGAACGAGCAGATCGGGTACCTCGTCTCCGGTCGGCTCACTGCCGTTCTCGACGACCGAGAGGTCGTCCTGAAACCGGGCGACTCCTACGCGTTCTCGAGCAAGGAACTTCACGGAGCCGAGAATCGGGGCGACAAACCGGCGATCGGTATCGGCATCATGAGTCCACCGCGCGACACCCCGGACTGGGGGGATCGACAGTCGGTTCCGGCGGATCTCGAGCAGGCCGAACCGGCCGAACTCGACGACTGACGACCTGTTTCTCCGAAGCTCAGCTAGTAACGGACCATCTCTCTCGAAGCTCGACGACTAACGGACCGCCCCCTTCGGAGCGACACCCTGGCGCGTCCATCCTCGCAGCTCATAGTACTCGTCCAGTGCCGCCTCGATTCCCGGAACGTCGTACGGAAGCGCGAGGTCGTCGGTTCGGTCGAACCCTCGATCGTTGTTGAACCGGCGTTCGAGGTCGACTATTCGTGCGCCGACGGTCTGCAACCGATCGGGAGTCGTCTCGAGGAGGCTCGCGAGACGGCGCTCCGTGAGAATTCCCCGCGAGAACTTACAGGCGATGACCGAATCGAGGACGGCCTTCTCGTTTTCTCGTTCGATCAGTATCGAGGCCTTGTCTTCGACCGTCCCGGGGTCGAGGGCTGCCTCGTTATCGACGAGGGGATACTCGAGAACGTACATCGATCCGTAAAGGTGATCCGCACCCCGGTTCGCCGTCGCGAACGCCAGCGCCTGTCCGTTGAGCGCGCGGCCGTCGTGGGCGGCGAACTCCATGCCCTTCATCGTCCAGTTCTCGACGCCGAGTTCGTCGTGGCAGCGATCGATGCCCGCTGCGAGGACGTCGCCGATCCCCTCGCGGCGACCGATCTTTTCGACGGTTTCGTGGACGAGGTCGGCGTTCCCGAACTCGTCGCGGCTGGCGAGGTATGCAGAAACCACGTCACCACAGGAGATCGTGTCGAGGCCAAGTTCGTCACAGCGATCGTTCGCGCGCATGATCTCGACGATCTCGTCGATCCCGGCGTTGCTTCCAAAGCCCATGATCGTCTCGAACTCCGGCCCCTCCGTTTCAAGTCCCGTGGCGTCGTCGCGGGTCGGCAGTTTGCAGGCGAACGCACACGCCGAGCAGGTCCCCGTTCGGTGTTTTTTCGCTTCCACCTGCTCTCCGCCGATGGCCCGGGCACCGTCGAACGACTGCTCCGAAAAGTAGCGGGTCGGCAACGCCTCGATCTCGTTCGCGAACTCGGTGAGGCTGGCGGTCCCCTGTCGCTTCATGATATGGTCGCTCTCTGCGGCTTCCCGGTGGACGTCCATCGCAACCGACGGGAGCTCGACCGTGCGTTCGGAATCGCCCGTAAATGTGAGAAATTTTACGTCTTTTGCGCCGAGGACGGCACCGAGCCCGCCCCGACCGAACACCCGCGAGCCGGAGGTGACGATCGCGGCGAATCGGACCTCGTTTTCGCCGGCCGGCCCGATACAGGCGATGCTGTCCGGACCGAGACCCCGTGTCTTCTGGACGTACTCGGACACTGCCGACACCTCCGCACCCGCGAGCTCTGGGACCGACTCGAACTCGACACCCTGATCGGAGACGTGAACTGCCAGTAACGTGTCGCTCTGCCCGGTGACTTCGATCGCCGCGTAGCCGGTGGCCGCGATATTTCGGGAGACGAACCCGCCTGCGTTCGACGAGAGGAGGCCGTCGGTCAGCGGCGACAGGGACGTTGCGGCGGTTCGGCCGGTGAAGCTGACGTTCGAGGTCTGGAGCGGCCCCGTCGAGACGTAGAGTCGGTTTGCCGGTCCGAGAGGGTCGGCGTCTCTGGGCAGCCGATCGGTGGCCAGTTTCGTGCCAACGCCGCGACCGCCGATGAACGCGGAACACACGGCATCGATGGCAGTCTCGCTGGCCTCGCGGCGGCCGACGTCGATCGTGAGCAGCGGACCACGGGTGTGGCGCATATCCCACCTGTGTCGCGATCACACATAAAGGTTTTTCGGAGCCGAGGAGACGTGCAAAATGCTTTATGGTGATAGCACGCTGATACCATATGGACGCAGTCGATCACATCAACGTGGACGTGAACGACCTCGACGAGTGTTATCCGTTCTATCGCGATACGCTCGAATTGTCCCTGCTTCGATCGCCCTCGGACTTCCAGGGTGACCACGCCATGTTCGAAACCGGTGAGACGGTCGTCACGCTCGCCGAAACGGGACGCGCCGACGCGTGGGATCCATCGCTAATCGAGCATCCACTGGATAAAGCACATATCGCCTTCGAGACCGATCGTGACACGTACGAACGGCTGATCGACGTACTCGACGGACAGTTTCCGAAGCAGGGACCCTACGACTGGGGTGAGTTCGAGGGCTTTTATTTCCTCGACCCGGACGGCAATCTCCTCGAGATCATCACGTACGATCCGATACCTGTGGGCCGCAACCGATCGCTGTTGACTCACGACGACATCTAGCTGTATCCGAGGTTCCGCTACTCGGGTCTCGCTGTAGTTGAGTTCGAGTCACCGCACAATAGGGCGATAGCCGCCGGCTACGGCTGCGTATCTCCGCTGCCATCAGCCGTGATGACGCCTTTGTCGTGGGGATCTTCCTTCGCGTGTTGGAGATACTCACGTCCCTCCTCCGTCTGCCAGAGTTGCTCGTCGAAGATGGACGCGTCGGTGTGGAATTTGTGCACCGTCGGCAGTTTCGTATTATCGAATTGAGCGATGAGCGAGCCGTGTTTCTTGAAGAAGTGGTGAATCCACTGCTCGGACTCGCGATCGTTGTTGAACTGCGTGAGGAGTTGCCAGTGGTAGTAGCCGTCCGCGTTGAAGAACATGACGACGTGGGGGTCCTCGATGAGTTCCAGGTAGCACTCCTCCCACTGTTGTTCGAAGTTGGGATAGTGGAATGCGATTCTAAACAGATGGTAGTCGAAGATCTCTTCGTTGGGAAGGATCGCTTCCCGAAAGACGTCCTTGTCGGACATCGCGTGGAGGAGTTCGTTCACACGGTTGTGTGACAGCTCGATACCGTATTTTTCGGCGAGAATGTCTCTAATCTCTCGAACGGGGGCCGTCGGGTTATCGATACGAACTTTCAGAAGAACGATGTCTCTCGGAGAGAGGTCGGCGTCGAAGTCGTTATCTCTACTATCTTTCCCCGAGGAGAGAATCCCGCCGTTTACGGCGGGAGTGAATCCGACAACCCCAAACGATTCGCCAACGACGCTATGGACGGATATTCAACGCTATTCCGAACTATTAAGTCAATTTGTCT
>Ga0208283_10258_pt1 | contig 19083 bp, 19 predicted proteins | sample AntRauMetaRauer1_FD_184785 | JGI IMG/M metagenome (GOLD analysis project Ga0208283, IMG submission 184785) | Saline lake microbial communities from Rauer Lake, Antarctica, in enrichment culture - Antartic Rauer Lake 1 Metagenome Rauer1 (SPAdes)... ...
CGCGACGACGAGGTGGTCGTAGCCGAGCGGTCCGGAGCCGTCACGGAGTGCGAGTTCCTTTGCGTCCGTGTCGATCTCGGTTACTCGGTCGATCGCGACGTCGACCCGGTCGTCGACGAGGTCGCGGGGTACTCGGCAAGCAACCGCGCCGACCCAGACGCCGAGGGCGACGACGCGGTCGTCCGGTTCCTGATCGGCGGCGGCTTCTTCGGAATGATGGCGATGCTGTGGTACGTCGTTTTCCTGTACCCCACCTACTTCGGCTACGAGCCCTTCCTCGACCTGGGCGGGGTCTCGGGGCAGTACCTGTTCACGCAGGTGTGGGTGTTCGCCTCCATTGTCCTGTTTTATACGGGATACCCTATCTTGCGCGGCGCCTACGTGAGCCTCCGGGCGCGGCAGCCGAATATGGATCTGTTGGTGTCGCTCGCGGCGGTGAGCTCGTACGCGTACAGCACCCTCGCGATGTTCCTCGGCCGGACCGACCTCTACTTCGACGTGACGATCGCCGTCGTCTTGGTGGTCACCGCCGGTAACCACTACGAGTCGCTGATCAAGCGGCGCGCGACCGGCGCGCTCTCGGAGCTGACGACTGCGACCGATCGCGAGGTCCGGACCGAGGCGGGCGAGACGGTCGCGACGGACGCGGTCGACCCCGGCGATCGCCTGCTCGTACGTCCCAGTGAGCGCGTACCGTTCGACGGGATCGTCGCCGAGGGGGCTGCCGCGGTCGACGAGGCCCTGGTCACCGGCGAGTCGCTCCCGGCGACGAAACGCGAGGGTGACGCGGTCCGTGGTGGCACCGTCGTCACCGACGCCCCGATTGTCGTCGAGGTGGGCGAGGACGCAGAGAGTACTCTCGACACGCTCGTGCGGATGCTGTGGGAGATCCAGAGCTCGCGGTCGGGGATCCAGCGGCTCGTCGACAAGCTGGCGACGGTGTTCGTCCCCCTCGTCATCGCCGTCGCGGTCCTCGCGGCCGGCGCGACGCTCGCACTCGGTGCCCCGCCGACCGAGGCGGCCCTGGTCGGACTCACGGTGCTCATCGTCTCGTGTCCCTGCGCGCTCGGACTCGCGACCCCGCTCGCGGTCGCGGCCGGGATCCGCGACGCGGCCCGGCGGGGAATCGTGATCGTCTCTGACGCCGTCTTCGAGGAGGCCGCCGATGTCGACACGGTCGTGCTCGACAAGACCGGGACCCTCACCGACGGGGAGATGCGGCTGCTCGACACCGAGACGGACGGGACTGATCCCGAGACCGTCCGGAAACGCGCTGCGGCGCTGGAGCGCGCCTCGATCCATCCGATCGCGGAGGCGATCGTTTCCGGGGTCCGCGGAGAAGAGACGGAACGCGACGGGACCACCACTCAACCGGCTGCGGCGACCGATGGTGGCACGGCGGCCGACGACGGCACAGCAACCGATGGCGATACGGCGGCTGTGGCCGTGCCGTCGCCTGCCGCCGCGGATGTGACTGTCACGGACAGGGGTGTTTCGGGGCAGATCGACGGCGACGAGGTTGTCGTCGGTCACCGCTCGCTGTTCGAGGGCGATGCGTGGAGCGTGCCCGAGTCGCTCGACGCGGTCAGCGCGGACGCTCGCGAGGCGGGTCGCGTCCCGACGTACGTTGGCTGGGGCGGGGCCGTCAGGGGGGTGCTCGTCGTCGGCGACGAGGTGCGGGACGGCTGGGAGGCGGTTGTTGAGGATCTGACAGCGGACGGGCGTCGCGTCGTCGTGCTCACTGGGGACTCGCCTGCTGCTTCTCGGCAGTTCGAGGAACACCCCGCGATCGACGAAACGTTCGCGGAAGTCCCGCCGGAGGCGAAAGCCGAGACGGTCCGACGCCTGACCGCGACCGAACGCGTCGCAATGGTCGGCGACGGGAGCAACGACGCACCTGCGCTCGCGGCGGCCGACATCGGCATTTCCGTCGCGAGCGGAACCGATCTGGCCGCCGACGCCGCCGACGCCGTCCTGCTGGAGGACCGCCTGTCGGCAATTCCGGAACTGTTCGCAGTCACTCGCGGGACGAACCGCCGGCTCAAGCAGAATCTTGGGTGGGCGCTCGTCTACAACGCGGTCGCGATTCCCATGGCCGTCTCGGGGGTCCTTAACCCACTTTTCGCCGCGATCGCGATGGGGACGAGCAGCCTCCTCGTGGTGTCGAACTCCGCGCGAGCCGTTTATAAAGACACGTAGCGGAAGAAGGTGACTGCGCGGCTGTCAGTCGTTTATGTCGTTACGCCGCCGCGCCGACATACGGCTTGACCGCGCGCACGATGGCGTCCACGTCGTACTCGTCTTCCGTCTTGTCGAAGACGACCTCGCCGTCGGCGCGCACGACGAACACGCCGTCGTCGCCGGTCACTAACGCGACTTCATCGATCCCTTCGCCGAACTGCTTGAGGATCGCCTCCGAGACATCTCGGGCGCGGTTCAACATGCCGCACGGGACACAGTACTCGACTTCGATGCGGGTCATACGACCGCCGGTTCGTGCCGGACGAACTTAAAAACGCACCGCAAGCCCCCTCCACGACTCCGTCGTGGCTTCTGCGACGAGAGAGACACAGAGTACGACGCCGAGGCTCCGATACCCCGTTCAGCCGCCGACCCGCCGACCCGCCGACCGCGCTCAGACGACGAGCGCGTCGAACACGACGGCGAACAACAGGAGGCCGAGGTAGGCGTTCGACGCGTGGAACGCCCGGAACGCCGCGGCCTCGGTCTGCTCGTAATGGAGCCGGACGACCATCCAGAGGAACAGCGCGCCGACGGCGACGCCGACGACGGCGTAGAGCGCGCCGAGCGGCTCGGCGACCGCCGCGAGCGCGACCGCCGCGACGAGCGTCGCACCGAGGTACCAGACGATGTGCCGGCGCGTCGTCGTCTCCCCGCGAACGACGGGCATCATCGGGAAGCCGCCGCGCTCGTAGTCGTCCTTGTAGGCCAACGCGAGGTTGTAGAAGTGCGCCGGCGTCCACAGGAAGATGACTAAGGCGAGCAACAGCCCACCGCCGCCGATCTCACCGGTCACCGCCGCCCAGCCGATGAGGGCGGGGAGCGCGCCGGCGGCCCCGCCGATCACGGTGTTCTGCACCGTGTTCGGCTTCAGAATAAGGGTGTACACGACGCTGTAGAACACGACAGCGATCAGTCCGAGCGCCGCCGTCAGCGGATTCACCGTCCAGAACAGGCCGACCGAGACGAGCGTGAGGGTTCCCCCGAACGCGAGCGCGTGAGACACCGGCACGAGGTCGGTCGCCAGCGGGCGGTCGTTCGTGCGCTGCATCCGCTTGTCCACGTCGCGCTCGAGCACGTGGTTGAACGTTCCGGAGGCACCGATAGAGAGCGCGCCGCCGACGAGGGTCGCGGCGACCGCGTACGGCGTGAATCCGGAACCGCCGGCCAGCGCCATCGCGGCGGCGGCGACGAGACAGAGCAGCCACATCAGCCGCGGCTTCATCAGCCGGAAGTACGCCGCCGCGGTTGCTCTCAGACGGGGAACAGTCGCGGTCGGCACATCCGGTTCGGGGGCGTCCTCGACCGGCGGGAGGTCGTCAGTCCCGGGTTGAAAGTCGACCGGAACGTCGTCAGGATCGCCGGTCTCGGTCTCCAACCACCACGCGAGTCCGGCGAGCACGGCTGCGAAGATGGTAACGCCGAGGAGGAGGTGAAGGGAGCCGAGCGCGGCCGGGAGCCTGCCGACCGCGACGAGCGCGCCCACGCCGGCCTGCGCCGGGTACATGATCAGGGCGACGGTAAGCGCGGCCCGGATCCGACGGCTCGCACCGTCGTACCACGCGAGAGCGGCGGAGAGGGAAACGAGGACCCCCACGACGACCGCGAGCAGCCGGTGGCCGAGCGCCACCCACCCGGCGGTCTCGACGGGAAGTGCGGTGCCGTCGCCACAGGCCGGCCAGCCCGCGCAGGTCGCGGCCGCCTCTGTGAGCGAGGTGGTGGCGCCGACGACGATCAGGAGATACACGCCCATCGCCGCCGCCGCGAGAACCGCGGGGAATCGGTCAGGTATCGTCACTTGGACGGTTTTAGGAACCGACCCATATAGGTTCCGCGCTTCGGCATATTGTGGCTTTCGTCGCTCTGTGGGATCACTATCTCTGTCCCTCGCGGGCGCCGTCGCAGTCGGATCCGCGCTGCTTCAGGATCCGATCGACGATGTCGCCGCTGGAGAGCAGTTCGTCCTTGTACCGTGGATCGCGGCCCGAGGCGCGCTCAACTCGGCAGTCGATGCCGCGCTCCGCGAGCGCGCCGGCGATGTCGGTCTCGTCGTGATGCTGATCAAATCCCAACACGATTACATCGGGATCGAGCCGCTCGATGGGGACGAACACGTCCTCAGGGTGACCGAGGTGAGCTTCGTCAACCGCGGCGAGCGCGGAGACCATGTCGCGACGCTGCTCGGCACAGAGGATCGGTGCCGGCTTGTGCGTGACGTTGGTGCGGCGGGCGACGATGGCGTGAAGCTCGTCGCCGTACGTCGCCGCGTCTTCCAGATAATGGACGTGGCCGGGATGAAGCAGGTCGAAGGTCCCCTGCGCGACGACTCGCGTCATCGGAACCACGAGAGAAAGCCGCCCTCATCACGGCGCTCCTCGCCGATCTCGCGATCGATGTCCTCCTGGGTAAAATCGAAGAAGTGCTCGTCGGGCACTTCCACGTCGAGTACGTCGAGGGTCGTCTGTCGGCCCTCGTTGTCGAATGCCTTCCAGTCGCCCCACCCGTACGGGGCCCCGACGATGATATGGATCTGTCCCTGTCCGAACGTCGCGAGGTCGGCCGCGCTCGGCCGGAGCGCGCCGTTCGGGTGGGAGTGGACCGAGCCGACCGCCCGCATGTCGTTCGGCTTCATGTGGGTTCGAACGCTGGCGCTCGTCGGATTCGACTCCGTGCCCGGGATAACGAGCACGTCGGTGATCACCTGCCCGTCTCGGTCGAGGTCGAGCTTCCGGGCGTCGTCCGTGCGGAGGAACCCCATGTACTCGTCGGGGTGGCTCTCCTCGCTCGCCTCGAGGACGAACTCCATGGTCTCCCGGGCGATCCCGAGGAGCTCGTCCGAGCGGAACAGTCGCATACGCGAGGGGAGGTGCCGTCGCCCCATATGGATTCCGGACCGCGGAGAAGACGCCGTCGCTCCGCTGGAAACGCGGCCGGAGCCACGCCCCTGTCGGCGCTGGAGACGCGAGAGAACAGGCTTAACACCGGCCGTTCCCGATGAGCGTCCATGAGCGATAACACCGCCGGGGATTCCGGCACGCGGGGCGATTCGAGTCCCGAACCCGACGCCGACACGGCGGAGGGGGCGGCTGACGACTGGCCAACCGTCTACGATCTGGCACCGGACTGCACCCTCGAAGACGCCGAAGTCGACGCGCTGTACCACGCCGAAGTCAACGGCGTCGTCGACTACGGAATCTTCGTCGACATCTCGGACGCCCTCTCGGGGCTCGTTCACGAGTCGAATCTCGACGGCGACTACGCCGTCGGCGACCGACTGGTGGTCCGGCTGACCGAGGTGAAGGAGAACGGCGACGTGGCGTTCGACGACGAGAACCTCGACGACTACCGCACGGAGACGGCCGTTCACGAGCCGACCGTCTCCCGCGTCCGCGGGCTCACGCCCGGCGACGAGGTCACTGTCGAAGGAGAGATCGTGCAGGCGAAACAGACCGGTGGGCCGACGATCTTCGCCGTCTCGGACGCCTCCGGCGTCGTCTCGTGTGCCGCCTTCGAGGAGGCCGGCGTCCGCGCGTACCCCGAGGTCGAGGTCGGCGACATGGTCCACGTCAGCGGGACGATTGAGACCCGCGAGAACGCCCTCCAGCTGGAGGTCGACTCGCTGAAGCGGCTTCCCGAGGACCGGGCGACCGAGGCCCGCGAGCGCTTCGAGGCAGCCCTCGACGAGCGCGCCGAGCCCGCCGACGTCGACCCCCTCGTTGAGTGGGAGGCGTTCGAGCCGATCCACGACGACCTCCGGGAGCTGGCGCGGCTGCTCCGCCGCACCGTGCTCGCCGGCCGCCCGATCCGCGTTCGACACCACGCCGACGGCGACGGAATGTGTGCCGCGATCCCAGTCCAGCTCGCCTTGGAGAACTTCGTCTGCGATGTCCACGAGGACCCAGACGCGGCTCAACACCTGTTCAAGCGGCTCCCGAGCAAGGCACCGTATTACGAGATGGAGGACGTGACCCGCGATCTGAACTTCGCCTTAGAGGGCCGCGCCCGTCACGGCCAGAAGCTCCCCTTCCTCCTGATGCTCGACAACGGTTCGACCGAGGAAGACGTGCCCGCCTATGAGAACCTCGCTCACTACGACATCCCCATCGCGGCCGTCGACCACCATCACCCCGACCCCGAGGCGGTCGAGCCGCTGCTCGACGCCCACGTCAACCCCTACCTCCACGACGAGGACTACCGGGTCACCACGGGAATGATGTGCGTCGAGCTCGCCCGGCTGATCGACCCGTCGATCACCGGGGAGCTGGAACACGTCCCGGCGGTCGCCGGACTCTCCGACCGCTCGAAGGCGGAGACGATGGACGACTACGTCGCACTCGCGGAGGAGGCCGGCTACGACGAGTCCGACCTGCTCGACATCGGCGAAGCGCTCGACTACGCCGCCCACTGGCTGCGCTACTCCGAGGGGAAGACCCTCGTCAACGACGCCCTCAACGTGGGCTGTGAGGACGAAGCCCGCCACGAGGAGCTGGTCGAGTTCCTCTCGGAGCGGGCTGACCGAGATGTGCAACGCCAGCTTGACGCCGTCGACGATCACGTCGAACACGAGCGGCTCGCCTCCGGCGCGCACCTCTACCGCATCGACCTCGACGAGTACGCCCACCGGTTCACCTACCCCGCGCCCGGGAAAACGACCGGCGAGCTCCACGACACCCGAGTCAAGGAAACGGGGGACCCCGTCATCACCATCGGTTACGGTCCCGACTTCTGCGTGCTTCGTTCCGATGGCGTTCGGCTCGACATCCCGAATATGGTGACCGAACTGAACGAGGAGCTTCCCGAAGCGGGCGTCTCGGGCGGCGGCCACCTCGTCGTCGGCTCGATCAAGTTCGTGAAGGGCCGCCGGAGCGCCGTCATCGAGACGCTCGTCGAGAAGATGGCCGACGCGGAGATCGACGAGGCACTCTCGTCGACCGCCGCGATCGACGACTGAGGCGGATCCGAACGCCCGTTCGACCGCCGCATCGCCTTACACGAACGCCACCTCCCGGCGCGCGATGAATCCCGCTCCCGCGAGAGCGACTCCTAATCCGCCGAGCAACCCGATCGGCAGGTGGACCCCGCCACCGCGCCAGTCCGCCGCGTACGAACGGGCATAGAAGTCCGCCACCGATCCATCCTCGACCGCGAGCAATACCTCTCTGTTCTCCGTCGCCGCGCCCTCGTTCCAGTTGAGGCTCCCGACGACGGCTGTGTCGTCGACGACGAGCCCCTTCGCGTGAATCTTCCCGAATCGGCCTCGGGGTTGGGAGACGGCCACCTCAATCGGTTCATCGGCGAGTTCGTCGACCAGCGCGCGGTTCTCCTCGCGGTCGTACCACGCGCTGGACAACAGGAGATGAACGTCGACCCCGCGGTCGGCGGCCCGCCGGAGCGCGCGGACGATCCGGTTGTTCGGCCCGCCGGTCCGCGGGACCACGCCCAGCACGCGGTCGTCAGCGGCGTCGATCCGCGCGACCAGGCGGTCGGCGGCGTTGCCCGGGGTTGTCAGGAGTTCGACATCAGCTGTCGTCGCTGCCGGCGGTTCGAACCGCGTCGGATACGACCCGTTCGCCGTCCCCGAGTCGTGGAACTCGGTGTCGTTCCGGAACGCCGACCACGCCCGGGCGTCGGACGCCGCGACATCCTCACGAAAGAGAACGGCGAGGTCATCCGCGACCGTCTCGTCGCTCGAGGACCGCGATGTCCCGGTGACGACGCCCCAGCCGCGGTTGGTTCGCCCGCCCGTCCCGGACGCCTTCCAGTTCTCCGTGAGCACAATCGCGCGGTCGTCGGCGACGGCATACTTGGCGTGGTGAAAGCGGAACCGTTCAGGGTTTCCGTCGAGCACACGAACCTCGACGCCGGCGGCCACGATCCGATCAAGGAGCCGGGCGCTCCGCGCGGAGAAACCACCGACTGGTGACCCTTCGACGAGGACGCGCACGTCGACACCGCGGTCGGCCGTCGCGACGAGCAGGTCAGCGACACGCTCCGATCCGAGCGTGTATCCGGCGAGGAATAGGCGGTCGTCAGCCGCACGGAGCGGCTCGACCGGAATCTCTGGACTGTCCGGCAACACGAACGGCCTCACGGTCGCGCTCTCCGTTCTGACCACGGGACGCGGGTCGTACCCACGCGGTCGCCACTCGCCCCAGTCCGCGCGCCATCGGTGCCCCTCAGGCGCGCGATCGTAGTCGACCACGGCGACCGCCGTCCCGTTTCGGCGGAGCTCAATCCGGTCGCCGGACGCGGCGAGCGGGAAGTGGTCGTCGAGCGCGCGGAGAGTGGGGGTACCGGCGGCGTCGCTGTCGGCGCCGTGACGGCCGACCGCAGTCTCGTCGTCGAGCAGTGGCGCCGTGTTCGCGGGATCCATCGAGAGCGCGACGACACCGCTCGCGTTCGCTGGGACCGCCGCCTCGTAGTAGCCGTCAGAGAGCGACCAGTTCCCGCGCTCGGGGAGCCGGACGACGAGGTACTCGCCACGGTTCTCCGCCGCCGTCGGGTTCGGGAACAGTTCGAGGATCCGCGGTTGCTCCGCCACGAGCGTCCGGTTCTCCGTCCCGTCGTTCGACTGCGCGACGACGCCTCCCGGGTCGACCCCAGCGACCCCTGAGCCGGTCTCGGCATCACCCACGGCTGCGACCGGCGCGGCGGTTGTCAGGACGAGCAGCCCGAGTGCGACGGCGACGACACTTGCGGTCGAGTCGCTTGCGGCACGGGAGGGTGCGGGCGACACGGGGGATCTGCCCGCGGCATTAGATAAGAAAGGTCGGTCGAACGGCAGTCGACGTCAGGCGGTCGCCGACGCCGCGTCGAGGGACCGCTCGGCCTTCTCGGCCTCGGTGGAGACAATGAAGGAGTGTTCGTCGGCGTACTCGGCGACCGTTTCGATCGCTTCGCGCGTGCCGATCTGGCGGAGTGCCCAGCCGGCGGCGGCGCGGATATCGTCGGAGTCGCTCTCGGCGAGCGCGTCGGCGAGGGGGTCGATCGCGCGGGTGTCACCAATGAGTCCGAGCGCACGGGCGGCATGGGGGCGCACGAGGTCCTCGGTGTCCCCCTCGGGATCGAGCTGATTCGCGAGCGGCTGGACCGCCTCCGCGGCGCCGATCTCGCCGAGAGCCTTGAACACGGTCTTCTGGAGCTGCGGATTCGAGTCCTCCGAGACGAACTCGACGAGCGTCTCGATCGCCTCTTCGGCCGCCATCTTGCCGAGGATGCGGATCGCGAACTGATCGCGCTTCTCGGCGCGGCCGAGTAGCTCCTCGACCGAGGCCTCGGTCTTTCCGCGCTTGCCCATCCGCTCGAACGCCTCGAGGCAGTGGCGCTCCATGAAGTCGGACTCCAGCGAGTCGAGCGCGAGCAGGATCATGTCGACGTTGCCGCGCGCCTCGTGTTCCTTCAGCGCGGACCACTCGACTGGGAAGTCCTTGTAGTGGCCGAGCACGTCGTAATACCCCTGCGCACGGAGCTGCTCGTGAGTCTCGAGGTCGTCCCACTCCTCGGCGTCGTCGAGCCCCGCTTCGAGCCCGTCCGTCGCGTCGATCAGGGCCGCGATCGTCTCGGCGTCGTCGTCGGGGTCGAGATCCGCGTCGACGACCGCGTCGGCGACCGCGTCGAGCGCGGCGACCAGCTCGTCGAGGTCGTCGTGTTCGGGGAACGCGTCGACCGCGACCGACTCGGACGCCTCCTCGACGAAGGCGTCGACAGCGTCGGCGGCGTCGTCGCGCCCGTCCGCGGTCCACTCGGTGTCTTCGAGCGTCGACGCGGCGGCCTCGATCGCGTCGACCACGTCCTCGGCGTAGGGGCCGCGGGCCTCCTCGACGCCGTCACGGAGCTCCGCGATCCGGTCTTCGAGGTCGCCGCGCGGGTCGTCGGCGTCCTCGTCGTCCTCGTCCGGCTCGGGGAGGTCGGCCTCGTCGAGTCCGTTTTCGGCGTCGTCGAGGAGCGCGTCGATATCGTCGAGGTCCGCCTCGGTCTCGGCGTCGTCGAGGCGCTCCGCGATCTCGTTGAGGTACTCGTTCAAGGACTCCTCGGTCGCTTCGTCGGGAAGCGTGGGCGTGGCGGCCGCGTCCGTCGACTCGCCGGCGCCGCCCGCCTCCTCCGCGTCGTCCGCGGCGTCGGCCTCTCCGGAGGCGTCGGCCGGGTCGTCGTCGCCGTTGCTCATACACCACGAACTGCGCGCGTAGTCCATTAAGACGTTTCCCTTCGCGGGCGGATCCGACGGTCGTGTCTCCCCGACATTGTAATCCTACAAAATATATTTTCGATATTCAGAACTCTATTTACCATAGTGGGAACAACTAAGTGACTTGCGCGCGTACGTCGAGACAGCTATGAGTACCCAGAAAGAAGCCCGTCAACGGTACGGCGACGTTCACGAGAGCGAGGCGCTGCGCATCCCGGAGGAGAAAGGCCGAGCAGCTCGTCGACGCGCTTAACAGCGATCTCGCGGCGGCGTACGTCCTCTACCACCAGGTGAAAAAGCACCATTGGCTCGTCGAGGGCGCCGAATTCCACGACATCCACGAGTACCTCGGTGAGGTTGCGGCCGACCTCGAGGAGGGTGCCGACGTGATCGCCGAGCGCGCGCAGGCGCTCGGCGGCGTGCCGCTCTCGGGGGGTGCAAATTACGAAGAGCACGCGCCGGTAACTCCTGAAGACGCCGACGCCTACGACATCCGCACCTCGCTGGAGAACGACCTAGAGATCGTCGGCGATATTGTCGAGCAGCTCCGCGAGCACATCCAGCTCGCCAACAACCTCGGCGACTACACCACCGAGAAGCAACTCCGCGAGATTCTCGAAGGCGTCGAGGAACACGGCCACCACATCGAGCACTACCTGGAGGACGACACCCTCGTCACTCAGGGTACGCTCGACTAGACGCCGGCGAGCTCGGGATAGCTGACTCTCGTTTTTTCCTCCCCGAGAGCAGCGACTGTTCGTTTATAAGTGACTCAGACTACCGCCCGGACTCGTAGAACTCCTCGCGGTACACTCGCCCGAACGCGTTCCGGCGGAGGGTGCTGGCGGCCGCGTCGGGTTCCTCCTGATACGTCGCCGCGATCACGGTGTCGGCGAAGGGGATCGAGTGCCACACGACGTTGTCGACGTTGTCGGACCCGATCCGGACCACGGCGTCCTCGTCGAACTCGCTGTCGGCGAGCCACTCGTCGAACTCGCCCCCTTCGCCGACGTGGACCGCGAGCAGCTCGGCGAACGTCGCGTCGCGCGCGGTCCGGATCACCTCGGGCGTGACTCGCTCGTCGTACTCGTCGGCGCCGAACGACATCGCCTTCGTCGCCTCGCGGACGACGACCTGCGCGACCGGTCCGACCTCGTCGTAGCACTCGAGCGCGTCGGCGCGGGTCTCCGGGGCGAACGTCCCTCTGGTCTCCATACCCGTCGTTCGCCGTCGACTGAAAAGGGCGTTCCGTTACGCGGACGGATCTTCGGGGTCGTCGCTGGCGGCCGAACCGGTCTCGCGGTCACCCGCGTCGCTCTCGCCGTTCGTGCCGTCGTCGCCCACCTCTCGCGCCATCTCTCGGGCCTCGCGGATCGCGGCGGCCACCTCCGGATCGGTCTCGCCCGCCGGACCGGCCGCGCTCGGTCTCTCTGGCGCGGCACGGTCACCGCCGGAGCCGTGGTCGTGTCCGGTGTGGTTGTGGCCTGCGTGATCGTGCGCTCCGAGGTCGACGTCGGGCCGCCCGCGGTCGACGGTATCCTCGAACACCTCGTGATACTCGGCGTCCTCGGCGTGAGGCGTCACCTCGGCCGCGAGCCCTGCGGGTACCCGGTCGCTCCAGTCGGGTACGCGGTCGTCGAGCCACGTCTCGTGGTCGCCGCCGTGTAACATCGCCGTGAACGCGAGGTGATGCGCGAGGTGTTCGCCGTCGCGTTGGGGCGTCTCGCACACTGGACACGCGTATCCCATGATTATCCGGTCTACGTCTGTGGTCCCTAAAGCGGCATCGGACCGGGGATCACCCTCGGCGCATCGGCGTCGTCGGCGTCATCGCCGCCCCGGCTGTCGGCGTCGCCGCCTCGCCCGCGGGCGCCTCACGCCAGTATAACAGCAACTTTATCACTCGCACGGAGCAAATTTTCGGTAAGACTACTCCGTTAGGAGGTCCAACAGTGACTGAAGCCAACACACAACCGGAGGTGAACATCGGTCTCGTCGGTCACGTCGACCACGGGAAGACGACGCTCGTGCAGGCGTTGTCCGGCTCGTGGACCGACCAGCACAGCGAGGAAATGAAACGCGGCATCTCCATCCGTCTGGGGTACGCGGACGCGACGTTCCGGCGCTGTCCCGGCGTCGACGCGCCCGAGTGTTACACCGTCGACGAGGAGTGCGAGGACGGCTCCAAGAGCGAGCCCGTCCGGACGGTATCGTTCGTCGACGCACCGGGCCACGAGACGCTGATGGCGACGATGCTCTCTGGCGCCTCGATCATGGACGGGGCCGTGCTGGTCGTGAGCGCGACCGAGGACGTCCCGCAGGCGCAGACGGAAGAGCACCTGATGGCGCTCGATCTCATCGGGATCGAGAACATCGTCATCGCACAGAACAAGGTCGATTTGGTCGACCGCGACCGCGCCGTCGACAACTACCGGCAGATTCAGGAGTTTGTCGAGGGCACTGTTGCGGAGGACGCGCCGATCGTCCCCGTCTCCGCACAACAGGAGGTCAACATGGATCTCCTCATCGACGCGATCGAGACAGAGATCCCGACGCCCGACCGCGATCCCGGCGAGAGCGCTCGGATGTACGCGGCCCGCTCGTTCGACATCAACCGGCCGGGCGCGACCGCGGCCGAACTCAAGGGCGGCGTCGTGGGCGGCTCGCTGGTCAGCGGCGAGCTGTCCGTCGGCGACGGGCTGGAGATCCGGCCGGGTCGAGAGGTCGACGAGGAGGGGCAAACGGAGTGGCGCCCCCTCGAAACGACGGTGCGATCGCTGCAGGCCGGCAGCAACGATGTCGAGAGCGCCCGACCGGGCGGGCTGCTCGGCGTCGGCACCGGGCTCGACCCGAGCCTGACGAAGGGCGACGCGCTCGCGGGACAGGTCGCCGGCGAGCCCGGCACGCTCCCGCCGACGCGCAACGAGTTCGAGATGCAGGTCGATCTCCTCGACCGCGTCATCGGCAGTGAGGAGGGCGACGACGGCGACGTCGAGGACATCAACACGGGCGAGCCGCTGATGCTCACGGTCGGAACCGCGACGACGGTCGGCGCGGTAACGAGCGCGCGCGAGGGCGAGTGCGAGGTGAGCCTCAAGCGGCCGGTCTGCGCCGAGAAGGGCGCACAGATCGCGATCAACCGGCGCGTCGGCGCGCGCTGGCGGCTCATCGGCGTCGGGACGCTGTCGTAGCGTGACCGACGACGCCCGCGTGGACGGCCGGAAGTCGACCTCTGCGGGCGACGCCCGTTCCGAGGACCTCGCGGGGGGCGACGCCCCGGTCGTTGCGCTCGACGCGAGCGCACTGATGGCGCCGATCGAGGCGGACTTGCGGCTGTTTGAGGAGCTCGATCGGCTCCTCGGGGGCTACGAGGCCGTCGTCCCGGCTGCGGTCGTGTCGGAGTTAGACCGACTGCAGGGTGGGAACGGCAAGGAGGCGACCGCGGCGAGCGTGGGTTCGGACCTCGCGACGCGGGCGGAGACGGTGGAGACGGCAGAATCGTACGCCGACGACGCGCTCGTCGAACTGGTCACCGAGGGCCGGATCGACGGCGTCGTCACCAACGATCGACCGCTGGCGAACCGGGTGCTGGAGGCGGGCGCACCAGTAATCGGTTTAAGGGGTCGGAACACACTGGCGATAACGGAACCCTAGCGGACGCGGACAACCAACGAATATGTACAAACGAGTTCGACTCAAGGATACGGTCGAGGTGCCGCCGAAACACCTGGCGGACGTCACCGACGAGCGGGTGAAAGCCCTGCTCCAAGACAAACTGGAAGGACGAATGGACGAAGACGTGGGCAGCGTCGTGAGCGTTATCGAGGTCCACGACATCGGCGACGGAGCAGTGTTGCACAACCGCCCCGGCGTCTACTACGAGGCGGAGTTCGACGCGCTGACGTACGATCCCGACATGCAGGAGGTCGCCGACGGCACGGTCGTCGAGACGGTCGAGTTCGGTGCCTTCGTCGGTATCGGCCCCGTCGACGGCCTGCTGCACGTCTCGCAGATCACCGATGAGTACCTCACGTTCGACGGAGTGAACCAGCAGCTCGCCTCTTCGGACTCCGATAAGACCCTCGGCGTCGACGACGCCGTCCGGGTGCGCGTGGTGACCAAGAGTATCGACGAGCGTAACCCGCGCGACTCGAAGATCGGGCTCACTGCGAAACAGCCTGGCCTCGGGAAACACGAGTGGCTGGAGGGCCAGCGACAACACCGCGAACAAACCGGTGAGGAGGCCGACTGATGGCCGAGGACCGCCTGGCGTGTCGTGAGTGCCACCACGTCAACGACCCCGATTCACAGACGTGCGAGCACTGCGGGTCGTCGTCGCTCACCGAGGACTGGGCGGGCTACGTCATCATCACCCAGCCCGAGGAGAGTCAGATTGCGGAGGAGATGAACGTCACGAAGGCCGGGTCGTACGCGCTGAAGGTCCGGTAGGGCGGCGGTTCGCGGCAACGGTTTACGGTTTCAACCACTACCTCACCCATGCTCACACTCCCCGAATCCCTGCGCGACGCGTTCAAGGAGCCATTGGGTCCGGTGACGACGGACGCCGACGAACTGCTCGCGGCCGCGGCGGAGACCCGCGGTGAGCGGGCTGCGCCCGATGCCCCGATCATCGCGGTCGGCGACGTGGTCACGTACCACCTGCGAGAGGCGGGCCGAGTCCCCGATGTCGCGCTGATTGACGGAAAGACCGAGCGCGAGACGGTCGACGCGGAGATCGGCTCCGCGCTCGCGGCTGCGGACGATCGCCGCCTCTCCGTGGAAAATCCCGCCGCGTCGCTGTCGGTAGAGCTGCTTGAGGTGCTTGGTGAGGTGCTCTCCGACGCCGACCCGGTCATCATCGAGGTGACCGGTGAGGAGGATCTGGCCGCCCTGCCGGCGATCCTCGCCGCGCCCGACGGCGCGAGCGTCGTCTACGGCCAGCCGGGCGAGGGGATGGTTCGCGTCGCGGTTACGCCGGAGTCCCGCGCGGAGGCACGAGAGCTGTTCGAGGCGCTCGACGGCAACGTCGAGGCGGCCTACAAGGCGCTTGGTCGCGCTCCCGACGGAGATCGGTGAGATACGGGCGGAGACCGCCGAACGATCGACGCCGGCGGCACCCCCGCTTCGAAATCCTTTTACAGCTTTCGAGGAGATATACGCCTAACTGAACCATGGACGTCGATATCATCTCCGAAGAGGAGAACCCGATGTTGCACCGCACGGACATTCGTTTCGAGACGACCCACGAGGAGGCGACGCCCTCTCGTCTGTCGGTCCGCGACTCGCTCGCGGCCAAGCTCGACAAGGCCTCCGAAGAGGTCGTCGTCCACGAGCTGGACACGAAGTTCGGCATGCGCAAGACGATCGGCTACGCGAAGGTGTACGACACCGCGGAGGACGCGCTCGACGTCGAACAGGAGTACATGCTCGAACGCAACAAGATCGGCGACGAGGTCGAGGCGGACGCCGAGGAAGCCTAACGCCCGCCGAATGCGCGTTCTCGGCATCGAGGGAACCGCGTGGTGCGCGAGCGCCGCCCTGTACGACGCCGAGACCGACTCCGTTCTCATCGAATCGAACCCGTACGAACCGGACAGCGGCGGCATTCACCCTCGAGAGGCCGCCGAGCACATGTCCGAGGCGATCCCCGAGGTCGTCGACGCAGTTCTCACCGCGGCTGAGGCCGAGCATGGCCCCGACGCGATCGATGCGGTCGCGTTCTCGCGAGGGCCGGGACTCGGCCCGTGTCTCCGCATCGTCGGGACCGCCGCCCGGTCGCTTGCGGGGACGCTCGACGTTCCCCTTGTCGGTGTCAATCACATGGTGGCGCACTTAGAGATCGGTCGCCATCAGTCCGGCTTCGAAAACCCGGTGTGTCTGAACACCTCCGGTGCGAACGCCCACCTACTCGGCTACCACGACGGGCGCTACCGCGTGCTCGGGGAGACGATGGACGCCGGCGTCGGCAACGCGATCGACAAGTTCACCCGCCACGTCGGCTGGGACCACCCCGGCGGGCCAAAAGTTGAGACCGCGGCGTGGCGGTACGCCGAGGGAAACGACGGGCCGGGCGATCTCCTCGATCTCCCGTACGTCGTCAAAGGGATGGACTTTTCATTCTCCGGGATCAGCTCCGCCGCCAACGACGCGTACGACGACGGAGTCCCCGTCGAGGAAATCTGTTTTTCACTCCAAGAGCACGTGTTCGCGATGCTGACGGAGGTTTCGGAGCGCGCCCTCTCACTGACCGGCGCCGACGAGCTCGTGTTGGGTGGGGGGGTCGCACAGAACGATCGGCTTCGCGAGATGCTGGCGTCGATGTGTGCGGCCCGCGGCGCGGCGTTCCACGCCCCGGAGCCGCGCTTCCTCCGCGACAACGCCGGGATGATCGCCGTGTTGGGCGCGAAGATGGTACAAGTTGGCGACACAGTCCCCATCTCGGAGTCCGCAATCGACCCGAACTTCCGCCCGGATCAGGTGCCCGTGACGTGGCGGAGCGGCGAGTCGGTCGCTCGCGGCCGTGCTCCCGGAGGCGATGACGGGACGGACGCCGATCGGCGGGGCGCCGAAGCGACGGTAGAGATCGCTTCGAGCGGCGGGTCCGACGCGGCCGACCGTCGAGTGATCAAACGTCGGGTTCCGAAGGAGTACCGTCACCCCGAACTCGACCGGACGCTCAGGCGCGACCGGACCGTCGCGGAGGCCCGGCTGACGAGCGAGGCCCGGCGGGCGGGGGTGACGACGCCGTTGGTGTACGACGCCGACGTGCCGAACGCGACACTGACGCTCCAGTACGTCGGCGACCGCGACCTCGCCGCCGCCCTTGGCGAGGGGACCGAGCGCGTGGCGGCGGTCGGGCGATACCTCGCGCGGCTCCACGACGCGGGGATCGTTCACGGCGATCCGACTACGCGGAACGTGCGGGTGCGGGTGGGCGTGGGAGGTGCCGGTAGAGAAACAGGGAACGGCGAGGCGAACGGTACGACGGTCGTCGACGACCGGACCGCACTCATCGACTTTGGGCTCGCCTATCACACTGGCCACGTTGAGGACCACGCGATGGATCTCCACGTGTTCGAGGGGTCCGTCCGGGCGACCGCGACCGATCCGGATCCGTTGATCGAGGCGTTCGAGGCCGGGTACGCGACCGTCGGCGACGACGACGTTCTCGACCGGCTCCGCGACGTAGAGGGCCGCGGGCGGTACCGGTGAGCCGTCGGAATCGGGACCGATGAGCTGTCGGCGGCTTCCGTGCGATACCGAGTTGCGCCACGCTTTATATGCCCGGAGTGAGATATACTGGTATGGCAGACAAACCGTCCTCGGGAGAGATACTCGGGATCCCGTACAACTTCGAGCGGCCGAGCCTCGGACGGCTGCTCTCGTCGTATTGGCAGCCCGGTAAGGGAATGTTAGTGGAGAAGCCGTTCGGTATCGGCTACACGCTGAACCTCGCGAACTGGCGGTCGTGGGTCGTCCTCGGGGTCGCTGGCGGGCTCTACTATCAACAGACGCAGTCGGGCGGGGCCGCCGAGGAGGCCGACGACGACGCGGATGCGGGCGACGAACCGGTCGAAGTGATCGTCGACGACGACTGATCGTCGACGACGTCCGACCGTCAGCGATGATTGACCGTCGGCCACGACCGACTGCGGGGTGTCCCAGTTCTCAAACGCGGTTTTGGGACGGATTATTTTAAATATTAGAACGGCGTATCGAAAGCAATGAGAGTCCAGTTCGAGTGTTCGTGCTCGGAGGAGATATCCGAGTTTACCCGCGGCGAGACGAGTCGCGGGGTCCACGTCGAATGCGGGAACTGCGGCGCGGTGTACGCCGTGACGATCACAGAACTCGAGTAGGTCCGTACACCGGATCGGTCCTCCCCTCCCAGTCGTCTGGTTCGCGTTCAGCTGTCGTCGACCGACTCGAACCGAAGCCGGACCGTTGTCCCGTCGTCGGTCGTCTCGAATCCGACCGTTCCGCCTTGCGTCTCGCACATCCACTTGACGAGCCACAGCCCGATGCTGCTCGCGTGCGACAGCGGCGTCTCCTCTTCGGCGCGCAACACCGCCCGCTCGTCGGCGGGGATCCCCGGCCCGTTGTCACTGACTTCCAGACAGGCCGTCGACCCGTTCTCCGTGACGCGGGCGTCGATCCGGCGCACCGACTCGTCGTTGTGGGTGACGGCGTTCTCGAACACCTCTCGGATCGGATACTCGATCGACTCGTCTGCGCGGACCCACGCCTCGGCGGGCGCGTCGAGGGTGAGCGAGACATCTGCGCGGTCGACGCCCGTGGCAGCCTCGCGAACCGCCTCGACGAGGTCGACTCGTCCACTCGGGGGAGTCGGTGATGCATCCTCGATGACGCGCAGCTTCTCGCTGATCTCCACCACGTCGTCGGTCGTCTCCCGGATCGTTTCTAGGCATTCCCGGCTCCGTTCGTCGTCGAGCCGCTCAGCGAGTAGGTCTGTGTACCCCTGAATGACATTGAGATCGTTTCGCACGTTGTGTCGGAAAACCCGACTCAACACCTGGAGCTGCTGGTTCGACGTCTCTAGCTCGCGCCGGGCGGCGGCCGCCCGGCGCTTCTGATACGCCGTCGCGCCGTAGAAGACCAGCGACGAGATGCTGACGAACAGCCACCCGTCAACGGCG
>Ga0208283_10259_pt1 | contig 19056 bp, 19 predicted proteins | sample AntRauMetaRauer1_FD_184785 | JGI IMG/M metagenome (GOLD analysis project Ga0208283, IMG submission 184785) | Saline lake microbial communities from Rauer Lake, Antarctica, in enrichment culture - Antartic Rauer Lake 1 Metagenome Rauer1 (SPAdes)... ...
CGCCCGTAATCGGAATCATACTCATGGTTGCGATTACCGTGATTCTCGCGGCTGTCATCGGCACGTTCGTTCTCGGACTCGGGGACTCCGTCACCGGAGAGACGGCACCGCAGGCTTCCTGGGACATGGCTGACGGCCCGGACGGTAACGGGGTTGTGATTGCTCACAACGGTGGCGACTCCGTTGAGGCAAGTAACCTCGAAATCACTGTCGATGATTCGTCTGCTGAGTTTGACGAACCGTTCAACGGAACTGTCTCCGCTGGCTCTGAAACGACAGTCACTAACGTTAGTGACGGTGAAGAAGTCCGGGTCATCTGGAATGCGCCGGACTCGGACTCCTCGCAGGAACTTTCCTCCTACGAGTACACCGAGTAATCCGGTTCCAACACTCCTCTTTCCATTATGAACCACTACACAGACACGGAGTCTCAGAAAAGTAGTCGAGGAGTGTCCCCGGTCATCGGCGTGATTTTGATGACGTCAATCACTGTGATTCTTGCAGCTACAATCGGGAGTTTCGTTCTCGGATTAGGCGGGGACGTGACTGGCACCGCAGGGCCGCAATTCAGTGTCGGGTTCGATGCGATTAATACGAATTCGGACAGTGAAATCGAAGAAGTCCGGATTACGCATGAAGGCGGACAATCAGTTGATTCGGAGAAATTGATGGTTCGTGGAGATGTGACGTATAACGACGAATTCACTGCACAAGGCGATTCGTTCAGTCCGGGAGATTCAATCACGTTTGATTCCGCAGATAACTACAACGGCGATTCACTACGGGTTGTGTGGACTTCTGATGATGGTGGGCAAAGTGAAGTGATTGATTCGTTCTCCCTACCAATCTAATCCGCGTTCTCATCCGCCCGAATCTGTTTTCCATCCGTGTTCCTTCCCGGGGTTCTTAAGGCCGCGTGAACAAGTATTAGTTGAGATGTTTAAAGCAGCAATTGGTGCTTCCACGCTACAGGATGCGCTCGATTCGATTAGTGTGTTAGTTGACGAATGCAAGTTCCGACTGGACGATGATCAGCTCGGTGTTCGTGCCGTTGACCCGGCGAACGTCGGCATGGTTGATCTGACGCTTTCTCCCGGTGCCTTCGAGTCGTACTCTGCTGACGGTGGCGTTATCGGTCTGAACCTATCTCGGTTTGAGGACATCGTGTCCATGGCGAATTCCGGTGAAATCGTGCATCTGGAACTTGATGAGGAAACGCGGAAGCTCCTCATCAATTTTAATGGGCTGTCGTACACGCTTGCGCTCATCGACCCGGACTCCATTCGCGAGGAACCCGACATTCCGGATCTGGATCTGCCGGGGCATGTGTGGCTGATGGGCGAGGATCTGAGTCGTGGTGTGAAGGCGGCGGACATGGTGAGCGATCATGTTCGGCTCCGCATTAATGAACAGACTGAGTCGTTCTACATCGAGGCGGAGGGTGACACGGACGATGTGGATCTGGAACTGACGAGTGAAGAACTGGTGGATCTGGATGCGGGTCCGGCTGATTCGCTGTTCAGTCTGGATTACCTGAAAGACATGAAGAAGCCGATTGCGTCGGATGCGGAAGTGCATGTGGAAGTGGGCGAGGAATTCCCGACGAAGCTGCATTACGGGTTCGCTGAGGGTGAGGGTGAAGTGACGTTCATGCTCGCCCCGAGAATCACGTCGGATTAGATCGGCGGCGGTCTGTGGTGGTTCCCGGTTCGGTTCTGGTTTCTGTTTGTTCTGTTATGGGTAGTTGGTAGAATTATTCATTAGGTGTTGGTTTGCGGAGTATGTATGTTTTCGGGATTCGTCTACTCCCAGACTTGTTATTTACTTGAACATTTATCAGGAACCAAACCATTAAGTTAGACACTGTGTACTATTGGAATGCGAACGACGGCCACCCACGAAACAGGCAGTGGCCCTCCGGTGATAACACACCTCTAAACCAATCAGAAACTCCATGGATTCCGTCTACCTGCATTCCGGCGACACCGACACCAGCCGCACTGACTCACAAGAAACTGACTCACCGACTTCTACCGATACCGAAACCACACCTGATTCCAATTCACCCACCGATTCTGACGCGTGTTCTCTATCCCAGTGCATGGAATGCGGTGGTGGTCTTCAAGAACAAAGCGGTGAGAAACACTGCATAGACTGCGGCCTTGTCATTGACGAAACGAACATCGACCACGGCCCCGAATGGCGGAATTTCAGTGAAGACCCCGAGAACAATCCCACCCGAGTTGGCTCCTCACTTTCGGTCAACGTCCATGATTACGGGTTATCAACAAACATCGGTTGGTCAAAAACAGATTCAAACGGAACGCCATTCAGCGCCAAGAAGCGGCAGAAGATCAGTCGGCTACGCACCTGGAACAAACGCTTGCAAACGAAGTCCAGCCGCGAACGCGGGCTTCGAAACGGGTTAGGTGAAATCAGCCGGATGACCTCTGCACTTGGCATCCCTGATGATGTTCAAGAAATCGCATCAACCGTATATCGCCGAGCAACAAACGAAGACCTGATCCGAGGACGCAGCATCGAAGGGATTGCGGGAGCATCCCTTCTCGCTGGACTTCGCATGGGTGGCGTTCCGCGAAGCATCGATGATGTTTCGAATGTCTCCAGAGTCCGGCGAAAGCGTGTGTGCCGGGCCTACAGTTACATTCAGGAAAAACTGAGTCTTCCCGTGAAAACACCAACACCGCTCGATTACCTTCCACGAATCGCGAGTGATGCCGACATTTGCGATCAGACGATGCAGAAGGCCGAAGACATCACGATGCAGATGGAAGAAACCGGGTTCCACTCAGGGAAAGACCCGAAGGGAGTTGCAGCAGCTGCGATTTATCTCGTGGACACACTCACCGGCGCTCCGGATAGCCTCACGCAACGCGAACTCGCTGATGTTGCACAGGTATCGACAGTTACCGTCCGAAACCGGAAAGATGATTTCCGCGAACTCATCCAAAAAGGCGAGATAGAGTCGGAATATGAAGCGAACCTGATGTCTGCACCAGTGCAGTCCGACATGGTCCGTGCTGAAGACGCAGAAACGACGGAAACAATCACGATTCGATTCCGTGAAGGGGCAGAGTCGCAGGCTGATGCGTTTGCTCGCGCGCTTCGCCGCCTTGTGGAAGAGTACGGGTTGCTGGACGAACTGACGCTCCCGTACCGTCCGTCCGACAAGTACCTGAATGCATGGCTCCACTCAGAACCAAGTCAGCCATTTGGGGAGTCTCATGGGTACTGGCGAACGGTTACGGACGAGTGCTACGTGCAGGCGAAGATGTATGGTTCGAAAAAACAGAGCCGGATCGAGCATTTTGCAGCGCAGGTCGGTGTCGCGGTTGAGTTTGAAGGCTGGTAACAATCAGTCGCTGATTCAGAGATTCTCGGTGACGGTGCGGTGTTCTTCAACTGAACCGGTAATGCGGAGTCTCCTTCCTCAAAGTTCGAAGTCAGTAGACTGAGAGAAGTAGTGAGGTAATTGACCGAAGAATCGCCCGGAATGGTTTTTTACTGCGGTTAAGGAAATCTGCGTATGAGCGACGACGACGATTTTGAACGTATTCCAACTGGAATCACTGAACTTGACCGGATTATTGACGGGGGGTTCATTAAGGGGTCTGTCATTGCCTTAGTATCTCCGCCAGACACGCAGACAGAAGTTCTGCTTGAAGAAATCAGTGATCATAACCCGACAGTGCTGTTCAGCACATTACGCTCTGAACCGGCTGTGACGGACTCCTATGAGAAACATGGAGTCGGTGTTGATGATGAATTCCGCGTGAAGTTCGTTGGTGGAGATAATTCGTTCAACAAAATCAATCAGGGTGTTGATCAGATCGCTGGTGCTGTTTCCACAGTTATCGTTGACCAGATGAATCCAATTGAACGCGAATACCCGTATCAAAAGTACGCCGAGAAATACCGGGAGATGGTTGATTCAGTGACTGGAACTGACACGATCACCATTCTGAACTGTACGCAAGGCGAGAAACCGCCAACTCTCCGCGATCTCACGTTATCGCTGGCAGATGTTGTTGTCAATATCTCCAGAGAGATTTCAGGTGGAGACATCACGATTCGCCTCAGCGTCCCGAAATACAGAGGCGGGGAAGCCTTAGCTGAAACAATTAAACTCGAAGTCAGTGATAGTGTCGCAGTGGACACCAGTCGAGACATCGCGTAGACTGTCTTCAGGGTGTCACCCCGGCACCACCGGGCGGTTTTTATCTTGGCGTTCACGAATCTGAGTTAACGTGGCATTCACTGGCGTTCTTCCTGCTTTAATTGAAGCTCTCTGGGGTGATGTAGTTGCAACCGTCCCCGGGCGGTGGCTATACACTGCACTTGTTTTAGCGACTGTCAGTATCGGTGGGTACTCTGTGTTACCGACAGTGACACAATCAGCAGTCACTCGCCTCAAAAACAGCATTTCACAGCCTGACCACGCGCAAAAACACAATCTCGGTATTGAGTCATACATGCCGAAGTCACTTAACACGGTGAAATGGATCACAATCACCGTTCAATCCTTGTTCGTTATCAGTGGCGCAGTCGCACTTCTCTTCATTTGGGATGGGAGCGATGCCGCGTTCTCATTCCTGCTTTTACTGTACCAGACTGCACCGGAAGTTGGGCGCGTTACTGGCACCCTGATCGTGATTCTGTGCGCCTACGGCGGATCACTGATTATCGCGCAACTCCTCGAACGCATTGCAGAACAAGACCGGTGGGATGATCACCAAGCCCGGATCGCATTCCGCACGACACAAGTTGCGATGTTCGCCGTTCTCGGGTTAATCACGCTGTCAATCTGGAACATCGATATTGGTGGGCTGCTCGTTGGGGCAGGATTCCTCGGGATCATCGTCGGTATGGCAACGCGGCAAACAATCGCCGCGTTACTCGCTGGGTTCGTGTTGATGTTCAGTCGCCCGTTCGAAATCGGAGATTGGGTTGAAGTCGAAAACGAGGAAGGGATCGTGCTGGACATCACGATGGTTCACACACACCTGGAAAATCTCGATGGGGAGGTTGTTGTGTTACGGAACGATATGGTTGCGAACCACACATTGAAGAATAAGAGTCGGAAGGGGCGACTCCGCATCACGATGGATGTTTCCGTTGGGTATGACGACGATCTCGACACTGCCGTGATGGTCGCTGAAGAATCCATGGGGCGTGTTGATGAAGTGGTGTCCGTGCCGAATCCAGAAGCGATTCCAAACACCTTCGGAGATAATGGGATTGGGATTGAACTTCGATTCTGGATTGATAACCCGAATGCGCAGCGCCGCGCCAATTCGAAAGCCGGAGTCATCAAAGAAATCAAACAAGGATTCGATCAGGAAGGCATCACGATTCCGTACCCGCAGCGCCGATTCGGAGGCTCTCACCCCGAGGAATCTCAGCAACGTCAACGAACGCTGTCTCGATTCGAGCAGTGACGCGGCATCTCGTGACTATTGTTCCGAATGTATTTATTGGTGAGGCGGGTTTCTATTGTTGTGACAGAATCCCAGTCCCGTAAGGAGAAGGCTGCACAGATCGATGCCCTCCCTAACGGAATGTCTCTGCGACAGAAGGCAGCTGCTGAACAGAAATTCGAGCAAGTTGACCATGACCATAACCCGTTTTGGGAAGTCGCAGAACGCCTCCGGGAATCCGGCATGACGTTCTCCGACATCTACCAGCAGTTCATCGCCATCGAATCCGATCTCGGGGAGGCATCGATCGCTGAAGACATGATGCTGGTCCCAGAATGGAAGATGACGGTTCTGGCCGATGCAGACACGCCGAGTGGCAGTCGCTATGAGACGTATACTCGGATCGGTCGTGATGTTGAGGAATTGGAGCGCGAGTTAGAATTGGAAACCGGGTTCGAAGTCGCCTCGGAGAAAACGGCGCAGATTGGGTATGCAAAACTGAGTTAATCGGCAGGAGAATCCCTGAGAGGGTTGGCTTGGCCTGTTTTTTGTGTGGGTTCGTTTCGAGTTTTGATTCGGACCAGCAAAGCCCTTTTTACGGGTGGTTGGAAACCGTTTCATAATGACTGCGGACGAGTCTCCTACTAACTCTCAGACGGATATGTCCCTTGACGATGAGGTAGAAACATCGTCTGATTCGCAGGAGTCCACCCCATTGACTGACTCGGATAGTACCCATTCGGAAATCACACCACAGGCAGTCACTGACGATGTTGCAACCGCATCGGAGTCCGCTGTCGCACTGGCGGATGAGGTACAGACGAATCAACCGGAAACCGAACAGGAACACGCACGACTCGGTTCAACCGAGTATGTTCCTCCGTCCAGTGAACACGTCACTGAAGAAAACCTCGGGTTCGATCCGGCGGAAATGGATACGTGGATCCGTCAAACACAACACCAAATTGAGCAAGTTGACGATCTTATCGACACGAACACCATCGATATTCAAGACAACGGTGATTTCGATGAAGACGACTTTTTCACGACGTACAGTGGCGCGACGACAGTTGTCAATCGGTACGATCTCGAAAAGGCAGTCTCGCACGATAAGAAACAGCACTTCGTAGAGGAAGAACGGTACTGGGTGAATAAGCCGTTCAGCTTCATCATCATCTTCCACTCCACGAAAGAAAACGAGTACAAATACTACGCAATTGAGCCGTACATCACCGACATTGAGAAAGACGTCACTGAATTCCTCGAACGAAAACTCCGGAAATCGATTAAATACTCCGGGAATGAGGCGTTAGCAGGGAAGGACACACTCGTTGATCGAGCGGAAGTCATCGAAGAGAACACCGAGGAACTACTGGACAGATTCGGGATTCGCGGCACGGCATTGCCGAATGACAGTATGTTCGTGAAAATGGCTCGCAGTGTCGGCCTCCCGGTTCTCGGAGATGACATCCGCGAAGTCCGATTCCGAGATGACATCGAAGATTACCAAGACATCTTCGATTCGGTGAAAGAAGAAATGCTGGGTGACGATCAACCAGCATTGCCGAAGGATGACCGGGACTGGGTGTATTTACAGCCGGAAACGATGGATCCAATTCCCGGTGTGGAAGCCCGCCCGGAACCCGCAATCATCGAAGAAGACAGCGACAAAGTCACTGAATACCAAATCCAGAAGTTACTGTACTACCTGAAGCGTGACTTCGTTGGGTATCAACGCATCGACCCCATCAAGAATGACATCAACGTGGAGGACATCTCTGTTGACGGGTATAACCAACCCGTGTTCACCTATCACGGTGACTACGAACAGATTATCAGCAATATCTTCCATGGGAGAGATGAACTGGACGACTTCGTTGTGAAGCTCGCACAGAGGTCTGGGAAAGGCATCTCGAAACGACAACCGCAGGTTGACTGTACGCTCCCGGACGGTAGTCGTGCGCAACTCACACTCGGCGAGGAAGTATCCGATCACGGGACGAACTACACGATTCGGCAGTTTAAGGACGTGCCATTCACCCCGGTCGACCTCGTCTGTTGGAACACGTTCTCACTCGATCAGATGGCGTTCTTGTGGCTCTGTATTGAGAATCACAAGTCCCTGATTTTCGCTGGCGGGACTGCATCCGGGAAGACCACGTCACTGAACGCTGTGTCACTGTTCATCCCGTCCGGCGCGAAGATTGTGTCCATTGAAGACACCCGAGAGGTTGAGCTTCCGCAGCGGAACTGGATTGCGTCCGTCACCCGTCCGTCGTTCAGTGAAGACGACACGGGGGATGTGGACGAATTCGACCTGCTGGAAGCTGCATTGCGACAGCGCCCTGACTACATTGTCATGGGGGAGATTCGTGGTGAGGAGGGCCGGACAGCATTCCAGGTCATGTCCACTGGCCACACGACGTACACGACTTTCCACGCGGACTCTGTGGGTGAGGTCCTGAAGCGATTCACCACGGACCCGATTAACGTCTCGAAGACGATGTTTACGGCGCTGGACTTGGTGTCTATTCAGTCTGCAACGCGAGTGCAGGGGAACAAGGTTCGCCGGAACAAGGTTCTCACTGAAGTGAACGGATACGAAGCCGAAACTGACGAGATTAACGTTCAGAACGTCTATCAGTGGCAGGCAGAAACAGACGAATTCATCGAAACGGAAGGGTCGGAGATTCTGGAGAGTATTCAGTTCGATCGCGGGTGGAACGATCGGAAACTCCAGAACGAGCTATTGAAGCGTCGTACCGTGTTGGCGTACCTCCTTCGCGAAGACCTGAACGAGTACGCACAAGTGGCCGCGACGATTCAGGCGTTCATTACGGATCCGGAGTCGGTGCTGCGTATGGTTGCGGATGAAACGCTCGAAGAGAATCTTCAGAATCTCCGCACGATGGAATCGGTGTCTATCGACATCGATCAGGATGACGAGGAAATGGTTCCGCGCCCGACTGCGGACGGGGAACTTCGAGATGAAGTTGATGAAGTGATGGAGGAAGCGAAGGAGAAAATCTTCAGTGACATGGACGGTATTGACATGTCCAGCACGAAGTCGCTGAAGGACGTGTTATCTGGCTCGAATTCCGATGAAGACCTCACTATTGAACCGGATGACACTGATGAGAATGACGATTCTGGTGGGTTCCTCTCGGATGACACTGGGGACGATGATGGGGATGTCCCTGACTTCCTGAAAGGCAGTGACTCCGGTAGTGACTCTGAGGTTGATGATGAGGAAGTGCTGGACTTATTCGGGGATGACGATTCGGATTCCAGTGACGATCTTCTCGGTGACACAACTGGCTCTGAGTCTGACTCCTCCCCCCAAGACGACATTTTCGACGGTGATGATTCCACCGACGGGACAAGTTCCGATTCCACAGATTCCGACTCCGAAGGGTCCGTGTTCAATGCGGGCGGGAAGGAAGACCCGTTAGAATTCGATGACGATACCGTTAGTGACGGCGAAGACGATGATGTTGTACACGGCTCCCCGGCAGAGAACACAGCAGGTGCTGATTCAGCTGCGGCAGTTGAACAAGAAGAGAAGCGCCGAAAATTCGCAGGCATGGAAGATAAGAATGATTCCTCGTGGGTGTTCGAAGACGACAGTGACGAGTTATTCGTTGGCGATGCCTTCGATGACGATGGCGATGACGATGGCGATGATGAGGGAGATGGTGAGGGAGATGGTGAGGGAGATGATGGTGACTGGGTTGACATGGGTGATGACTAACTATGGTCGCAGCCAACGCAGATCGCTTCGCTGACTTCTTCTTCCCTGTCTACAAGCGGTATCTGGACGAGGAAGATAACGATCTTCGCCTCATTACGAACAAGAAACTCGCCGAGGCGTGCCGCCCCATTACCGTCGAGATGTTCCTCTCTCGCGCAATTGGGTACGGTGTTGTTACAGGGTTCCTGCTCTGGATTACAATGGTCACGGGAACGTGGGTTGCGTTCTCTGTCCTTGGCCTCGGGCAAGGAGCAATGACTGGATTAACATTCGATCCTATTGTTGCGAGTTTCATCAACGCCATCAAAATCCCGGCATTAATCCTGTTTTCAGGGGTGTTTTCAGCAATCGCTGGGTTTACAGCCGGGTTCTTCGCCCCAATCGGGAATCTGTACTTGCAATCGAACGGACGGGCGCGTGAAATCGGGATTCTGATGCCTGACGCGGTCGCGTTTATGCACGCCCTCTCAATCGGTGGAATGAATCAGATCCAGATTTTCGAAGCGTTAGCGCGAGCTGACGAAACCTACGGTGAAGTCAGTCAGGAATTCGCGATTATCCTGCAAGAAACACGGTACTTCGGAATTGACTACCGAACCGCGATTCGGAATCGGTCGGTGTCCACCCCGGATGATGAATTCGGGCAGTTCCTCACGGACATGCTGAGTGTCCTGAACAGTGGCGGTGACCTACAAGGGTTCTTAGACGAGCAACGCCGGAAGTTCATGCGAGAATCCACGCAGAAACAGGAACAGTCACTTGAAACGCTGGAATTGTTCGGGGAGATGTACATGACCCTCTCGATGTTCCCGTTGCTCCTCATCATTCTCATAGTCATTATGTCGATGGTGGGGAATTCGATGGATTTGTACCTGTTCGGGATTGTGTACGGACTGATCCCGATTATCAGTGTCGGGTTTATTGTCATGATCGGCACGGTGAAACACGACGACCCCGGAGACGGGATACTCAGGCCAGATGAAGGGCAAGCGAAAGTCGACAAGATCAGCACCGCATGGGATCGCGGTGTGATTGAAGACTTCCAGACGCCGTACAGTATCATGGACCAAATCCGGGATATGGAAGGGTCGTTCAAAGCCGCGCAGATCCTGATGTCTCCGCTGACGTTCCTGAGAAAACACCCGGAATTCACGTTACTGATCACCGTTCCATTGGTGATTATTATGATGGTGTACGCCGCTGTGATTGGCATGGCCCCGGCGTCATGGGCTGCATGGAAAGAGTCCGTTGTCTGGGGGACATTCCTGTATGTCTTTATGCCGATGTACATCACCGCGTTGCCGTACACCATCGCCTTCGAGTTGAAAGAACGGAAGCGACGTAAAATCACCAAAGACCTCTCTGAAAGCCTCCGGAAGCTCTCGTCCGCGAATGATACCGGACAGACGCTACTGGAATCGTTCAAAACAGTGGCGGAAACCTCCACCGGGAGTCTTGCAAATGAATTCGAGATTATTCACACGAAAGTGAAGATGGGGACTTCGATGGAAGGTGCGCTCATCGAATTCAACAACAAGTACCAACGCCCGCGATTAGCACGGACAATCAAACTCATTTCGAAAGCGCAGGAAACCAGCAGTCAGATCGCAGCGGTTCTCACAACTGCTGCGGAAGCCAGTGAACAGGCGGACGACATGGCCCGTGAACGAGTGAGTCGGAGTCGAATGCAGATCGTGATTATCATCATGACGTACATCACCCTCCTCATCGTCATGATCATCCTGAAGACGCAGTTCCTCGATGTCATGGCGAACATGGCGAATCAAATGGGTGGTGGCGGTGGCGGTGGCGGCGGTGTCGGTGGTGTTGGTGGTGGATTCAGTGGGGTTGACGTGCCGAAACTCTCCCTATTGTTCCTCCACGCGATCACGCTTCAGGGCATGGCCGCTGCCGCAATCAGTGGGTATCTCCGCACTGGACAGCTTGTAAATGGACTCAAGTTCATGATGGTGCTGCCCTCGTTAGCACTTGTTGCATGGATCTTCGTCTAAACCCCCTGCGAAAACGCATTCAAAGAATTTAGTTATGACACGACCCCCATCTTCAACACAGAACACACGCCCCGAGACGGTGGAGACACAGTCGAACGCCCCGTCAGTTGTAACGCAATTAAAAACTGTCTGGACAGATGAACGGGCGCAGACTGTTGAGGACTACGCGCTTGGAATGGGGTATTTCCTCATCACCATTATGTTCGTGTTCGCGTTCTTAACGGGAGTGACGCTTCCTTACGAATCTGCAAGTGGGAACGGACAAGACATTCGCGCGGATAGGGTGGCGAACACGTTGGTTCAAGATACGTTGTCAGGCGGGGCGGAGGGGGCGACAGAAACGACTCTCTCACCATCCTGCACGGAAGCATTCTTTGCGAATGAATCCAGTGACTGCGGGTATGAACCAGGTTCTTTAGATGCAGAATTCGCAACGTCGTCGGGTGATACATTGTATATCGAAATCGCCGAACCGGATTCCGAGATTGCGCAGCGAAGCGGGAGTGCCATTACGCAAAACGGCGTAACGATGTTCCGTGGGGATGCTCCCCCGGCTCAGATGCGGTCCTCGACAACGGAACGACTGGTGTCGTTAAATGGTGATGCATACATGCTCCGTGTGGTGGTTCAATGATGCTTCCCGGAGTCTCCCTCTCTGGAGTTACTGGCGAGCGAGCGCAGACACATACACTGGAAGCGTTCACCGCGTCGATATTCATATTAATGGTTGTTGCAGTGATTATCACGTCGATGGGTGTTGTCCCGGGCATCGGGAACACCGCAGCGACAGAAAATGCAGGTGATAACCGGCAAGTTGCGAATGATGCCTTGAGCGTTGCGTCTCAACAAGGAACGTTAGACGACATGGTTCTGCATTACGACACTGCGAACACGGAATTCATCAACGCTGATGGCCCCGATGGGGCGTACACGTCCGCGCCAAGCGGCGAAACCGAATTCGGAGGGTTGCTTGAGACAGTGTTTGAAAACCGTGACTTAGCATTCAATCTCGATGTGACGTACATGAATTCCAGCGGAGAAGGAACGCAGACGACTGAGATTGTGCATCAAGGCGAACCGTCGTCTGCGGCTGCAACCGCGTCTCGAACGGTGTTCATCTTTGAAGACGACACGCTCGGCGATGGATCCCCGGTCACGGACAACTTCTATATGCCGAATAGTCAAACAAACGATGAACTGTATAACGTCGCCACGGTCGAACTAACCGTGTGGAGGCTGTAATCATGATTCGGAGAATCAGCAACATGGACCCGGAGCAACGATCCAGAGGACAGTTAGTGATGCTTACTGCGGTCGTCATCGGGTTCATGTTAGTGAGCCTCGCCGGGATTCTTCACAGTGGGATTCTGACGGAGACGCTGAAGTCACAGCCTGTGATTGAGGAAACGAACAATATCGCGGAAACCAGTGAAACGATTGAACGCGGTGTTGGTGAACTCATCTTATCCGTGAGTAACGAGGAACAATCGAATCCAAGAAATACCGTTGACACCGTGATTGATGAAATGGAGAACCAACTCCTCATATCATCTGTCGATACTCGCGGGGCATCCTTCAGTATCGATTCTGTCTCAATCACGGACGGAGTTGCAATTCGGCAGCAGAACCGAGGGAGTTTCATTGACCAGAATAACGATGCGGATTGGCCTGTTGCAGACGCAAACGGGATTCGGCGCTTCCAATTCGATGTCGACCGGAATTCCCTCGTGAATGTCGGTGATCCCCAGATCGATAACGGGGCGTACCTTCGCAGTAATGTCTTTCATGTCCGGGTGGAAGGCAATTCGGGGAATGAATACCGGATGTACATCTACCGGCACAGCGGCGGTGGCTCAGGGAATAATGTGGTTGTTGCTGGGCAACTCAACAACGATCCGGTTGAGTACACGGGCATCGGTGAGAATTCCGTTGAAGCAGGGTTAGTCACGGGGACGGTTGGTGGACAACAAGCCTTTGACTTCCCTGCTGATCAACTTGAAGGCCCGTATGATGTTTCCATTCGGAATGGGGACGAGGCCGAAGGCGTGTACACGATGACGGTTGAGGCGTTGAACCCGTCCAGTTTCAATCTGGGTGGTGGGAATGAACCGTACAGTGCAAATGTTGTGTACAGTGCCGAACTCAACATCTCCCAGCAAGCACGGGATTACAGAATGACGGATACAATCACTGTTGAACCGTGTTCAGTGACACACAACTACTGCCCTGAGAACGGCGGCGTTGGGGATATTACCGCATGACGGGGGGTCACGGCGAGACAATCTCGGACGCGAATCCCAGTGACGCGGGGGTTGTCGTTAGCTCTTTACCCGGTGTATTGAAACGAGTAGTAGACTCGATGAACGTCCGGAGTTTCATTGCCGATGAACGCGGTGCGTATTTCCCGATTTCATACGCGCTTACAATCGGCATCACGGTGATTCTGTTGTCCGGGTTGATGACCGGGACAGCATCGTTTGTCGATCAGAAAACGGATAACGCTGCGAATGCCGAGCTGCAAATCATCGGCGAGCGACTCGCAACACAACTCATGGCCGTTGATCAGCAAGTCACTGAAAACGGGGATGTTGAAATGACGGTGCGTGTCGATCTCCCTGAACGAGCGGCAGGGTCACACTATAATATCCGGATTAGGAATCAGCCAGCGGGCGGAACAGACACGTTAGAACTGTGGTCCACACAAGAATCTGCGAGTGTCGAAATCCCGATTCAGTTATCGTCCAATGTCGCTGAATCCACGGCAGTCAGTAATGGCGATTTAGTGATCACTGTTGATAGTAACCGAGTTTCCCTCGGGTCGGAGTAACTATGACTGACTTCACAACCTTTCTTGATCAAATCCCGGGTGTTAGCGCCGCGCCGAAAGATACTGAACGCGGTGTGGTTGAAATCCTTGGATTCGCCATTATCTTCGCTGCGATCATCATCGGCGTGATTTTGGTGTACACGAACGGGCTCGGGGCGTTATTCCAAGTGCAGTACGGAATGCAAGCGAATGCCGGTGAACAAGTCATGGTTGCAATGGCGGAGAATATTGACTCGGTTGTTGAACAGAAAGCCCCGAAGAAACAGATTGAATTGAATCTGCAAGCAGTGAGTTTCGGCACGCTCGCAACATCGAATTACGAAGTGGAAGTCACTGACGCGAGCGACACCACAGTCGGGTACACCGAATTCGAATCACAGGAACTGCAATACCGACCTGAAAATAAGTTAGATTACGAAGTCCCGGAAACGACATTCAACTACATGGCTGGTGCAGTGATTCGGCAAGACGATGAACACCAGTACATGGTAAGTGAACCTCCGTTCACCTTCACGGATACTGACGCGCATCTGTCGCTTGTTGAATTGAACGGGGCGACTGCAAGCGGTGGTGGTTCCCACGCCAGTGTTTTGATGTCGCAAACAGATCACCAAATGGTGAACACCCCGACTTCCGGAGATGCCACTGTTCGAATCAAGATTCAAACCTCGCGTCTGAAAGCCCAAGCATGGAATCAGTATTTCCAGCAGTATGTCAATGACCCGGGCGTGGATATGGTTGAAAAACCGCAGAACAGCCCGATTTCCGGGGTCGTTGCATACGAATACACTGGAGAGTCGGTTGTCGTGCAGAAAACCGGGATTGATGTGGAGGTCAACGACTAATGACGCCACCAAATTCGTTCTCTAACGATTCTGGGCGAGCGCAGTCAAACACCCTCGCAATTGCACTTATCGTGTCCATCGTGTTCATGGGCGGGTTATTCACGGTGTACGCGCAGACAGAGACACTGAATTCGTTCCAAGCAGTTGCTGAAGCAGATACTGCTGAATCCAGTATGGTGTATCTCGCCTCGCAGATGAGTAACGTTGCATTCAGCGCCTCCGACAGCACCGAAGATCTCCGATTCACAGCAACGTCATACGGCACAGTCACTGCGGATGACGGCGGGAACATCGAAATCGAAATTGAACCCACGTCCGGCGGAACAGAAACAATCATGGATGAGTCCCTCGGCACAATCCGGTATACTGGCGGTGAAAATGCAGAACTGGCTGTTCAAGGCGGCGGGGTGTGGAGAACAACCCAAAGCGGCGACGCCAATGCTGTACTGATCTCAGGGCCGCCAATCACGTACAGTGACGGGACGTTGAACGCCCCGATTCAACGGATCGACGCAGATGAATCCCACATTATCTCCCCGAACATCGAGATCTGGACACAGTCTTACGAGAACCCTGCTGGGCCACGAAGAACAGTTCACTACCCAAATGAAAGCGCCGGAGATACGAATCCAGTGACTGATGCGACAGTCCGAATCACTATCACCAGCGAATATTCGGACGCATGGGGCGATTACTTCGAATCGAATGGCGCAACGTCTGTTGACCGGAGTGTTGGCGCGAACACCGTTGAAGTCGAATACGACTACAATTCAATCTCGGAAGATGGGTACATCCATATCGCGGATACGGAGCTGACTGTGAACTAACCATGCTGCATCCATTACGGAAGTGCGATGAGAAAGCCCCGCCGTGAACGGCGGGGATGAATCCGACATACCTCACACAGTCCACGTTGGTCGCTCTAAACAGATGTTTTAAGTAGATTCGTTCCGTAATGACACGTAACCGAGGCGGCCTGCCCACCCTGTCAATCGGACAATATCGGAATCCTCCGATTCCACGCAGAAAGCACCCCTTTCTGTTGGTGGAACTTGGGGTGCGGTAAGCAAGTATCTCTGAATCCCATGCCGGGATAGGAGTAACGGCTGGTTGGCACAGCCAGTAGTTGCCCATGCCGGGCAACTACAAACCTTAAACATCCCAACTCAGCGGTGCGGGGCCGTGGGAATCCTCGCCCTTCAGGGCGGGGAGGATGTCAACCTGACACTCGTTTCTGTATACTATCGACATACGACACAGAGTCTTCTCGAATGCCGAAATCCAGAAAACACCAAGCGAGTCACTGCGTCATCCCTCGTACCTGAATCGTTTAAACCCGGAGAGGCAGTGACGTACTTTGTAGCGCAGTCAACTCGCTACCGCACACAACACCAACTCTATGCAGAAACTCAAACTCGATCTCGAACCAGAAACAGACATCGTTGTTCCGAATAGTGACGGGTACAGCATCTACTCCGCGCTACTCTCCGTTCTCAAAGACCACAACCCTGACTTGAGCAAACGCGTTCACGATGACTCAATCGCCGCGTTCCACAACAGCGGCCTCCTCGGATCATTCGGATCCGCGTCCCGGAAACACCACAAAAAAATCCATGGTGGAAACACGTACAATCTCACCATCGGAATCCCATTCAACGACGACGAACTGTACCGAGGATTCGCGGATCAATTCGAGAACGATGTACCAATCCCGGTGAACGACGGGGAATTCCGCGTCACTGATCTCGACATCACGGAAACCACGCACCAGGAACTGTACGAGGAAGCTGGAGAGCTAACGGACCCGTACTTCAAGTTCAATTTCCAGAGTCCGACGTGTATCGAAGTCGCGCCGAAAATCACGACACTGAATCCCGGTGCGAATGACGTGTTCATGTCGCTGCAACGCAAATGGAACGAAGCCGCGCCGGATCACCTCGGCGTTGCGTACACTGAACACCGCATCCGGTCGAACGTCACTGAAACCGAAGTCTCGAACGAACACCCGACCTACAATGTCGTCGTGAATCGGTACACAGACGATGATGGGGAGATTCAGAACATCTTCAGTCACGGCTTCGGCGGCACGGCGTCGTATGGGTTCCGTGATGCAGACTCGGATCTCAAGCACCACATCGCCGCACTCGCCAAGTTCGCTGAGTACAGCGGCATTGGTATCGCAACCTCGCGTGGCTGTGGCGCTGTTGACGTAACAATCAACTAACGGCGACGCTGTTTCACTCGGGCGCGGTTGCTTCGGCTTCGATATTCATCTCGGATTCATTCAACACCAATTCCAACACGGTTTCTGGAGGGAGGTCCGGTTCTAACTGATCTGCATACCACCGTGAAACCGCCTCGAATACGCCTGTGATGTCTTTTCCTTTCAACCTAATCTCATCCACTCCATTCGTTGTTTTCACGGCCATTTCGACAGCGAACGGTGTTCCTGCTTGTTCCACAAACGAGACATCATCGTTGTACTCGTCCGCCTGTTCTTTCTCCCGGAATTCATCCGATAATTCAACTGGCTCAGAATCCCCCGTCACCACATACCGGTTCTCATCCAGTGTATCAACATGCTCGGAGGACTCAACATCCAATTCCTCTGGCGATAACACACCTTCCGGTTCTTCAACCGGGGTTTTCGGTGACCCCTCTCCCGGGGTCACGCACCATCACCACAGAAAAACACGGTTGCAGTATGAGTCGTCATTACGTCACCGTTCACTGAGACAAGCCTTCATCGTGTCGGCTTCACTCGTCCGAATCAGGCTCGGGCACGTCACTGCCAGTGACTTCTGTGAGATTGGCGTCTTGCTTCACTTCACCGGCTTCCCCGTCATCTTCGCCGTCCCCGACCGGGTCTGTGTACTGGTAATTGAGAAGGAGCAGGTTCGAGATCATCAGCCCCATAATCAGCAACGAATCCGTCACGAGAATGATGTCGAGATACCCGCTAATCCCGGCGATAGCTGAAATCCCCCACGAGGAGAAGAACAGCCCGCGATTCGCTTTCACCCATTCACCTTCTGTCTCGAAAATCTGATCGAGCATATCACCTGACGCTCCGCACATACCCAGTATGTACCTTTCCCCAATTCCGGACTTCAAAACCGATTCAAGACACAGTACAACGCACAAACTCGGAACGTAGTCACTGGAAAATTAGTGCTTCCCTCAAAGAAAATCCGAGAAGAACCGAGTCAAAACCGCCTATTACAGCGATTTAGACCTGAACGTAGGTGAGGTCGTCCGTCAGCGTGTCCGGAACATTAACCCCGTAAAGGGATTCAGCACCGGACTGATCAACGAACGTGACCGTGGCGCGATCGCCTTGATCCATCTGAGCGACCGGGTTCGCACCCGCATCGAACCGAACCGTGATTTCGAGGCGTTCATCCTGGTTCTGGAGAACGGACGTATCCGAACCCTTCAGCATGGACATGTTCACCGACTGATTCGCCGGATCGAACGTGTCACCGTCACCAGCTGCGTCTTCCAGATTGTACGTTTCCACGTCATCATTACTGGCGAATTCGAGTGTCGCGTCATCAATCGAAATCGAATCAGCGCCAGCACCCTTCATCACCGTGAACGACACCGCGTTAATGACATCGCCGCCGGAGTCGACTTCCCCGGTTGCGGAAACGAATTCGACGTTGTTCGTAACTTGATCTTGCGTGTCATCAGCGGTCGTGGATGCTTGAGACTCAAGCATCCCGGACGTGTTAATCAGCACGCCAGCCGCAACTGCCGCGACGAGAACCATCGCGATGAAGATAATTAGCGTTCCGATACCGACCTGCCCACGATCCATCGTGAGCTTCGACTTGAGTTGTGTTGGGATCATTGTGTGCAATGAAATCTGTGTGTTTTCAAATACTGAGGTGAATTTGCTGCGTTAGACTTGAACGTAGGTGAGGTCGTCCGTCAGCGTGTCCGGGACGTTGACGCCGTAGATGGACTCAGAACCGGACTGGTCAACGAACGTGACCGTGGCACTGCTACCTTCCGACATCCCGACCGTGTTCCCGTAGATTTCCGTGGTGTCCACGGCAATCTGGAGGCGCTCGTCCTGACCCTGAAGCACGGACGTGTCCGTGCCCTTCACCATCGACTTCGTGATGGCGGAGTCAGTACCGTTCAGAAGCAGCGTTTCGGACTGGTCGCTGGAAATGAA
>Ga0208283_10260_pt1 | contig 19038 bp, 20 predicted proteins | sample AntRauMetaRauer1_FD_184785 | JGI IMG/M metagenome (GOLD analysis project Ga0208283, IMG submission 184785) | Saline lake microbial communities from Rauer Lake, Antarctica, in enrichment culture - Antartic Rauer Lake 1 Metagenome Rauer1 (SPAdes)... ...
AGCACGGATGATGACAACACCTGGATGGCCGATGGCTCCCGAGGTCGCCATCGACATCCAGTACCTCCCGACATACGCACCAGATTTCAACCCGGTTGAACAGGTCTGGAAGTCGGTGAAATACGATGATCTTGCGAACTACGTACCCACCGATCTCGCCGCGCTGAAAGCGCGGCTCGATCAGTCACTCCGAGCAGTGCAAGATCGACCGGACCTACTCAGGTCCTTTGTCAGATGGGCTGGGTTCGAACCTGATGAGTCGCATTAGAACTGAAAAGACCAATGTTGGCTGGGCTATCTTCTGTTGGTTAAGATGCTGCGTTGATGATCGTGACACAGTAGCCCAGAAACCCACGACTTTAGTATACGCCTTTATATATTCACTGTACATAAGGGTCGTGCAGATGTTCGCATGTATACTATTCGCGCTTGATCTTCCACGATAGCGCTCGCACAGCCTCTACGTATACCCAGTATAAAAACAACTATACCAATAGAACCAGATAGTGGTATCACTGAAATGCCCCCGAAAGAGCTCCCAGATAGTGCACCGGGAAAATATGTCCCCTATCATCCGAATCCATATTATTCACCGGAGCCGCTCCCAGTAGAGCCGAAGCTCGAACTCTCCGACCAGACATACGATCTGGTGGCCGATGCAGCCTATCAAATCGGGCGTGTCGACGGCATCAGCTCGACGGTCGACTTCTCAGCTGTTCTGTATACCTCTTTCATACGTCTCGAGGCCGTCGAGTCAGCACGTATCGAAGGGGCAGACGTCGCGTATCAAGACGTCGAAGCATACCACACAAAACATTCCGCAGGCGAGGCTAGCACGACAATTGAGAAAGACCTGAAAGAGGCCCTCAATTACGAGACTGCACTCACGTACGGACTCGACAGAATCGAGAGCGGAGCGTCCATAACACTCTCGCTTCTCACTGAACTCCATTCGATGCTGCTTGAGGATGTCCGAAACGAGGGTGACGTCGTCGGTGACTTCCGCGACCATCTGGTTCATCTCACGAGCCCACAGTCAGGACAGCGTCCGTTCGTCCCACCGACTCCGGAGGGACTCACTGGACTCATGGCCTCACTTGAGTCGTACATTCAGATGGGTGGACAGTACCATCCCCTCGTCGATGCCGCCATCATCCACTATTTCTTTGAGACAGTCCACCCCTTCTCGGATGGGAACGGTCGACTCGGTCGATTACTCATTATTCTGTATTTGGCGAGCGAAGGGTATCTTGAGAGTCCATACATCTACCCAAGCGCGTATTTCAATCGTCACAAAGTCGAGTACGTCGAGCGGATGCGTGCGGTGAGCGAGAAAGGGGAATGGAATGAGTGGCTCACGTTCTTCCTCGAAGGACTCAGAAGTCAAGCTGAGACGTCGTACGACCGTACTCACCGACTCCGAGATCTCCAAGAGCGCTACGACAATGAGTACCCTGGCAGCACGAATACGGACACGTTCGCTCGGCAGTTGCTCCAGTATCCGTATTTTAGAGCACCAGACCTCGTGGAGTATCTCGACGTCTCACGCCGGACTGCCTACAAGGTCGTCGACGATCTTGAATCGAATGGCCTTATTGAGGAAGTGACCGGTAAAGAACGCGGGAAGGAGTACAAAGCAGTCGAGGTGTTCGACATTCTGGAGTAGGGATCAGCTTCCGGTTGAGCTGTCGTACATCTCTGTGAATTCCTGCTCGCCGCGGATTAACTCATCAACGCCTTCAGAGAGTGTTACCTCTCCGAATACAGTGGCTCGATAATACGTATATAGGCCATCTTGGCCTTTATGGGTCCGCTGGCGTTTTTCGACGAGGCCCACGTCGACGAGCTTGTTGAGATGATAGTGTAGCGTACTGTCGTCGATACTGATCGCCTCTTCGAGTTCTTTCGGACTCATCTCGCCGCTGTGGACGAGTCGATATAGAATCTCATACCGGGTCCGATGGCCGACAGCAGCATGCATTGCTAAGTACTCCTCAAGAGTGAGGACACTATCGTCTGGCAAGAGGTCCTCGGGGCTCTCTGGGAACCCACCACCGCCCGGTTGGATATCGTCCGTCGACATGATATGCTGAGATACGAGTGAGAGACTCTTAGCTTTTCTCAAGCCAACTATTCCCAAAAACACAGCTCTTTAAATAAGATGGTTGGATACAGATGTATATGTCAGTAGAGATCACACGCGATCTGATCGTCGACCGCTTGGGTCAGGTGACCTATGATCGATTTCTATTCTATTTGATGGGGCCATACAAATCGTTCAATCTTAACTACGTACTCAGCGAGGAGGAGCGCGCTGAGATTGATATTGAAGACCTTCCAGGACCGTTGCGTCGCCTGTTTCAGAACAAGGGTGATATTGATTCTGCACAGGCTCTCTTGAGGCGAATTCAGGGCGAGCTCCGAGTGAGACCCGGGGTTAATGCGTTCTTGGCGCTCGATATCGATGTCGATACTGACGATATCGACGCAGCAACACAAAGCATCGAATATACGAGATGCAGTAATGCGACTGTGTTCGTGTTACCGTTTCTTGGGCATAACTTTGGCGTTGGTGAAGAAGCAGGAAGTATTCTCGAAGCACTGTCTGAGACCCATGGCGACCGGTTGGTATTCATCCACGAGGATGATGTGACAAGCGCGATGATCCGCTCAGCGCGAATACGGTGGGATCTTCGGGTTGAGACGTACGAAACAGAAGCGGAACTCGTTGACAAACTGCGGTTCTTTGCTGGCGGTATCATGCAGCGAGAACGTCGGGGTGAACTCGACCGATTAGATTGATTCAGAAGATGTTACAAATTGCATGTAACCTGAAACGCTCGTCACCGCGTCAATCTTTGTTCGTAATTTGTCGACTCTGATCGATTGTTGGCATTACGACTCCGCATTTTATCGCCCCCTGAGGGGGTGAGGGCGCACAAAAGACGCCTTCTGAACTACAAACTATGTCGACTGAATACAATCCACAGCAGTATCAACTGAATCCAAACCAGACCGACTATACGACCGATCCCCCGTGGGCCGATCTCGATTATTTCCTTCGTCGACTGTGTCCTCGTCGAGCTCACCCACGAACCGGTGGCTGCCGAATACGTCTCATCGGAGATCGGGGGCAAGAAGCGAACGCACTTTTTCGCCGTCGACGATTCGGGCGAGCGGTTCCAAAAGCGGTATTCCGATGACCGACTGGGCAGCCATAATACGCTGCTCAGTAGGCGGCGTGTGCGCCGCGAGCTCATCAACCGACTATCGCGCGAAACGGTGGGGACAACGCGAGGCATCCAGGAGTCGGTTGAGGAGCCAGATACCTTCCGTGTGAGGCCGTTTCGAGAGTTGGAGTTCTAATGTTCCGAGAATACGACCTCGTCGACGGTGGCACGCTCGTCTACGACGTTCGGACCGAACACCGCCCCCACCTTCATCGCGAAGTCAAGATTGGTCGCCAGCTGCTCGGCTTTGCGAATGTCACCGACTGGAATAAGGTCCGCTCGGAACTCACCCGACGCGGCCACGGTGTCGGCGCGATCCACCAGCTCCCCGTCTTCGAGGGTGGTCTCTAATGGGACCATTCGATCTCACTGACCGACGAGCCTGCGGCCACCCGAACGGCCACTGTCCTGAGTGCGGGCAACCGACGCCGTCACTGCGTGCTGAGTACTGTTCGATTGCATGACGCCCAGGAGGCCCAGAGATGGGAGCAGTACGAACCGACGAGTCGGGAGTCGTCAAAGCGGCCGACGGATGCAGAACTCGCCGAGCGAGAACCGAAGGGACCAGCCCACCCAGAACGAGGATATCGTCGACGGGAACCTCACGACTAGCGACTAGATCCGTCGACAGAAGCTTCCGGTGATGTCGATGTGATCGGCTGCTGGCCAGCACATAGCCGTGATTAATCTAAGTTAATATGCAGAAATATTCGATCAGGCAAAAATCTGAAACAACTATTTTTATCTCTTCAAGCTAAGCCATCATCTGATAGAGAAACGGGGGCATTAGCGGAGTGGTTTCTCTATCAAAGAGTGCCTAATGTGGGGGCATTTGGCACTCTGATCTGTGGAAGTAGGGCGATTGGTGATTTTGGGGGAGAAATCACCTACTGGGATAGGGGACTCCCAAACTAACTCGGGTACTCTAACGGCATGACTTCCACCCCTGCTCATTCTGTCTTTTAAATAGGGCGCGAATCTTCTCACGGAGACTGGAGCAGGATTATCCGGTTGTCACCAATTGTGACTTAATGAGCTTCTCCGTCCCACGTCGAAGTAACTCGGAGAGCGTTTGGTGAGATATTCCGAGTTCTGCCGCGATCTCCTCGCTCGAAGTCTCTCGTGGAATATTATAGTAGCCATGCTCCCACGCTGCTACAAGGGCTTCTCGCTGTCGAGGCGTCAAACTTCCCACTGATAGGTGAGGTTTGTCTGGTTCTGTTAGTTCCAATAGAGAATATGAATGGTCCTGTTCATTCAGGGCTTCACGGAAGGAGTCAAAATGGTCGCGATTTGCGAACCGGAAGCGTAGCTGCCACCCTTCATGAGTTCCTGTCGCACTCAGAATCGATGCTCCCTGGTTGGTGTAACTAATTATTCGATCCATGACGCTGTCAGCCCACTTTATCATATAATACTTCTCGTCAGCAAACTCGGCTGCTTCTACGATTGTTTCGACTGACGGATCGGCCAAGAGTGCATCGTCTATGGATGTGAAATCTGTTCCCGCAGTCCACAAACACGGCATCGTCCACTCAGTGCTGTGAGCAGCAATCCGTTCGGCTTCGACTCGCATTTGAGGAGCCTCTTCAAATGCTTGATCGAGGCCTACTGCCTCATGATCGAGCTGAAAGGTTGCAATAAACATAATCCAGCAAAGGTCTTGAGCTAAAAAACAATCAGGACAGTTCTGCTCGCATATATGTGTCGCGCTGATAAGATCCTCTGTCTCCAGATAGTAGGTCTCAGTTCTATAGAGCGTATCCTGCAGATGACGGCCTTCGAAGGTTATGTCGCACTTACTTACAAGATCGTGTATCTCCACGTACTGGTGATCTATTGCGACGAACACGCACCAGATCGGAAATAATGCACTAGCTGATCGGGGTATCGAATTCCCAACTGCCACATACGCGCTTGCAGTCTTACACACACATTCTGCGTCAATAGACGCGGATCACGTTCCGCCTACTGCCGACTTGTTGAAGAAGTCGTAGACGAACCCCCGCATTCGGTTCGGCCACGCTGTTATACTTAGAAATCCAGCCTTGTGATCTACTGAGTGAAAATAGGCAAGGTGGGGGCATCCAACTTACACAGCGGGGGAGACTGCTCAATTGACCTCGCCCGATGGTGGTGAGTGCCGGAATAAATTATAATATCGACATTTTCACAGAAGTTTTGTTTTAATAAAACGAGTAACACAGCCAGTGATTGGTACTTGCGGTCTCGTACACCCTGCTATACTGTCCAATTGCGCGGGTATTAGTCACGTGCAAGACTCGCGTTTGCAGTCTTGCAGTTTGTTCTAGTGTGGAACTGACCGTCGACGATTGAAGAGACCTGTTGTGTAGCTACTCCTCTCGTGGTCGTGGTTTGGTCCGTATTTATTGACGGCCCGTCCCGCTCGCCATCTATTGCCTTCTGCGGCGCTCGCGACAAACCATTCCGGGCTGCGGCGAGCAAGCTCGCCGTTCCGGGCTAAAATGAATGTGCCTTCGTCGCCAACAGGTATCTCTCGGGGGTTGCGCTGTGACGTGCTCACCCCGCGAGACATACTCCGCTGGAGGCTTGCTTCAGGCAGACACCGGGTCACTCACTGCGTTCTGCCCCGAGCCTCACCTCGCTTCGCTCGCTGAGACTGCGCGCGGTACTGGTTAGTTTCCCTCTTTGGACACGCTCTCACTCGCGCCCGAGGCGCTCGTGAAGGCGCGAGCGAGAGCGTGTGATGGTTGAGTTGTTTGAGAGAGAGCCACGGCTGGGCAGTCGTGGTGTCGGAAGAAGACGCTGGGCGAGCGCCTTCGGAATTAGAGCAATTCCAATGAAAAATAAGAACCTAATCAGTAATGAAATTTCGGTCGACGAGCAGGCATTCAAAAAAGACGATGAACAGAGGGTCGACGAGGATGGCTTCGAGGTCGTCGATGAGACCCCTGAGTTCCGGCCGTCGGTGCAGATGGAAATTCAGTCAAAGGTCGATTCAAACCACCCAGATGCGCGTCTCGAAGCGACTCGGGATCACATATACGGAAAGACCCTCGTTCAGGAAGAACGTATCCAGGGGCGGGAAGCTGAGTTAGCATCGATTAGTGCGAAGGCTGTATTCGGGAGTCAAGACGGACGAGAAGAGCGGACCCGAGAGATCGTAGTCGAGGAGACGACAGCGCGGCGTGTGGAGTTCCTGAAGCGGGCGGGCTGTGTGAATCCGATGATTCATCCAGATAGAGCTGATCCTCGTGAGATGCTTACTCCTGAGCAGTTGGGTGGGGTGAACAGAGAGGCGATGCGGTTGGCCGAGAAATTGAACGGCTGGTCGACGGCGGCGATTGGTCGACAGTTGGCTGAAGCCGTAGTCGGTGGTGTGGATCTGACGAGTGCGGTAGTTGGGACGTTCGAGAAATTACAGACGGTCCCCGGAGTGGTAGTGCCGATCGAGAAGCTCGAATCAATTAGTCGCCAAGAGGTGAGCATTGAGGGTCGAGTGGTTCAGTTGTGGACACCAGCGAGTCGAGCCATTGCCCAGGTGGGACTCATCGAGGATGAGAGCGGGGGAACAAAATTCACGAGTTGGATGAAGTCGGATGCACGGCGGGTGCAAGAAGGCGAGAAGGTGTGTATTCTCGGAGCGGCCAAGAGTTGGTATCAAGGGTGTGTCTCGGTGGCTGTGACAGGGTGGAGCACCGTGATGTTCGCAGAACGCGGTCGGTGGTGGGAATAGCCGGTCATCGCGGCTCTCTTTTTTGCTCTATGCCGGAGCCGACCCTAACCCCACCTCCCCACCCACCGCTCCGTGCTCGCTCGGTGAGACTCACCCGTTCGTCTCACCGGTTCTCGCGTCGCTCACGAGAACGTCGCTGTGCGCGCAGCCACGACCTTGACAGCAACGTCAAGTAGGAGAGAGTACACTTCGTCTGCTTCAGATGAGGTACGTCGACGAATAATCTAACTGGTGACTACACACCACTTTTGCAAGTGAATACACGATAGCCACCCACCACCGTTGCAAGTGAATATCTACACGAGAACAGCTCAAACAGCCGACTATGCCACGTTGCTCATCGAATCTATTTCTCGAATCATCTTGACCTCGCTATTCAGTGTCGACACGTCTGCCATAGCGTCGACGGTACTCGAAGACGGGACGTCCAGTTCGTAACTGTAGTAGTTGCCCGGCGATCCGCTTCGGTTTTCATTCGATGAGAGAATTCCGAGCATCCGCAGATCAGACAAGTGATTATGAACAGATCGCTGAGACAGTGAGTCGACGTCGGCACTCTCACCGGGCTTTATTGGCAAAAACACGTCCTCTCCCGCTATCACAACACTACGCTCTATCGCAGTAGAATCTCACGAACACTGTGGTAATATCTAACACAGTCGATATCGAATCAACCACTATGCCACGGAACGTATTGGTACCCACAGACGGCTCTCCACTCTCGATAGACGCACTCGAACATGCTCTCAACACTTTCCCTGACGGAAACATCACACTTCTGCACGTCATCGACCCTCGATACACCATGCCAGATGACGACGAGTTACGGCCTGAACGGATATTTACCGATCTGCTTGATTTCGCCGAGGCTCACAATATTGAAGTCGACACCGAGATTCACGTTGGTCACCCCGCCCGTGAGATTGTGACCTTCAGCGAGACACACGATACCGACGAAATTGTGATGGGAAGCCATGGCCGGGAGCGGGCATCACGAATCCTATTAGGGAGCATCGCTGAGCGCGTCCTGCGACGAGCCCCCGTCCCTGTCACGGTTGTCCGCTCTCAACAACGGATGGGCGCAAAGTATCATCTCGTCCCGATCGACGGCTCGGAACAGTCGACAAAAGCACTCGAATACGCCTTTTCGGTCTTTCCAGACATCGAAACAACCGTCCTCCATGCTATCGATCCGATGGAAACACACTACGGCGAGGGGCAATTGGTCCACTCCGAAGTTGAGTACGAACAAATACAGGAGGAAGCAGAGGAATTGCTGGCAGACGCAGAAGACCTAGCTCAAGAGTACGATGCCAACGTCACGACGACGACAGCCGTCGAATGGAGACCGAATCTGCCAGCGGATGCGATTCTTAACTACATCGACGACAACAACGTCGACCATGTGATCATGGGAAGCCACGGTCGCTCCGGTGCATCGAGGCTTCTGCTCGGCAGTGTTGCAGAAACCGTTGGGAAACGGTCGCCTGCACCTGTAACAATCGTCCGGTAACAATTCTATCAATTTGGTATAATATCCATTTTTAAAAACGATTTCCAGGAGTTTCACTTGCGATGTGGGGTGTGCGTTGGAGAGTACATTTCGTCTGCTTCATACTGAAGGAAGCGTTGCTAAAGGCTTCTACAGGCGGTTTTGGACAGCAAATCGTAAGTCGGAGGTAGCAGACGAAACTCACGAATTTGGGTTTCATATTGTTATTGATATCCCCCACACGAGATAGGTCCCTACTGTCGTACTGAACCGATGCGTCACAACCGGCGCAAATCTTTTTGTCGTAAATTGGACTCCGAGTCCCTACTGGGCACAACACTATGTGGAACTACCGACAGCGTCGACAGAGACAAAAAACGCCACGTCGACGGCTGTCTGCACAGAAAACCACGCTTCGGTCGGTTACTCTGTGCTATCAATCCCGCCCGGTTGGATTATCAAACGTTCCTAACACACGCTGGATACAACTTCTGTATTGTGTAGTGTGTCAACGAAGCACTTATAAATTATTCTGGTCTAGAAGGCCGTAGTAGACGTTGGAGCAAACAACGAACGACGTGAGGCTGTAGCGACGGTCGGTAGGTCGTTGGCGTGTTGTTTTCGTGGAGAATGCTGATTCGTGGTTTAGTTGCGTATTAGGGTTTCTTGTGACACTGTCGACTTTGTGGGCCACCTTCGAGGCGGAATTGGTCGAAAAAAGATTTCTCCCGTTTCACGCGTCACTCGAAATATCTGGGTTAATAACTACTGTGGCGGTGGGTAGGTTCTCTGTAGGTGGTCTATGGATTCGTCTCGGGAGGGGATCGGGAGATTAACACCTAACCGCAGCCCTACCGCGTAGTTCACAGCCTCCGGTCGACTGCACAGCGTTGTTCCAGCGGTATCATTGAATTTATTTGCCACTGATGATTTATACGGTCTTATCCTTTATACAGGCTCTGAGTCAGTTATTCACTGGTTTCTGTCTATATTATAAATATAAGAGAGTTTATGATAATGTAGCGCTTGCAGTATCTGGTTATGAATACGCGAAGGCGAGACAGTCACGCAGATGGTATAATACGAACTACCATGAGTCGACGAACACTACTCGCCGCAAGCGGTCTGCTCGCGGTAGGTGGCCTGAGTGGCTGTCTGAATAGTGTGGCGTCGGCGGTGACGAATACGGTCGCGTCGCCTGCTGCTGTGTTTGCAAGGGAGGGGGCTCAGATGTCGCTGAGTGACCCGCGCGTCAGCCGACTAACGCCGACGCTCTCTGCTGGGTCGAGAGGTTTTTCTGGTGAGGTCGAAATGGAGGGCTGGGTGACCTCATCTTCGGTCGTCGCAGCAAACTACAACAACACGCGGAGCAATCGGAGCTCCATCGCGTCGCCTGACAGCGCTGTCACCGACGAGGAGTTAGAGCAGATTCACAAGTATCTGGAGGGCGAGGCCGTCGTGGCCGAGCGGTTTACGGTGTGTCTGCCTGATGCGGAGGTTCCGGGTGGAAACGGAAGCATCAAACAGGCGGTGACGCCGAAACGGTTCATCGACTACATGGCTGGTCGTGGTGGGGGGTCTGGCCGTGTGTACTCCTGGGGTGATACCGATTCGGATGGGGACGGGTTGGGAGATTGTGATGACAGCAGAGAGGGGTCGGGTGAGCCCGAAAGGGTGTGTGGGCACACCGAGCATCTCTTAGCTGTGATTTCTGGACCGCTGTCGACGGGAGGAAGTCTGGAGGTCCTACGGGTGGATGATGGCTCTGTGGTGATCATCAACTCACCTCCAGAAGCCGATAGTCGTCACCCAATTGCGTTGGTCACCGCCGGAGGTGGCTCGGACGGCCCAGAATCGTCGACTGAAGCGATCTACCAAGGGCGTCTCGAAGATGCAGACTGGAGTGCTGTGTCGGACGGCGGCGAGAGGGCGAGCCTATTCATCTTCGATACGCTCGTCTCACAAGTGATGGTCCAGCCGCCGGAATGCCCACACCCGTTTCCAGCGTTGTTGTACATGGGTCGTGCGGAGAGTGACGGTCAACTCATATATGCTGGCGGATGGGTCATCGACGATGCGGCGTTGTACGAGAACTCAGTGACGATGTTGACGATGGAAACGGCCACACCGGTCGTCGGTGTCGATGTTGGTGATACGGATTCGGATGGAGATGGGCTCAGTGATGCGGTAGAAAAGTCAGTATCAAGCGGCGGTAGTCGACTCATTCAACGGCGGAGACGAGGGGCGCGACTCGATGCGGGAGTCATCGATGCGTTAGCCGAAGAAGGTGTGCTTTCTGCAGGTGGCAAAAAGGGATACGACCACTACGTACGAAAGAAGCCGGGTGTTCGCACATCTGACGATAGTGATGCTGCCGCAACGCATCTGGCACTGGATGCCCCAATTTTTCACTTGATAAACGCGGGAGAGGCGTCGAACGAAGTGAAATTCAAAGCAGGAGCTGAGTTGTCCAAAAGCGTGAACTAAATCCTGACTATTTGAGTGGTACTCCTTCTGCTCGTTTATTTGGCGTGCTGCCTACTGAGTGGCAGTGTGGTGTCTGTCGAGAGGTCTGGGCGTCCATAGACCACTGGTATCGACCACCCGGTTCGAATACAGACGAGATTCAGTGTATGGGGTGTCTATAACATAGCTAAGTCGCATAGTCACTCCCAATGGTTTCGGTCAGTGAGTCAATCTGGATCGATTCCCCAGTCGAAACGGCCTTTGAATACCTCGACGATCCGTACAACCACGCCGAAGTTACTCCTAGTGTGACGAACGTCCAGAACGTCGACCGACTCGAGAACGGCGGCAAGCGCTTGGACTGCACATACACGATGGCGGGGGATCGGCTTGAAAACCAAACTCGAACAGACGGTTCACGAACCGAACAGGCGGATGGTCTTCGATATGCGCAGTGGCATTGACGGTGAACTGGAACTCCAGTTTTCGGAGGCAAACAACGGTACTGAAGTGACATACAGCGCCGAATACGAGATCCCCGGCCGCGTTCTGAGTAAGGTAATCAAACCCTTTGCGGTCAAGTACAACGAACGGGAGCTTCGTACCGCCTTAGCGAACCTGAAACAGCGATTGGAACTCGAAGACGACAGTGAGGAGTAACCGAGACGAACGTTGTAATATTATTTTGGTTGTCGCTTCTGAACTCGTCTTCTGTATACACCACGCTGATTCTCTCAAAATAGAGAGTTTCAACAAAGCCGTTCTCAGTCTGTCGCTGGCCGCACAGCGTTGGTCACAGCCCAGCATCCCGACCGAGCCGCGTAATTCACAGGCTGCAGCTCCCGATCCAGCCTCCACACCGCATTTCTCGTGGCTCCGCTGACGATCCGAGAAGACACACAGTGGATGATTGTCTGTTGGTGCTTATCATCCTGTTCGAACTCCCAACGCCGGAGATAGCTCTCTTTGGCCCGTTCGTCGACCCGATCAGTGAGACAGCCTATACCCGTCTGGGTCCAGCAAGTCGACACACGCCTCTGACATCCGGCTGCGGACTACTGTGGGATACTTGGCCCCCACTGTTGTGAGATACTCTCTGCAGTAGGCGTTTTTGAGCGAGATGATGTACTGGCCCAGATCGGTATACGACTCTGGGTAGGTCGCTGGGATGCGGTGGATTTCGGTGACCGTTGTGACGACCGATTTGAGTGTGGCGACCGACTCCATCAGTCCGGCTACGTCATCGAGCCAGTGGTCAATACTCTCGTCTGTCTTGGCTTCGATGTTGAGACAGCGATGCCACCGGTCGACATATAGGACATCTTCCGGTGTGTCGACGTAGTCGGGGACCTCCAATCCACGCTCTAAGATCGCTTCGGCCGCATCGATCTGTGCGGCTTCGGTTGTGAAGAACGCCTTTGAGTCGGGACTCGGAGTCTCGTAGAGGTGGGCTTCGATTAGTGGGCGGTAGGTTTCGTGGATGTACTGTCGACCGGCGGTCTCGTCGACGCGATCAACCACGGTTTGACCAGCTGTTTGCCTATGCTCGGGAACACGCCGATGCCAGTGGGCTGTTGAACCATCAGAATCCGGTGTTGCCCGCGCTACTCAGTATCGATCTCGCACAGGAGAGTCGACTCGACAACCACGAAGAACGGCTTGAGGAACTCGAACACCGTCTCAACGAGCAGATTGACACGGACCGAGCCGACGATCATACCGAGGAAACGACGCGATGAGTGCACATCAATGGGAAGGGGATTTCAACAGCCTATTAATACACTCGACAAGGTCGTCCTCTGTGGCCCATCGACATAATCGCCCGCTATCGTCCAACATCTCGAAAATAGATGTCTGCATTCCACTATAGGGATTCTCACTCATGACCCCGGTATCGATGTGTTCCAGATCGAGCGTTTCGTATTCGCGTTTGAACACGTGTGTTTTTACGAAATACTCATCGAGTGCTGTGAAATAGCCCTGTTCGACCAGAAATCCTCCTTGAGAGCGTTCAGCAACACCAACGATCATATCCGTATAATCGCCGAGGAGTCGGAATTTGAGGTAGGTATTCGTCCACTCACTCCGGATATCGACCATCAAAAATGCATATGCACCGGGCTGTCGATTAAGACGATCCTTCACCAACTGAAGACGTCTGATTTCTGGTTGTCCATAGCTACCAAGGAGGAAGTAGGCTGTCTCAGCGGAGAAAATTGGAGAGAGTTCAGCAATACCATGTTTGAGTGCTTCGTACTCTTGGGGTGCGAGTGAGGTTTCATGGAGATACTCGTCAGCCTTCTCAGCGAGTTCATCAACGGTGACTGCATCCTCACTCATATAGATGAGACTACTCAGGTAGCTTGGTTTAATGCGTCGGCCTTATTGTGTGCCGATTCGCTTGTGACCAATTCGTATTGGGGCGAAACGCTTTTGAGCGCACCACTCATATAAAAAAAGTAATGAGTACATCCGATCACCCGGCGCATGAGCTCGAATCCGTCCGGAATCGGCTCAATGTCGTTACCCAGGAGACACGGTTCGCGCTTCTCCAAGACATTCTTGGACATCCCTCGGAATTGCCGACGTTGAAAGAACTCGACTACGTCAATCCAACCAAGAGTCAAACCACGATTCGGCAACATCTTGAGCAGTTGGTTGACGCCGATATCCTCGAACAGGTTACCCTGCCGAAAGACCGCCGACAAAACGATCTCCCGTACACATTCTACGGAATCAGCGATAGCGGTCGACAATTCCTCAAAGAACACAAGCTGCTCCGGGCACAGGATACGCTCCGAGAAATCTACGATCGGATAGAGAAGACAGACGACATCATCCGATACGAGACTGCCCCACGACCCGAAAACTGACCGTAATAGCTCTGGTCAGAGATCTGAGAGCTCCTACCGATCAAATCATGCCTCCAATGATAAGCAAACCAACGACGATCAAAAGCGTCGTGAGCACGCTGCCTCCGGTTAGCAGCTTGTTCTCCATCGCTTTCTTATAAAACGGCATCTCAGCGTACTCCGCACAGAAGGATTCGAGATTCTCCTCGTCGTAGAAGTACTTCGTTTTGAGCGCGAACTGGTCGGTGACCGCACAGCCCGTACAGACTGGCTCACCGGTCAGCCGTTCAGTTTTGATGTGGCTCCCACACGCAACAGCTCCACAGTTCGCGCAGTAGGTGTAGGTTTTGTCGACGCCACGTCTCTCGCAGTGGACGCAGCGATGGATGCCATCCTCAACCGTAACTCGGGAAGGGCCTGCGGCATAGTACTTGTAGGGATAGCTGTACTCCTTCAGGTGCGTCGTCTGCCGAACTTCGGGGAGAAACACCGGCTCGATAGACTGCACTGAAATGTCCGAGAGATTCGGCTCACAGGTCTTGTTGTAGGTCACGTTGTTCCCGCCGGTGTAGGTGACCGTCGTCGTGTGGTACTCCTGGAGTCGGTCGACTGCCCACTCTTTGTATTCGGTTTCGGTTTGGCCGAATCGCTGATCTATGACCTCGTCGAAGACATCTTGGAACCGCTCACTATCGAGGTCGACTGTCGTGTGGCGATTCTCCGCGACCAAGGTTGCGACAGCATCGTCGGCCACTGTCGGATGACCGCGACCCGCGTGGACGACAAAGTCGGTTCGGTCGTTGATTCGGTAGATGACACCCACAGAGGTCTCGAATACCGCATTCGTGTCTGCAGTAACCGAGACAATCGGGTTGAACGTGACCTGTGTGTGCGGCTCCGGAATCTCTGCGCTGTCGATGTTTTCGATATCACGGAAGGCCTCTTTGAGTGGTGCTGCGACCGAGGCTGCCGGATCGTATGGCCGGAGCGTCTCATCACAGAGAATCTCAATGCGACCGTTGTAGAGATCGAGGCCGATCTCGTCGGCGATTCGCCGAAGGTCTTGGCCATCGGTGAGTTCGATCTGATAGGGATCGTCGTTCTGTCGCAGCCTATCGGCGTACTCCTGTGCTGGTCCGGTGAACCGACCAGTCGTCACGACCATCCCGCGTTTTGGACCGTCAAAATCGAACGTCGCAATCGCCGAGTGGAGTTTCTGGACAACCGGTCGACCGACTGAATTGGTGTGTTTGCACTCGACGACGACAGCCCGGCGCGTCCCGTCGACGGCTTCCTCCATCAGAATATCTCGTCCCTCATCAGCTGTTTTCGTCGCTTGCCGGACGTTTTCATACCCGAGATTCCGGAAGACGTCCTCGATCACATCCTCGAATTCGAAGCCGGAGAGATCGTCCAAGACTGCCATACTGATACTACCAGCACTATTCTGTTGGCAGTATATACAGTATTGGAAACCGACAGTCCAAAAAATTCAGTGTGCTGCAGTGTCGACCCAGTCTCAGACGAACTCTTGTGGGGTTGAAGTCTTCTCCGATAACGTCTCTCTCGGGTAATCGCTGGGGGGCTTTGTTGACCCTTCTTTCGCGGCAATACCAACTAACGTGCCCTCGGTGTTTGTCTCCGGTTTGGGATGTCTCGGATCGAGAGGAATCACCCGGTATTTGTCATTCCACCATCGAGAGTGAGGGACTCACCGTTTACATACGAACTGAGATCGCTTGCGAGATACAGTGCTGTGTCAGCGACATCTTCGGGCTGTCCAAATCGACGGCTCGGGATGGTCTCCAAGAATGCTTCCCCGTCTTCTGAACCGACGATGGGGACGTCATCAGTGGTCATTGAAGTCTCGATAACACCCGGATGAATTGCGTTGACTCGGATTCCCTCTGGGCCTAGGGCATCTGCCGTGGAATAGGTCATGAGGCGAACGGCACCTTTGCTCGTACAGTAGGTGACGTAGTCACCAGTCCCATTCAGTCCAGCGACACTAGAGAGGTTGATAATCGAACCCCCACCGGTCTCGATCATGCGTTCTGCTGCTACTTGGGTGCCGAAAAACACGCCCTTTACGTTGATATCCATCAACAGGTCAAACTCGTCTTCTGTGACCGACGTGAAGTCTTCTGCTCGGAACACACCCGCATTGTTGACCATGATATCGATTCCACCGAGGTCTTTGGCCGTCTCTACTGCTTCTTTGAGATCGTCTTTGGAGGTGACATCGCAGGAAACGAACCGTGCATCGGAGTCTGTTTGTTCATTGATGAGTTCGTGGGTCGGTACTCCTCCTTGCCGGGGTTCTTCACGGATGTCAGCAACGACTACATTAGCTCCGTGTTCTGCGTATAGACGTGAAATCTCCCGTCCGTTTCCACTCATAGCGCCGGTCACGACTGCTGTTTTACCAGTTAGCAAGTCTGTCATAGTAGACCATGTAGAATTTGGAGAGATACCACTAAAAATTTGGGGTATCAGAAGAAATTACCGCTTTGTTGCATCTGAGTATGACGTAGGGATCCCTGTTTGACGGGTTGTTCGAGATTCTATATCATGATAGCTGATAGTGTGTCTCGACTGATCGCGGTCGTAGAGTACCGGAAGCGATTTGTCTGGACCGGCTGAGCCTGTACTGTATTATGTCGGCGATTCGTCAAACCGAGTCGACTGGTTTGTGTTGAGAGTCTGCTCTACTACGGCACTGACTTCTTCAAAACAGAGCCCGTTATACAACTATTATGTCGCAAGTCCTCTCCGAGACAGACCGCACAAAGATCGATAGTAGCAATGACGAGTCGTTCTATCGGTCGCCTCGCTTTGTCACACACGCAGACGATCCATTCTGTTCCCGATTGACTGACCTCTATGCCTCAGTGATGTCTCCGGGAGATCGGATTTTCGATGCGATGAGCAGTTGGGTCTCGTTCCTCCCACCACTCTCGTTCGAACGTGTCGTTGGTCACGGACTCAATAGAGCCGAACTCGAAGCAAACGAGCAGTTCGACGAGTTTTTCGTCCAAGATTTCAACGTCAATCAGAGACTCCCACTAGACGACGAGCAGTTCGATGTCGTCTGTTGTGCTCTCTCGGTCCAGTACCTCCAGTATCCCGGTGCGATATTCAGCGAGTTCGAACGCGTACTCACACCCGGTGGAACCGCAGTCGTGAGCTTCACGAACCGGATGTTTCCGACAAAGGCTGTCCATGCATGGCGAATGCGGTCTATGGACGAGCGGGCTGCACTCGTCGAAGAGTACCTCACAGCAGGCGGATTCACTCAAACTGAGCGTGTCGTCGACCACCCCGGAGATGATCCGTTCTATGCCGTCGTAGGGTATACAGATCCCAACTGACGTCTCTGTCCACAGTGAGTGAGTACACAATACAAATGCGTGCAAGCTTGATTTCACCTAACGTTATACACTTACGACAAATAGTATACCACAAATTGTGACTACTGCTGGCCAGCCGCCTCAGCAATCATCGCGAAGAGACAATAACAGACCACCTTCAGAGTCATCGACGAGTCGTCTCTACCGTCGACGACTACTTGCAGTCGCCGGGAGTACAATGGCGAGTACACTGGCTGGTTGCATTTCAATCGGTCAGAACAGGTCGACGGACCCACTGCACACCAGTAACTGGCATTCATTCGGGAATGGTCCTCGAAACACGAATCGCATCTCAGGCGGTACACCCAAACCACAGAACTATCAGATCCTCACATCGGCTGGATGGATCTACACTCCACCGGTAGTACACGACGGTATTGTCTACTTCGCTACCGACCGAGAAGTCGTTGCACTCGATACAGCGGGAACCGAGCAGTGGACCTACCAGTTAGAACACGAAGTCTCAGGTGCCCCTTGTCTCGATCAGGACCGTCGACGGCTCTACGTTCCCACCCAGATCACCGGATCGGCTGACGATGTCTCACAACGTGCCATGGTGAGTGTGTTTTCGCTTTCAGAGGGCGAACTGCTCGATACATATCGGGTCGGCACTGAGAAAACATACGGTGTGACTATTGTCGACGGCGATATTTTCGTGCGGAGTGACCCAGCCGGCCAGATCTTCGTCTCAGGATCGTTTGGACTGCTCGCACTCCATCCAGAGGGTGACCGATGACTCCCACCCGTCGACACACGCTTCAAGCCGTTGGGATGGCAGCCCTCACGACGCTCGCAGGGTGCCTCACTGACTTTCAACCAAATTTTCAGCAGTCGACCGAAAAGTACCAGCTCAGTATCGATCGGATCGAGAGCTCTCCCGTTGAGTACGCTCTGTACGAACCCGATGACAGTCCCCTGTTCGGCGAGCCTGCAGAAACCGCCCTTGAGAATATTCTCCCCGAGGGTCGACATACGACATACGGCTACGAACCGCTACCGAATGACGGCTACGTCGAGTACGAGGGGTCGTATTATCAGCTCAAATACGTCGTCACTGGTCGACAGCAGATGGAGCGACAGATAGTTCGCGTTGAGACTGTCCCACAAGAGCAGGTGTCCGACGAGGCGATTCTGGTGGAGACACTTGAGCGGCCGAGTGCTCGGATTATCAAAATACTACACTCATATACGGTGAGTGGTGGGGGATCGAGCAGTGCGGAGTTACTTTTAGATGACGGGTATGTGTTGCGGCGGCCAAGCGAACGTGAGAGTCGGCTCGCAAGCGGTGAGTTAGACGGTCAAGTCTTGACAATGACCGACAGTGGAGCGTGGGCCTACCACGTCGAGGTCACAACGGAGCAAGTCACAGAAACAGCTCATACCGCCTTGGCACTTGAGGTGGCGAGCTCTCAGAGTGAGTTCCGCGAGGTTGTCTTCGGCTCTCAGATCGATGCGGATCTTTCTCCCGGTGAGTTGCCTACAGAACCACAGGAGATCCTTGAACAGGCGATTTCTAAAGGGACCTACTCAGAAGAGGCTCCGATATCTGGGGCCTTCGATAGGCTGCTTGATCTTCTTGGGCTCGGAACGGTCGACACGGCAGCAAATGGGAAGCAGCTCTGGTATGACGACGAATTCTACCAATACGGCTTGTATATCAACGATATATAATTGAATTCGACCTGTAGTAGAGAGGCTGTTTGAGTTCAATTTGTGAAGACGAACGGTACACTCCAGCCATAGAATTTTGGTCGTGTTGCAAAGCGGTCTAGACTTTGCCGCTGGTACTCTCAATTGAGAGGTCACAGTTGATTGCTGTTTTGGTCGAACGTTGGAGCAGTTCGTCGAGGAACGCTTGGTAGTACTCGGG
>Ga0208283_10261_pt1 | contig 19017 bp, 22 predicted proteins | sample AntRauMetaRauer1_FD_184785 | JGI IMG/M metagenome (GOLD analysis project Ga0208283, IMG submission 184785) | Saline lake microbial communities from Rauer Lake, Antarctica, in enrichment culture - Antartic Rauer Lake 1 Metagenome Rauer1 (SPAdes)... ...
GCAGGACAAACACCTCCACGGGTTCACGGCTGATGGAGAACGGACCTTCACCGTCGAAACTGGAGGTCCCATCGAGGCGCAACCGGCTGTCCCAGCCTCGGGCGGTCTGAGGTGGTCAGGCAACCACCACCACGAACGCCACGCTGTAGTGGCGCGTCGAAAACCGGGCGACAGAACGGTACAGCGTCTCCCCCGGTGCCGCTTACAGGAGGAAGGACGCGGCGACAAACGCGAGCGCGAACGAGAGGGCGAACGACCCCGCCCACGCTCCCACCGTCACGAGGATTTTGCGCGCGTCCACTGCCGCCCGTCCGCCGACTGCGGCGCCGCTCCCGATGATGGCGCTGACGACGATTTCGTTGAACGAGACGGGGACACCGAGCAGTACCGCCAGCTGCGCGATGAGGAACGACGGGACGAGCGCCGAGATGGACCGCCGCGGCCCGAGCGACGAGTAGTCCTGTGCGAGCGACTTTATCATCCGTGGAGCGCCCGTCCACGAGCCGACGAGCATCCCGAGACCGCCACCGACGAGCACGGTGAGCGTCGAGACGGCTTCCAGTTCGTCGAGCAACGGCAGCAACGGCCCGACGGCGAGTCCGACCTGACTCCCGCCCGCGGAGAACGCGACGAGCGACCCGAGCGCGAGCAGCACGCGCCGCAGGCCGCCGCGCTCGTCGCGGCCGACGTCCCACCAGACCACAACCGCGACAGCCAACGCCGTAGCGCCGGTGACGACGACCGCCGCGGCGAGTTCGTCGACCGCCAGCACGCGCTGTCCGAGGCCGCGGACGGTCCCCGGCGCGTTCCCCTCACCGAGGAAGCTAAACTGGACGTTCACGAGGACGGCACCGACGAGGCCGGCGAGCACCGGAATACTGTACCGTTCGGGGACGCCGGGGCGCGGGAGAACGCTAGCGAGAGCGAACGCGATACCGCCGCCGACGAACGGCGTCAACACCCAGACGGCGGCGATCTGCTGGTACTTCGACCAGACCGGCGTCCCGCCGAGTGCGAGTCCGACACCGACGACGGCGCCGGTCACGGTGAACGCGGTCGCTATCGGGTACCCGGTCGTGATGCCGACTGCCATCAGCCCGGCACCCAGCACTAACACCAGAATGACGCCGGCAACGGGGAGACTGATGCCACCGACGAGGCCGTTCCCGACGGCTTCCGAGACGTTTCCGCCCTGCGTGACGGCGCCGGCGAAGCCGAAGATGCCGACGACGAACGCCGCCCGCATCGTCGAGATGGCGTTCGCGCCGACGGCGGGCGCGAACGGCGTCGCGCCGCTCGACCCGGCGCCGATGACCCACGCCATGAACAGGCTAGCCAGCGCTGCGCCGACGAAGAGGGCGATGAGTGCGGGGTCCATGAACGGTGAGTTAGTCTGCGCCCGTCGCGGCGGTGTCACGAGCCCGGCTGTGACTCCGCCAGTAGCCCTGGAGGTACGCGCCGAGGAACATCCCGGCGAGCGCCCACAGGATGGTGACGTTGCCGACGCCGAGGCTCGCGTACGCCGCACCCGGGCAGATACCGGACAGCCCCCAGCCGACGCCGAAGACGGCGCCGCCGACGAGGACGTTCCGGTCGAACGGCTTCAGCCGCCGCTCGTAGGGGTTACCGGTGAGCGGCGCGGCGTCTCGAATCCGGGGCAGCAGCGCGAACGCGATTCCGGAGACAATGGCGGCGCCGAACATCACGAACAGCAGCCCGAAGTCCTCGAACTGGAGGAAGTTCAGGACGACCTCCGGGCGCGCCATCTGGCTGAACCCGAGCCCGAATCCGAAGACCAGGCCGCCGACGAAGATCAGCGGCTTGAACAGCGGATGACGGTCGCTCATGGGCTCACCCCCAGTGCGGCGACGGCCTGTGCCGTCCCGATCGCCACCGTCAGGAACGTCAGGACGCCGACGAGTGAGGTCTTCGACGCCGAGCCGACGCCACAGACGCCGTGGCCGGACGTACAGCCCTTGCCGATGCGGGTACCGACGCCGACGAGGATGCCGCCGAGGAACAGCCGCCACGGCTGGACGTTCGTCGTCCAGAGCGTGACGCCGGCGACCTCGTACAGCTGGCCGGTGGTCCCGGGCTCGTACAGCGAGCTCGTGACGAGGCCGGACTGGAACGTCGCGGCGAAGGCCAGCCCGCCGAGGATGATGCCGGCTGTGAACACGAGCCGCCAGTCCCGCGAGCCGACGTACTGCTGGAACCGCGACTGGCCGGAGACGTACGACAGCGTCGACTCGAGGAACGTGCTCGCGCCAGCGGGGATGCCCGTTCCGACGTATATCAGGACGGTCCCGAGGCCGACGAGTAGCCCCCCGACGGCGTACCGGCTGATCCCGTTGGGGAACAGCTCGGCGGCGAGTTGGAGCAGTACTGGGTCAGTCACCATTGGCGTCGTCAGTCACCCGCGAGCGACTCCTGGCTCGCCGCGCAGTTGTTGGGGCCGAGTTCGAGCGTGAACGCTTCCTCGTCGTCGACGGCGTTCTGCCCGAGGTTCGTCGCGATGATGTCCTCGTAGTTGGCCGGTCGCGGGGGCATGTCCGAGAGGATCAGGTCGACGAACTCCTGTTCGTCCATCGTGAGCGCGTCCATCTCCGCGACGAGGTCGCCGATGGGCGCCGTATAGGTGCCGTCGTCGGCTGGCTCGGCAGCGTCGCTGAAGTGTGCGCCCCCGATCAGGGTGTCGTCGGGCAGGGTCAGCACGCGTTCCTGGAGGGACTCGTAGAGCATGCTGGCTGCGTCGGGCGCGCCATCGTCGCCCTCCTCGAGGTCGGGGCGGGCGACGCTCTCGACGAACAGCCCGTCACCGGTCGCGAGCAGGCTGCCGTCGACGAGGTAGGACGTCATCCCGGTGGTGTGGCCAGGCGTGTAGACGGCCTCGATGGTAGCGTCGCCGACCTGGAACTCATCTCCGTCCTCGGCCGTGGTCAGCTCGTCCGCGTACGTGACGCCCCGGTCGACGGCGGCCTCGGGGATGACGCCCTCGACGCCCTCGTCGTCGAGTGCACGCACGCCCGAGATGTGGTCGGCGTGGATGTGGGTGTCCAGCGCGTACTTCAGGTCGACACCGCGGTCGTCTGCGTCGTTGAGATAGCGGTCGGTGAACGCGCGCAGCGGGTCGATAATCGCGGCTTCGCCGTCGTCGTAGAGGAGGTAGCCGAGACAGCCCGAGGAGGGTCGCTGGTACTGGAGGAGCGTGCCCGCGCCGTCGTAGCGTTCGACCTCGACGGTCTCGTAGATGCTCGCCCACCCGTTCATCCCGTCTTCGAGGTGGTCGACGTCGTAGCCGCGCTCCGCGAGCGTGCCCGCGACGTACTCGCTGGCGCCGCCCTTCGCGCACAGGACGGTCACCTCTCGGTCGTCGGGAATCTGGTCGAGGACGTCCTCGTCGATGTCGTCCTCGAGGAACTCGAAGTACGGGACATTGATCGACGTGACGTTCTCGCCGTCGATGCGCCACTCCTCGTAATCTGATTGCATGCGCGCGTCGAGGAGCGTGACGTCCTCGCCGGCGTCGATGCGGTCTTTGAGCGTTTCCGGGTCGACGGAGTCCACGTCGACATCTGGAGTCGGGAAGTCGTCGGCGTTCATGATGTGCAGTCGGTTCTACTGGCCGGATGCACAAAAGCATTTTCATAGTATTCCCCAAACCAAACAATACTGTAAGGCAGAGGGGAGGAGAGTTCCCCGAATTTCTCGCTAAATAACTCATATTAGACGCCCTCGCGCGAAGACCGAAGGCAGCAGTAGTTTGGAGTAAGCACAAGAATCGACAATCTTTTAGTTGGGCAGAGTGTATTGTGCGATAGCTCCAATACAGACTCACGGAGCAGATAACCAATGAGTGCAGAATACGACATTGCGGAGACGCTCGACGTGAAAGGTGCATCGTGTCCCATGCCTGTGGTGAAGACGAAAGGCGCGATCGACGATCTCGCAGCCGGGGAGATCCTCGAAGTGCTGGCCACCGATTCCGGCAGCATGAGCGACATCGACGGCTGGGCGGCCGGCACCGAGGGTGTCGAGCTCGTCGATCAAGAGGAAGGCGACGACGTGTACAAACACTACGTGCGCAAGACGGAGTAACGATGAGCACGGACACACCCGACACGCCGTCCGACGACGTCCCCTCGCGTGCGGAGCTGGCCGCCCGCGTCGACGAACTCGAGGACGCGCTCGCCGAGGCGACCAGCGAGGACGACACCAAGAAGATGAGCATCATCGCGACGAAGGGGACCCTGGACATGGCGTACCCCCCGCTCATCCTCGCCAGCACCGCCGCTGCCTTCGGCTACGAGGTGACCGTCTTCCACACGTTCTGGGGGCTCGACATCCTCCACGAGGAGCGCTCGAAGAACCTCAAGCTCAGCTCCGTCGGCAACCCCAACATGCCCCTGCCGAACGCGGTGGCCGCGCTCCCCGGCATGGACCGCGTCACGACGAAGATGATGGAGAAGAAAATCGCAGACAACGACACCGCCACCATCGAGGAGCTCATCGAGACGAGCCTCGATATGGGCGTGGAGTTCCAGGCCTGCCAGATGACCATCGACCTGATGGACTACGACGAGGCCGACTTCTACGACGGCGTCACCACGGGCGTCGGCGCCGCGACCGCCCTCCAGGACATGGCCGACGCCGACATCCAGCTCCTCGTCTAACCCCCCGATGGACGAACACGAGAACCCGATCCCTCGAATCGTCGACGCCGTCGCCGAGGCGGAGGACGCCGCGCCGCTCGCACTCGAACCGCCGCTGGCGGAGGTCGTCGACGCGGACGCGCTCGAAACGCTCGTCGGGGAGACGGCGTCGGACGTCGAAGTTCGCTTCACGTACCGTGGTTACGACGTCGCCATCGACGATCGCGGTCGCGTGCAGGTCGACTGAGCCGAGCTGTCACTTCTCTCGCCGTATACAGTGTCTCACCGGCGGGCCGACCACTTCGCTGGCGCGTCCGATGCGGTGCCGGGGGGTACCGACCGAGGAGGGCGCGTTCTCTCGATGACAGACCCGAAGAGATTTTGTGCTATCCCCCCAATATAATACACGAATGACGCTCCCCCTCGACCCCAGCCAGATCGACCCGGAAGACATCGGCGAACAACAGACGACCCTCGAGATGGACCACGAAGAGGCAATCGAGTACGTCCGAGACGTGTTCACCGACGCCGGATTCGGCGTCCCTGTCGAATTCTCGCCCTCGGAGATGCTCAACGAGAAGGTCGACGCTGGTCGCGACCCCTACTACGTGCTCGGCGCGTGCAACCCCGCAGTCGCCGACCGTGCCCTCGACGCGACCGACAACAAACTCGGCGCCCTCATGCCCTGCAACGTCGTCGTCTGGGAGGAAGAACCCGGACGACAGCGCGTCTACCACGTCTCCATCATGCGCATCGCGCGACTCGTCGGGATGGCGCCCGACAACGAGGAGATGGCGGACATCGTCGCCGACACCGGGGAAATCGTCGACGAGGCGTTCCGGAACCTCTAATATGGGGTATCACACGTTCGACGCCGACCGCGCCGACAAACTCGAGAACGCCCAGCGGCGGTACCGGTTCCTCTCCGCAGAGGAGCTCCTCTGGAGCCTGTCGCTTGCTGGTGACGAGACGGTCGCGGACCTCGGGAGCGGAACCGGGTTCTACACCGACGACGTCGCGCCGGCCGTCGACCACGTGTACGCGGTCGATATCCAGGAGGCGATGCACGACTACTACCGAGAGAAAGGCGTTCCCGACAACGTCGACCTCGTGACGAGTGGCGTCGACGACCTCCCGTTCGGCGCCGACAGTCTCGACGCTGCGTTCTCGACGATGACCTACCACGAGTTCGCTGGCCAGGAGGGACTGCGCGAGATTGCGCGAGTACTCGAGCCACAGGGGACGCTCGTCGTCGTCGATTGGGCGGCCTCCGGAAGTGGTAGCCACGGCCCGCCCGTCGACGAGCGGTTCTCCGCCACTGAGGCTGCCGACGCGCTCCGTCGGAACGGATTCGAAATCGAGTTCGAGGCCGTCCGGCCGGAGACGTTCCTGCTGATTGCGCGAACCGAATGAGCAGTTCGGTGCGGGCCCCACCCCCAAACAGGTGTAAAACCGGCGGAGTGCGCCGGGTCTCGCAGGAGCGCTCGTCAACGTTGGGCTCCTCGTGTACCTGCCCGCGTTTGAGTAGGGTCGGGCTGTCCCGCCGGTGCCGGTTGGACTTATTCGGAGTTACGAAGGTGCCGCCGATGGTCCTCGGTCTCGTCGTTCTGTGGGTCGCCGTAACCGACACCCTCCAGTTCACCGCGTGATGGCGACAACCGCTCCCGAGAGACGTACACGGTGACGACGAAGTCCAAGGTGGAACCCATAACAGCCTAGACGCGTCCAATCACGGCATCAACGATGTAGGCGAGAAAACGGGGAGCGTCGTGACCTCGAAGTCGAGGGGATGAATCGCCAGACGTACCGCGCCCATCTACCGGGGTCCCGTGGTGCGGGAACGAAGAGCGGACACCGAGTAACGGAGATTCCCCGTCTCGCGCTCGGGTCGGTCTTGTATCTGCCACACACTACTTACAGCTAGGGCCACTACTTCGACGTAATGAACGATAGTCTACTCGTGGCCCTCCAGATGGGTGACGGAATGGGACCGGGAGGAGGGGGATTCGGCTACGGATTCGTCGGCCTCGCCATGGTGTTGTTGTTTCTGGTCGCGGTCACCCTCCTCATCACACGTTCCTTCGACGGTGGAAGCGGAGGGGGCGTCGACGGTCGGAGCGAGACCACCGCCGGCGGTCGTTCGACTACCAGCGGAGACCCGGCACTCGCCGAACTCCGGGAGCGGTACGCTCGCGGCGAGATCGACGACGAGGAGTTCGAACGGCGCGCTCAGCAACTCCGCAGCACAGCCGACTCCGAGAAATGACGGGGGATAGCCCTTCGAAACGTCGGACGTTTCTCGAGTCAATCGCCGGTCTGGGCGTCGTGTCACTCGCGGGTTGCGTGTCCGGAGTACTCCCGACAGACGGCGAGAACGACCAAGAGCGTCAGGACACGACCGGCGGTGAGGTCACGCCTCGACCTCCGCCCTCCGGGCCAGCCGACGAAAACGTCCAACTCACCGCCGAACAGGGGACGATTCGGCCCGGAGGGGATTCCAGTTCGGGGACGGAGACGTGGCTGTACGACGGGACAGCCCCGGGGCCGGAACTCCGGGTTCGGGAGGGCGACGTACTACAGGCGGACGTGACGAACGAACTCCCCGAGGAGACGACGGTGCACTGGCACGGCGTCCCCGTACCGAATTCGGTGGACGGCGTGCCGGACGTGACCCAAGAGCCGATTTCGAACGGCGAAACGTTCACCTACAAGTACCGGGCCGAGCCGTCCGGAACCTACCTCTACCACAGCCACGTCGGCCTGCAGTTCGACCGCGCACTGGTCGGCCCGCTGGTCATCGAGGAGGAATCTCCCCACGTCGAGTACGACCGGGAGTACACGGTCTTCCTCAACGACTACCTCGACGAGGAGCCTCGTCTGCCGGAGAACCTCCCTATGGGCGGCGGTGGCGGCCCTGGCGGTGGCAATGGCGGGATGGGTGGAAACGGTCCCGGCGATGGCGGAGGAGGCCCCGGTGGAATGGATGGAATGGGCGACCACAGACCGCCCTACGAGGGCATGCTGATGAACGGTCGGCTCCCGTCAAATGCGCCCGCCTTCGACGTAGCAGACGGCGAGCGCGTCCGGTTCCGGTTCATCAACGGGGGCGGCGCGACGACGTTCCGCGTCCGACTGGCGGGCCACCAGTTCTCGGTCACGCACGCCGACGGTCGGCCTGTCGAACCGGTCGACGTCGATACCTTCGACGTGGGGACCGGGGAGCGCTACGACGCAGTAGTCGAAGCCGACAGTCCAGGTGCGTGGGAACTCCGAGCGGCTCCGGTCGACGGCAACGAACCCCCCGCTCTCGGCGTCGTTCGATACGGAGAGACCCAGTCGGCGTCCGCCCGGACCCCATCTACGGGCGGGCGGCGACTCCAGTACGGCGACCTGCAGGCGCGAGACCCGATTCAGGGCGTCGACGGACGACCCGACCGGACCTTCGACCTCACGCTGTCGGGCAACACGGGCGGCAGCTACGAGTGGTACATCGACGGGCAGACCTACCCCGACGCCGAGCCACTCCGCGTGTCGTCGGGCGAGCACGTCCGAATCCGGATGGTCAACCGCAGCCCGGTCGCCCACCCGATGCACCTCCACGGCCACTTCTTCCAGGTCGGTGACGCCGTGAAAGACACCGTACGCGTCCCGCCACACATGGGCGAGGTCGTCATCGACTTCGTGGCCGACAACCCCGGCGACTGGCTGTTCCACTGCCACAACATCTACCACCTCGAAGCGGGGATGGCGCGCGTCCTCACCTACGAGTAGCGTGTAGATTCGTCGAGTTCACGGTCCCGTCGCTGCCGTGGCTCGCTGCTGGCTTGCTACTGACGGGAGTTGTGACGATAGCTTGGTGGGGCGTACATCGTCCACCGGCGACGAGTCCGTACCCGCGCCGCCACAGGCGAACGAACCAGTGGATTACCTCACCCACGCACTCCTCGGAGCGGTGGTGAGTGCTGTGACGTCGTTCGTCCCGCTTTCAACGGTGATTGGCGGGGGGCTTGCTGGGCGAGGCTTCCGAATGAGCGGGAAAACGTACGTAGACGACGGCGGGGAGGACGCCTCAGTCGTCGCCGGGAGCCCCGACTTCGTCCGAGGGTTCGACGCGGAGTCCGGTGGCACCGGTCGCGTCCTGGAACTCCTGTTTGACCTCTTCCGGCGGTTCCTCCGTGAGCAGGCTGACGAGGATGATGGCGATGCCGGAGAAGACGAACCCGGGGATGAGTTCGTAGATGACGCCGATGTCGAAGAACAGCCAGATGGCGACTGTCGCCATCCCGACTATCATCCCGGCGTACGCGCCCCACTTGTTGAGGCGTTCCCAGTAGAGCGCCGCGATGAGCAGCGGGCCGAACGACGCCCCGATACCGGCCCACCCGCCGAGAATCACGTTGAACACGACGCCGGACGGCTGGGCGAGTACGATAGCCCCGACGACGATAACCGCCATGACCGCCCGCGACACCCAGAGGAGCTTTCGGTCACTAGCGTCCTCGTTGATGAACCGCTTGTAGAGGTTGTAGGAGACGGCGTTCGTCGCGACGAGGAACTTCGAGTCGCTCGTCGACATCATGCCCGCGATAGCGCCAGCCATGAGCACACCGACCAGCCACCCGGGGAGAAGTTCCTGGGCGAGCAGCGGCATCACCTGGTCGGTGTTCTCGACGGCGCCGAGGTACGCGCCGGCCGACCAGCCGAGGAAGACGGCGCCGTACGACGCGAAGATGACCCACACCATCCCGATGAGCGACGCCCGCCGGAGGTTCCGGTGGTCGTCGATGCTCATGTACCGGACCGAGATGTGGGGCTGACCCGGATACCCGACGCCGATACCGAGTGTCCCCGCGAGGAAGCCGATAACGGCTAGCGTGCCCGCACTACCACCGAAAATGCCCGGTGCAGCGCCCGAGGCTTGTTGCAGTTCGGCCAGACCACCGGCGACACTGCCGATGCCGAGGAAGCCGATGAGAGGCAGGAGTACGACTGCAACGACCATGACGAGCGCCTGTAGCACGTCAGTGTACGAGACGGCGATGAAGCCGCCGACGAGCGTGTAAATCAACACGAGCACGCCGCCGATGACGACGCCGGTGAAGAAGTCGTACCCGAAGACGACGTTCAGAATCTTCCCGGAGCCGATGAACTCGCCGGACGTCGAGATGGTGTAGAACACCACCAGCGATATCGAGCCGACGAGCTTGATGACGCCGTAGTCGTCGCGAACACGCTCCTCGAGGAAGTCGAGGACAGTCATGCTGCCGAGCAGGCCGCTGTAGCGGCGCATCCGCTTGCTGAGGATAAACCAGTTGAACGCCGCTCCCACGATGACGCCGGTGGCAATCCAGATTGCGGAGAAGCCCAGCGCGTAGGCGGTCGCCGGGAGGCCGACGAGCAGCCAGATGCTCATGTCGGATGCCTGCGCGCTCAGGCCGACGACCCAGTCTTTCATGCCGCGCCCGCCGAGCGCGAAGTCCTCGAACGTCTTGGTGGCGAAGTACCCGAAGACACCGATGGCGAACACGACGACGAGGTACAGCCCGAACGTGACCGTCGAAGCAGTAGTCATCAGCGTTCACCCTGAGCCGAGGACTGGCTCGCACTGTCTGTTCGTTCGTCTGCTTCCTTCCCCCAGCGGACGTAGTACCCGATTGTGATGAGTAACATTACGACTGCTGGCCCCCACAGCACTAACTGTTCAATTGCCGATAGTGCCATATGGGGACGTATATCATGACATCATTTATAATTTTGGCCAATATACGGCCTCTACCTGTATTTTTCATAGGATGTTCCCCACGCCCACTTTTTTCTGTTAGCAAAACACAACTCTCGGTAGCGATGACGGGATACCCAGACTACTTCGCGACCCACGACCACTCCGAGGGCTATTTCGAAATCGACGACTACGAACTGTTCTACCGGAAGTTCGGGTCGGGCGACGACGTTCTCGTCGCACTCCACGGCGGCCCGGGAATGCCTCACGACTATCTCGCACCGCTCGTTCAACACGCCGGCGAGGACCTCACCGTCTACCTCTACGACCAGTTCGGCGTCGGCCACTCCGACAAACCAGCACCGGGGGACTTCGACCGCTACACGGTCGAGCACTACCGCGACGAGCTCGAAGCAGTCCGCCGGGAAATCGACCCCGGGGGCTCGTTCACGATTTACGGGCAATCCTGGGGCGGCATGCTCGCCCAAGAGTACGTGCTCGAGTACGGCGACCACGTCGATGCCCTGATTCTCGCCAACACGCTGGCCGACACACAGACCGCCTACGAGTCGATGCGTAGTGTCCTCGACGAGCTCTCCGACGAGGACCGAGCTACCGTCGAGGAGTACGAGAGCCAGCGCGCCTACGACGCCCCGGAGTACGAAGCCGCTCTCGACGGTGCCTACCGCGAGCACCTGTGCCGCACGGACGAGTACCCCCGCCAAGTCCTCTCGACGCTCGAACGAATCAACCTCGACGTCTACGGCCTCATGTGGGGGCCCAACGAGTACATCCTCATGGACACGGCACGTCTCCGCGGCTGGGACGTCCGCAACCGGATCGGCGACATCGACACCCCGACGCTCGTCCTCTCCGGCGAGTACGACGAGATCGAACCGTCGATAGCCCGCGGCATCGCCGACCGCATCCCCGACTCGCAGATTCACGTCTTCGAGGAGAGCAGCCACATGCCGTTCTGGGAGGAGCCGGACGCCCACTACGACGTCGTCGAATCCTTCCTCGCGGAATAGCGCGGCCGGAACCAACGAAGAGAACTCCGGGAGTACTATCAGTCGCTAGAAAGCACAGCGTACGCGTTCCGAACTTTCCGGAATTCGTCCTCGTCGCCGCCCACGTCCGGGTGCGTCTCTTTGACCTTCTGTCGGTACCGGGCCTTGATTTCCTCGTCCGATACGGGCGGGTCGAGGTCGAGAACATCGTACGCCTCCTGCTCGGAGAGGGACCGCGGGGACGACCGATTGCGTGAGCTGCTGGAGGTGTTCCGGTTGGATTGTCGGCTGTTGGAGCGACTCGTATTCGCTCGCGAGCGATAGTACGAGCCGTCACGCGACGGGTGGAGACGTGACTCCGTGAGGAGCTGTACGAGGTCGGCGCCGTCTATCAGGTTGACCGCGTCACCGAGTTCGTTCGACGCTTGCCGAGCGGTTTTCGTGAAGCCGGCCGAGGAGACGATCACTGCATTGTCGGCGCCGGCTTGGGCCATCGCGCCGATCGTCTGCTGGACCGTCGGCCGACCGACGTTGTTGCCCTCGCTGTGCTGTTTGACCTGAATCGCCAGTACTTCCGATGCGCTCCGAGCGATTACGTCGATGCCCTTGTCACCCCGCTCCTCGGTCACCGCGACTTCGTAGCCCATGTCCGCGAACAGCGCCGCTACGAGGTACTCGAACTCGATAGGAGAGACCACGAAGAGGTCCGAGTGCGACCACCGACCGGCGTGCATCTGGTGGAGCGTCTCCGCGAGGTCACTCAGCCCGCCGATGTCGCGGTTCGCAAACATCGACCGAGCGCGGCGCCGGTACGCGTCGCGGGAAGCGTCCATACCCGTGAAGTCGACTTTGGAGAGGTACTCTTCGACCGTCTCACAGGCCTCGAAGAGCGCACTGTAGTTGCGTATCTCTCGGAGTGTTGCCTCCTCGGTCTGGTGGGGCGCCGCGAGCGCGGCCGTCAGCGTGGACTCGACGGCCGTGACGTCGAATACGTCGAAGGCCCCGCGGGAGGATTCGTACGCTTCGACACCGTCTGCTAGGGCCTCGAATACGCGGCCGAGCGTCACGCCCTCGAAGACGCCACCGGTCTGCTCCAGTTCTTGCGTGACGAACTCCGAGTAGTTCGCCGTCGACACCGACAGCGACGATTGCTCGATTGTCTGTCTGAGGTCCTCAAGTTGGTCGAAGAGCCGCTCGGCGCGTTCGACTTTCGCTACGAGTGCGTCAATCCGTTCGATATCGCCATCCTCGACGGCGCTACGGAGGTCGCTTGTCAGTGATTCCGGGAGCAGCGACCGGTCGACGTCGGCGAGCGTCTGGGAGGTTTCGACGAGGTCCGAGTGCCGGTCGGCCAGCTTGTTCAGTCGATTGATGAGGTCCGTGTAGTCGTTCGAGGTGAGCTCTCGGAGCTTGAGTGCCCACAGCGAGTCGATGGAGGATTTGGCAGTCCGGGCTTGAGCGAGCAAGTCAGTCGGCTCGACACCCTCCAGTGTACCCTCCGAAATCGGATACAGTGATTCGACGTCTTCCGCTGCGGACGCTAACCGGGACTGCTGGAGTTTGCTGCCACCCGCGCGCGTCGCGCTGTACGCAGTGCCGAGGCCGGCGAGTCCGAGTGCGCCCTGGACGCCGGTTCTGCGTTGCTCGGCCCGGTCGACGAGTCGCTGCGCTTTCTCGTACTCGCCGTTCTCAACCGCCGTCTGAGCCTGCGAGAGGGAATCCCGCCACCCGAGCGCGCCGGCGATAGTCCCGCTGAGCGAGTTGTCGCTCGCTTCGGCGTTGTGGACGGCCGTCAGGACGCGGCCTCGCTCTCCGGCGAACGCCTGCACGGGGGCTTCTGTCCCGTAGACGTAGCAGAAGCCGTCGTACGCCGTGAACCTGATGTCGTCGACGTACGGGATTTCCTCCTGCCAGACGACGTCGCCGTTCCGGACGTCGAAGGCCTGCAGCTGGTTGCCCCCGTAGGACGTGAAGGCAATCTCCTGCTGTGGACGGATGACCGTCGGCGCAGCGGGAACCGGGACACGCCACTGTTCGGTGAAGTCGCTGCCATCAATCGCGATGAGTTCGTTCGATGTTCCCAGCAGGAACGGGTCGGCGTCTGCCGTACTTCGCAGCGTCGTAATCTCTGTCGACGAATAGAGCGGCTCGTCGGTCAACCGCTGGCCGCTGTGCTCGAAGACGTCGACCCCGCCGTCGAGGCGCGAAACGAGTATCTCCTCGTCAGTGTAGAAATAGTCCGTGACGTCGTAGGTCGTCCACCGCGTCGTCCCGTCGAGGTCGAACGCCTGCAGATTATCGTCGCCTGTGACCGTGAACAGGACGTCGTCGCTCTTGTTGAAGAACTTCGGTTCGATTTGTGCCGACTCCCATTCCCGGGAGCCATCAGTGACGTCGAACGCGGCGAGTCGTCCCTCCTCAGTGACGATTCCGTCCTCTTTGAAGATGACCCGTGTCTCGTTCACGAACAACCGGTCGTCTTCGATTTCTGGTGACCAGAGTGCCACATCAGAGTGGACTGTCCACTGGGTCTCTCCGTCGTCCGCGCTGAGCCCGTACGCTACCCCCTTGAGTAGCTCGGTCGCTGATTGCGCGCCGTGGAGAATATCCTCGTACCGATGCGCGGTCACTAAGAGCGTATCATCGACGTCGACAAGCGTGATGAACCCGTCACCGAGCGCTCGGTACCAGAGCTCTTCGCCTGTCGACGCGTCCCAGCAGTAGACGCCGTCGCGTCCCGCGAAGTAGATGCGGCCGTCGCGCTCGGTCGGTCCGAACACGTAGTCGTCGACTGTTTTCGACCAGTCTTTGCTACCGGTGAGGCGGTCGATTCGCGTGACCTCGGTCTCAGGCGTGTAGCCGCCCTCCCGGAACCCCGCGTAGAGGACGTCGTCTCGGATCGAGCCAATGTCCGTCAGCTCGCGGTCGTGGCTGACTGCCCACGCCGCCTCGATTGGCGTGCCGAACGTCGGGTCCGAGGATGGTTCGGACTGCGTGGTCCCAACTCCCGTGAGACCGGCCTGTGACGCTGCCGCGACTGCACCGAGAGATGACAAGAACCGCCGCCTGCTAACCCCCTGTCGAGCCATCTGGGTCAATTAGAAACATGATACATATTTAGCCCTTCGCATTCTGGAAGTTCGAACCGTCGCGGAGACCTACCGTAGTTTCTAGGAAACGTGATTTTAGATCGGTCGCTGTTCGGTATCAAGAAGATGTTTGACGAACAGCTGGAGGAAGCACTGAAACCGCTGAAGAACTGATTAAGAACACGTACCGGGCGCTGATGGGTCGTGGTATGAAGGGCTGTTACAGCTACTGTTGTGACGACCAAATTCAAGACTACCTCAGTACGCGTATCAAATCAGTCACTTAGTTAACTGATTCAATATGGTTCGGGAAGGTTCCACGGACTCTGTCCTCCAGCAGGCCACCGAACAGAAGCCGAACCCCCGAGTCAGTAAGGCAACTTTCGAACGCGAACGAAATCGTCGAGGAGACGGTTGCCGACTAGTGCGAACCCGACCTGAGCGCGGACCGTGCTACTCCGTCACCGTCTCCGCGAAGCTCCTGACGGAGTTGACGACCTGCGTGAGCAGCGAGAGCCCCATCGCCAGCAGCGAACACGCCGCCGCCGTCAGGAGCATCGAATCGACGGACCCGTAGAAACCCACCCCGTCCACGGACACCACTTCGTACACCACGAGCGCGACGAACGCGGCGATGAAGGCCAGCAGATTCCGCAAACTGACGGCCTGGAGCGAGTGGTCGCTAACCGCGTTCAGGAGGAAGGGGTACGCGAACAGGGACACCGTCGTGAGGACGCCGAGAACGCCCGGTACCAGGCTCGTATCCGAGGCGTCCGGCTGGAGTCCGAAGTAGAACAGGCCGACGAATACCACGACGAGCGCCACGTCCGGGAGTTCGAGGAAGACGTAATCGCGGACTCGCAGCATCTTCTCGCGGTTCGCGAGGAGCGTATCTGCGCTCCAGAGGGTGGATATCGCCGTCCCGTACGCGGTCGCGATGGGCTCGGGGACCGAGAACGTCGCGAGGAGGACGATGAACACGCCGAACGTCCAGAGCCCGCCGAACAGCGAGTTCGTGTACTCCCCCCAGGCGTCCTGCAGTTCCCCGAGCTCTCGTTCGTTCTCCGAGATGAGCGCCGCGTACCGTTCTATCGGGTCCGTGGACCCCCAATCCGGTCGTACTCCGGCGGCGAGTTGCCGGGGCTCGTAGATTTCTCTCACGGCGTCAGCGACGGCCGCCCAGGCTGTCGCGGTCTTGTAGAAGACGACTACGAGACCGACGATGGCGACCGTCGACAGGAGCGTGGCCAACCCCGAGAGCAACTCCCCCGGGAGGATGCCGGACAGAAAACCGAGGGCGGATTCGAGACGGGACGAGAGCGTCTGGGGGTGGAGCGAGTTCGTGTAGAACGAGGAGAACGTCGTCTCTTGCGGGGTGAAGCGGAGCAGCACCAGGACGACTGTCGCGGTGATACCGATGACAGTCAGGAATATCTTGAGGAGCTCTCCGGCCCGCTTCTCGTAGGCTCTCGCAGTGGAGACTTGGTCGTCTACAATCCGCCGGGCCTCCGCGAGCGCAACCTCGTCTCGGGGTCCGTCGTCGTCCCGTTCCATCGAGTAAACCCTGAAGGGGACCAGCGGAGATAATCTCTTGGGCCACGCGGGACGTCCGTTCGAACTCGGTCAGCCCCCGTGAACGCTTCGAGCGCTCGTCTCCGGCGGCGGAACGACGGTAACGTCCCGAGGCCCGTACCCGACCATTCCCCCGGGATTCTTTCACCCCGGCGGCCTACGGGGTGGCGGATGCACCACGGAGGGAGCGCCGACCGGGAGACGGGATTCGACGTGCTGATACTGACCTCGGGCGTCTGGTTCCTCGCGAAGTTCCTGCGGTACGCGTTCCCACCGCTGTTTCCCCAGCTACGCGACCTCTACGGCGTCTCGAACGGGGTGCTGGGCGCGGCGTTCACAGCGATGATGCTGGTGTACGCGCTGCTGCAGTTCCCGGCAGGCGTGGTCGCCGACCGGCTCGGGGCGGCGCGCGTGGTCGCGGCGGGCGTGGCGGTGACGGGGGTGGCGGCGCTGGTGCTCGCGGTGCCGGTGCCGCTGACGGTACTGGTCGGCGGGATGGTGCTCGTGGGGTTCGGGACGGGCGTGCACAAGACGGTCGCGGTTGACTTGCTGTCGACGCTGTACCCGTCGCGGCGCGGGCGCGCGCTCGGCGTCCACGACACGTTCGGGGCGTTCGGCGGCGTGGTCGCGCCGGCGGTCGTCGTCGCGGTGGCGGACGACCCGGGGTGGCGCGCGCTCTTCCTCGGCGCCGGCGTGCTGGCGCTCGCGCTCGCGGGCGTGTTCTGGCTCCGAACACGGAATACCGCCGGCACGCGCGACGACGCCGAGACGCCCGATGACGCGACCGCGGAAGAAGACTCGGTCGCGCTCGCGGACTACCGCGCGCTGCTGGCGGACCGCCGCTTCGGCGTCTTCCTGCTGGTCACCGTCGGCTTCTCGTTCGCGTACAACGGCGTAGTGGCGTTCCTGCCGCTGTATCTCACGGACGCCGCGGGCCTCAACGGCGCCACGGCGAGCCTGCTATACAGCGCGCTTTTCGCGGTCAGCCTCGTCCAGCTCACCACGGGCGAGCTGAGCGACCGATTCAGCCCGCTCGCGGTGGTCGTCGCCACGCTCGCGCTCGCGACCGGCGGCCTGCTGGGACTGCTCGTCGCCGGGCGCTCGACGCTCGTGCTCGGCGCGACCGTCGTCGCGTTCGGCCTCGGGAGCCACGGCTTCCGGCCGGTGCGCGGCGTCTACCTCGTGGACGTGGTGCCGGACTCGCTGGCGGGCGGCGGCCTCGGCGTCGCGCGCACGATACTCATGGGTGCGGGCGCAGTCGCGCCCGCCGTCGTCGGATTCGTCTCCGAGTACGCGGACTTCCGCGCGGCGTTCGGCGTGCTGTTCGCGTCGCTCGCCGTCGCCGCCGTGCTCGCGGGCTGGCTGCTCGCCACGGACTCCCGGGAGAACGAGTGACCTCGCCCCCGCTAGCGAACGAGCGGAGTTACGCGGGGCTGGGCGTCTGGACGGTGGAGATGTACGACGCGAGGTCTTTCGTGGTGATCATGCCGATGGCGGTGCCGTCCTCGTCGACGACGGGCATGTGGTGGAAGCCCCGCTCTATCATCGCGTCCGCGACGTCGCGAATCGAGTCCTGGGCGTTCGCGGTGACGACGTCCGTGGTCATGTACCGCTCGACGGTGGTGCGGGCCTTCGGCTTGCTCTTCGCGACGATGGTGACGAAGTCGGTGTTCGTGAGGATGCCTTCGAGGTGGCCGTCCTCGTCGACGACGACGACCGAGCCGATGCCCTCCTCGAGCATGAGGGCGGCGGCGTCCTCGACGAACGTGTCGGGCGTGACGGTGTGGAGGCCGTCGGACATCAGTTGGCCGACGAAAATATCGTCCATACCCGAGGATGGCACCGACCCGTGTTAAGCATTGTCCGTCCGAGTGCTCTCGCGGCGCGCGAACCCGGGAACCGGACGACCTACACGCGCCGACCGCCAACGGTCGGCCGTGATTCCCGTCGCGCACGCACAATCCGCGGGGCTGGACGTCCCGCTGGTGCTCGCGCTCGCCGCCGCGGGCGTGGCGTCGGCCGTGCTCGCGGGGGCGGCGCTGGCGGCGTTCCTGCGGCGGCGCTCCCGGCCGTACCTGCTGGTCGCGCTCGCGCTCGGCACGCTGCTGGCGCGCTCGGTGGTCGCGGGCGCGAGCATCGGCGGCCTGCTCGCGGGCGACGTCCACCACGTCCTCGAGCACGGCCTCGACGTCGCGATGGCCGGCCTCGTGATTGCGGCGGTCTGGTACGCGCGCTCGGTCTCCGGGACGCCCGCGGGGGGTGACCAGCAGTGGCCGACGCCCGCGACCGCATCGCGGCGCGCGTCCGCGACGACCCCGGCGTCCACTTCAACGCGGTCGTCCGGGGCACGGACCTCGCACCCGGACAGGTTCAGCACCACGTCCGCCGGCTGGTCCGCGCGGGCGACCTCGCCGTCGAGCGCGTCTCCGGGCGCACGCACTACTTCCCGCCGGAGTACGGCGACTGGGAGCGCGGCGTCGTCGCGCTCGCGCGCCGGGAGACCGCCCGCGACGCGCTGTACTACCTCCTCGACGAGGGGCCGTCCAGCCCGACCGACGTCGCCGAGGGCGTCGGGGTGGCGCGCTCGACGCTCGAACACCACCTCGACGCGCTCACCGCGCGCGGCGTCGTGGAGAAGCGCCGCGACGAACGCAACCGCGTCACGCTCGCGCTCTCGCGGCCCGAGGAGACGATCCGCCTGCTCGCCGACGTGGAGCCGTCGACGGCCGAGCGGTTCGTCGACCGCTTCGAGCGCCTGCTGGACGACTTCCTCGACTAGACCGGAACCGAACTGCGGCCGCCGGTGGCGCGCACGATGCTCCCGAGCAGCAACAGGACACTCGCCGCGAAGAATCAGTACCTCACAAAGCATCCTCGGCTAGCTGTTTCTGCGGCCTGAGTTCTGTGTCGAAGCGGTTGTACTGACGGTCTCGACGAGAGAATTACGGACGGATCGACGGAGAGCTGTCGCTGTC
>Ga0208283_10264_pt1 | contig 18983 bp, 12 predicted proteins | sample AntRauMetaRauer1_FD_184785 | JGI IMG/M metagenome (GOLD analysis project Ga0208283, IMG submission 184785) | Saline lake microbial communities from Rauer Lake, Antarctica, in enrichment culture - Antartic Rauer Lake 1 Metagenome Rauer1 (SPAdes)... ...
ATCCATACGTACAGTCTCTTATTGAGCGGTAAAATAATGGCGAGCTATCAGACCCCAATATCCTTGTTCTCTGTATTGACTGCAACCGGGTCAAAATATATCACTTGCTGAGGATTTCAACAGAGCCAATTAAATCAAAGATGAATGACCCTGTGAGTCCGTATTATTTGGGCCCATCGCTACTTCCTACTGATGGTGAAAAGCTCGAATTTTTCTACGAGCACCCGCATACGAACTCAATTGGGTCGAAGATAGATATAAATATAGAGCCAAGAACTGCGGAAAGGACTATAACGGAATTAGCCCAAGAAAGCCGGGAACGAGAAATCAAACGACAACAACAACTCGAATCTCTGTCCGACCAAATTGACGAAGTAATCTTTGACTCGGTCGGTATTACCGAGAAGACACGAGAAGATATCATATCTGAAATATTTCTTCGGACTTCAGAAAATCCAGAGGATCGGCAAGTTCCGAATCTTGACTCCCTACCCGACATCCCAGAAGACCTCAGAGAGCAGGTCAAAGATCTCGTCCATCACTTCGCGATGGAGGCCGTACGGGAGGAGGACGATGGCATCATTCCACTTGAAGGTACAGACGACCAACCCGATATGCTCGACCGAATCGTCGAGCGATTCGAGGGTACGTACGGCGAGTACGCCGAAGACCGCCTCGTCGAGGTCGACAACATCCTCGGGGCCGAATCCGCTGCCGAAGAGGCGTACCCCAATCTCCGGTCGTTCATCGAGGCCGACCTCTTCGCCTACCACGTCGACACGATGGAGAATACGCCCATCGTCTGGAAGCTCAGCACGGCACGGCTCCTCGCCGATGCGAAGGACGAGGGCTTCGCATGCTTCGTTGACTACCACCAACTCGACGCCAGCCTGTTCGACCGCCTGAGCAACCAGTACCTCGAACCACGGAAAGCCGAACTCCGCGAGCGTCGGTCTGCAGCGAACCAGCGTCAGAACGATGAGTCACTCTCCACGAGCGAACGCGCTGAGGCAACTGACGAATTCGAGTTTTGTTCGAGCGCCCTCGAACAAATCGCCGAACTCGAAGAAGTGATGCAGGAACTCGGCTCCACCGACGAGCGGGAGTTCGACTCCGACGACCGAGAACGCGTGAGCGAGTTGGCCCCCAAGGTCGCCACGTTCCGCGAAGAAACCGCCGAGCGCATCGAAACGCTCGAAGAACTCCGTGAGATGAACGGCGAGAAATGGTTCCAAGACACCTTCTCCGATGGCTTCTGGGACAAGGTCGACGAGTGGCGCGACGAGTGGCTGGACGCGCTTGACGAGCTCGAACACGCATGCGAGGAGTACGCCAAACCCCGCGACGAGCCTGTCGTGGCACATCTCGCCGACCTCTTCGACTACTTCAACTGGCGGCTCAAGGGCTCGGATCACTACTCCAGCACAGGCATCCTCTTCATGACCTACTACTTCGATCGAGAGGGAGCCGAGTTACTGAACGAAGACGGAGAGCCTTTCGAGAATTTGACTGAGGACGAACGGATGCTTGCCTCGCTCGCGACGGGAGTAGACGATGCGTCTATTATCGACGAAGAGTACCTCGAGCAAATTGTCGACGACGAAGACGTTGACAATGTCGATGATCTACCGCCGCTGGCGGAGTTCAAGGCGCTTGCTGAGGAGATTGACGATCGGTGTCAGACCGTCGATAAGCAGATTCCCTCGGACTGGTCAGACCGGGCACTATCGGAAATCACGACCGCTGGCTACCAGCCGAACCAGAAGCACGGTGTCGCGATCAATATCACGCCACTTGCCGAGACGAGCATCGTCCCTGAAATTGTCGAGGATAAGGTGATCTAAGGGTTGACCATGTCATCACGAGAAATCGAGGAAAGCATCTCTGAGATTCGTGGACACATCGTCGACCTACTTGACACGCTCGACGACCGGATGGCCGAGCCCCGCCTCGACGAACTCGTCGAAAACGGCGGCACCCTTCGGAGTGCCAATCTCGGCCAGCTCCCGGAGCGGTGTGTCGAAGATGCGCTGATCTGGCCGATCTTGGAGACGCTCGGATTCGAATACACTCCACGACCGTACTATCCCGTCGGTGCTGACGACGAGCAGCCTGACTTCTCCATCGACAACCTCTCGGAGACAGTCATCGGGGAGAACAAGTCGGTCAACCGGTTCGGTGCTGCAAGGGACGACATCGAGTTGTATCTCGATACGCGTCGGTACGAGTACGGCATCGCAACCGACGGCCTCCGCTGGGGAATGTACGCCATCGAGACGGACGGGAACGGACGGGCAGAACTCGTCGACGTCATCGAGGAGCAGGACTTGACACCCGCCGTCCGACGCATCGCCCGCAACCGTGGTCTCGTGAGCTACAACAAGGAACTCCAGTCGGAAGGGACGGTCGACGCCGTGTTGGGGCGGTTCTATCAGACGTTCAATCACTATGGCGTTCGTCGGGCCATCGGCGGACTCACGGAATTCTACGATCTCTATCTCGAGGTGATCTCAGGGGATGGCGAGTACCAGTCCCTCGAATCGAATCTCCACGAGACGATCGAGGTGCCAGCCGGCGCCTCCGAGAATGACAGACTGGCCTTCGCGGCCCTACTGGTTGACCGGTTGGCGTTCCTCAAACTGCTCATCGACAGAGGTGTTCTCGACGGCGTCGCACTCCACGACCAGTGGAGCGAGCACAATCAGGGGCTCAACCGATTCAGAGGGAGCTTCTACTCGCAGTACCTCCAACCGCTGTTCTACGACGCTCTCGCCACTCGCCCCCGGCAACGTGGCGACGATCTACCCGATTCGTTCCGCGATGTGCCGTTCCTCGCTGGTGGACTGTTCGAACCTATCCTCTCCGACGAACGTGACTACGACGTCTCGGACACGGTGATAAAGCCCGTTCTCTCCCGGTTCGTCGAGAGTGAGGAACGTACGCTGGTCAACGAGGCGGCCAACGGATCGCTGTTGCAGACGTACACAGAGGGCTTCGAGAGCCGCGACTTGGCCGGACAGATTCCTCGTCACTACTCGACCATCGTGGACGCGTACGAAGCCGAACTCGAATACGTCGAGTCGGAAATCGAACGGACGCTCCGGTCGTTCACCGGCCCGGAAGCGAACTGATCGATGGCCGAGCCGACAAGATTCAAGATTCCATGCGATCTTGAAACACGTATCACTCGATGACGGACGCTACCTTCTCGCCCGGACAGCAGATTGTTCTCAACGGCACGTCCGCAGAGGTCATCCAGACGCGGAAAGTTGGTGACATCGAGTATCTCCGAGCCTACATCGACGGGGAAGGCGTCAAGACGGTCTGTCTCGACGACGTCGATGTCCAACCCCACCAGACGGGCCTTGAGCGGCTTCCGAGTCAGCGGCTGGACGACCTTCACCTGGATCACGACGCTGTATCCGCCCAGTGGTTCGACCTCCACACGCAGGCGACGAAGCTGAAACTCGCACACGAGCAGGGCCAACTGCTGAGTATCTCGAACTCACTCGTTCGACTCGAGCCCTACCAGCTCGACGCCGTGAACTGGGTGATGCAAAAACTCCGCCAGCGGGCGCTCATCGGCGACGACGTCGGGCTCGGTAAAACGATAGAGGCTGGACTCGTCCTCAAGGAACTCGCTGCCCGTAACCGCGCTGACCGTGTCTTGTTCGTCGTTCCCGCTCACCTCCAGAAGAAGTGGATCCGAGATATGGATCGCTTCTTCGACGTCGATCTCGCCGTCGCAGACCGGGCATGGGTCGAAGGTGAGCGTCGGCGGCTCGGCGAGGAGGCCAACATCTGGCACCAAGACCAGCAACAGCTCGTCACCAGCATGGCGTTCCTGCGACAGGACGAGTTCCAGCCCGCACTCCGCGACGCGTTCTGGGACGTCGTCGTGGTCGACGAGGCACACAAGGCCGCAAAACGAGGTGACTCGCCGAGCAAAACGGCAAAGATGGTCGATACCGTCACGGGGAACTCCGACTCGCTGCTGCTGCTCAGCGCCACGCCACACGACGGAAAAGGCGAGGCATTCCGATCACTCGTCGAGTATATCGATCCCTTCCTTGTCGCCGAGAACCAGGAACTCACACAGGAAACAGTCGACCGCACGATGATCCGCCGTGGGAAGACCGACATCTACGACGAGGACGGAGAACGCGTCTTCCCAGACCGAGAGGTCAACTCGGTATCGGTCTCGATGACCCACGACGAGCGGCAGTTCTACCGAGCAGTCACCGACTACGTTGAAAACGTCTACAACCGCTCGGAGAAGTTGAACGAACCCGCGGTCGGGTTCGCGATGGCACTCATGCAGAAACGGCTGGTGAGCAGTGTCGGTGCGATTCACGCGACGCTCCGGCGTCGACTCGACGACCTCCTCGACGAAGAGACGGCAACGGATGGCTTTTCCGAGGAGGCACGAGCCTACCTCGATGGCGAGGATCTAGACGAGGACGACAAGCAACATGCGGAAGACGAGATCGCTGGTCTGACCGTCACCAGCAACGACGAACAGCTCCTAGAGGAGATCGATACACTTCGCGATCTCGTCTCGCTGGCTGAAGACTTACCGGTCGACTCCAAGGCGCAGAAGGTCAGGCGGTTCATCTCCCAGCTTCTCGAGGAGCAATCGGACGAGAAACTCCTGTTGTTCACGGAGTACCGAGACACGCTCGACTACCTCCTCGAGTTCGTGCAGGACGAGCCGTGGGCTGACGAGATTCTCGTGATTCACGGCGACGTAGACAAGGAGGAACGGGCGCGGATCGAAGACGAGTTCAACCACGGCCAGTCACGGCTCCTGTTCGCGACCGATGCCGCAAGTGAGGGGATCGACCTCCAGCACAGCTGCCACATTATGGCCAACTACGAACTCCCGTGGAATCCGAACCGGCTCGAGCAGCGGATCGGCCGGATTCACCGTTACGGACAGGACAAGGAGGTCAAGGTCTGGAACTTCCTCTTCGAGGACACCCGCGAGAGTGAAATCTTCGAGATGCTCCAGACCAAGGTTGAGGAGATCCGTTCGAAGCTCGGCAATACAGCGGACGTGCTTGGAATCCTTGACGACATCAACGTGGACTCGCTCATCATGGAGTCCATCCAGAACGACCAGCCGCCGAGCGCGACCAAGGAGGAACTCGAGGAGCTAATCGAGGAGCGCCAGCGAACTCTCGAAGAGTGGTACGAGCGGAGCCTCGTCGAAACGAGTACGTTCGATGCAGAGAGTCGACGCCAGATTCAGGAAGTCGTCGACGATTCCGAGGACGTCTACGGGAGTGAAGGAGACATTCGAGAGTTCTTCGAGCGGGCAATCACGGCCTTTGGTGGTGAATTCGAGAAGCGAGGCACCAATCTCTATCAGGCTGAACTACCAGAACAAGTCCGACCGGCTGGTGCCGACGCAACGTTTGGGCCGTTCACGTTCGATCGGGATTTCGCGATGGATCATGAGGATATCACATATCTCGCCCCCGACACAGATGTTCTCCAGCGAATCATGGCACATGTACTCGAAGACGAACGTGGCGAGGTCGGTCTCAAGCTCCTGCCGTTCGTCGATAGACCGGGGATTACCTACAACTACCGCGTTGCCTTCGAAGATGGAACAGGGGAGGTCATCCGAGAGGAAACGATTCCCGTGTTCGTGGATGCAGAGCAGAAAGACGCACAACAGGCACTCGGCGAGCGAGTTATCGAAGGGCAGACAGTTTCGGCAAAACCTGACTTCAACAATCTCCAGACGATAATTGACATCGAGAACGATCTACGCTCGGCTGCAGAACAATACGTTAGTGTTCGGGTGAACGAAATCAGGTCCGACCTCAGATCCAAACGTCACAAAGAGACTGCCAGAGAACTCGAAAACCTCGACGACTACGCACAGGCCGAGCGTGAACGAATCGAGTCATTCATCCAGGAATACGAGCGCAAAGCAGAGGGCGGTTCTGACATGGATATCGCCATTCGTGGCCAGCGTGAGCGTCTCGAAAAGCTCGAGGAGAGGATCGATACACACCGCAATGAGTTGAAGCGACGTGAGCAGGTTATCTCCTTGGCGCCCGAGGTCGAGAATTACTGTCTCACGTTACCGCTTTAACTTCCTCCCCGCGCTGAAGCGCGAGGATTTCTCATCGCATTTCCGTAAACTGAGGGTGTCAGGCAGACAGAATTTCCGTCCGTTCACGAACAAGATCGCAAATTTCGCCCAGAGTCAGCGGCTCTACCTGCACCAGCTCGTCATCGGCCGCGTAGAAGATTGAAGTCGACACTCGCTTGCCTTCAAACCACTCTGAAAGGACGTGATAGTAGACACTGAGCTGTTTGCGATACTCTGACTGTGCCCGCCGAGTACTGTCAGTCTTGTAGTCGATGATTTCCACCTCATTATCGGTCACGTGGACCAGATCGATAATGCCTGAAACAGTCACCCGTTCGCCGTCAATATCGAGGGGGAGGATCGCATTCTCTTCAACACGCACCTCCCCGTCCAGTCCATCGATGAACGCTGTAAGACGCTCCTCATGTGCATTCGACGGTGAGACCTCTTCACCTAACGCATACGCCTCAGCGAAGTCGTGAACGCGCGAGCCGAAGTCGACCCCACGCGTCGCTGCCTCTGGATCCACACTCCGCTCCGTGCGTTCATTGGCCGCCTCGAAGACTGCATCATCCATGAGCGAGTGTGGAGTGTGCCCGATGGGCCCATCGTCCACGGAGATTGCAAATGGAAGGGCAGATTGTGCTGTCTCATCCTCGTCAACTGTGCCGATCTCGGGTTCGATCTCCTCAACATCAACAGGTAGCTCCTCGAGGAACGTGTTGGACTCTTCACCACCGACGAAGAAGGCGTGATTCTCGGCGCGGGTGATCGCGACATACAGCAGGCGCCGCTCCTCATCATACTCCCGTGGAATACAGTGCCGAAGGACATCATGGCGCCAGTTATCGTAGACGTGGGGGTGCTCGTGTATGTCAGCGTACTCCTTTCGCTGGCGCAGTCCGGTGGGGTCCTGATATCGGATGATGTTCGAATTCCCCGTCGATGGTGGGAACCGCCCTTTGTTCATGTTCGCCATGATAACGATGGGGTATTCCAATCCCTTCGCGCCATGGATCGTCTGGACCGTTACGGAATTCTCATCAGCACTCGTGTGGACGTCATGCGTGGCGCCGCTCTCGATCCCCCGCTCGATAAATTGGATCAGATCGCCCCGCGTCAGCGTCGTGGAGTCATGGATGTCCTGGATCGTATGTAGGATGACATCAGCATAGTCACTATCGCAGCCATAGCGGTCAAAGACACGCCGAGCCACGGCTCCCACCGAGTTGAGCGTGCGCAGCGAGTCCCGAAATGCGGTCATGTTGTCAGGATAAGTCGCTGTCTCCAGGCGGTGGTCGATCTCATCGAGCGTGTAGCCTGCCCGCTCTAAGACGACTGCCCACCCGCGATCGACATCATCGTCTAAGATCCGCAGCCAGGCGAGCAACAGCTTTGCAGGGTCGGTCCGGAAAAGCTCGACGCCACCATCATACGCGATGGGAAACTCGAAGTCGTCGGCCACCTGCATGAGTTCGCGACCGAAGTCACGAGTTCGTGTGAAGACTGCGATATCGCCGTAGTCTGGCGGCCGCGGCTCCCCGTCGGCATCTCGCACGGCATACGCATCGTCGCCGACGATATCCTGGGCGAGAGATAACACCGCTTCGGGATCATCCGCATGTTGATAGCCAGCGATCGTTGTGTTATCGAACGGCGCGTTTGACGACAGTTCGACCATTTCGATCGAACTTTCGTCGACAGTTTCGGTACTCGTGGCAGGTGTGACAAGAGCGTCCTCAGAGAGATTGATGATGCTCTGTGTTGAGCGGTAATTCTCCTTTAGCGGGATCGTCGTAAGGTCGCTCTCGAAGTGGACACGCTCTGCATCACTGTTGAGCTCAGCAGTGAAGGTCTCCAAGCGCTCCTCAAAATCGATGATATTGTCCACATCGGCATACTGGAACGAGTAGATGCTCTGCTTCCAGTCACCGACAGCACAGAAGTTGTCGGTGCCAGCCAGTAGGAGTGCAAGCTTGAACTGAATCTCACTGGTGTCCTGAAACTCATCAACCATCACATACTCGAACTGCGCTCGGCCCCGGAGTTGCTCATCCTCACACAGTAAGACAAACGCGAACAGCTGGAGGAAGCCGAAGTTGAGGTAGTTCCGTCCGAGTGCGAAGTCAAGATACTCGAGATACACATCATGGATGAACTCCTTCAGCTCCGTCCGATCCTCCTTGAACACATCCCTGGCGACGCTCTCGTTGAGTTGTTTCGTCCCACGACTGCCGCGTAGCTCGGATTTTGAGGGTGCATCCGGGAGGAACGTCTTATTCTTGCCAAACCCGCTGAGATCGTCGCGCAGTGGCGATTGCTTCCGCCCGTCATTACGGGGTTCGTTTACATCGTCAAAGCGGGTTTTGAACGCCTCGAAGTTACCTTCAACATAGGCCTCACCATCGCGATACCAACCGTCGACAGTCGGAAACACACCTTTTGATGCGAGTTCCTTGATCAATGCCAAGAGTTCAGTCGCGTCGGCTTCCAGCCGGTAGAAATCTGCATACTCAGGATGTGCATCTCGGAATTGGCTGAAGAATTCCCGGAACAGGTTTGTTTCAACGAGTTCATCTTCGATAATCTGGGTTGAGCCCGTGATACGCTCGTCAAGTCCAAGATGGGTTGGTGCATCGTAGCCATGCTCGCGGAGGATATCATGACAGTGGGCGTGGAAGGTCTGGATAGGTGCATCAGCCAACTCGCGCATACCATATCCGGAGTGGTCGACGATGCGCTCTTTCATCTCTGTCGCGGCACTTCGAGTAAACGTCACTAACAAAACGTCATCAGGCTCGATACAAGCCTGGTCGACAATGCTGGCGTACCGGCGCGTGACTGCGAACGTTTTCCCAGTCCCAGGACCCGCATCAACAAGATAGAGTCCCTCAGTGCTGTCGATAAGTTCCTGCTGGCGGTCGTTCGGCGCTGGCTCATCATCCGCGCCATCCGAGCGGGTCCCCTTACTCATGGTTTGCCCCCTCGAGCAGTAAGTCACGATTATCGATTCGTCTGTAGTTGGGGTCTCCACCTGCCCCCTCAACCGGGAAGCGCTCTGCTCCGGCTCTCCGATCGTTGAGCTCCGCCAAGCGCTCGTCAACGAACGTCTGGAAGGCATCCAGATCCTCGCGGAAGAAGGTCCGGCTACGGATGCTGTTGAGCTTGCGTATCGCCTGATCACACCCCTTTGGTGCATCGACACTATCCGGTGTTGCGGCGTCTACTGCGGCGGTAAACTCCTCCGCGAAGGTCGAGGCCCGGAGTGCCTCCTTTTCGTCGGTTTCGGGGAAGGCCAGCTGGTCTATCAGATCGCTGTAGGCCGGATAGCCAAGCGCGTCGAAGGTTGCCTGGCAGTCATTGTAGTGATCCACCAATGCGTCGTAGGCATCGCGAGAGCCGACATACTCGTCGAACGTTAACGGATAGTACGAGACGGTCGTGAGAGTGTCTGCAATGTCTGCATCGCCAGCGATGACCGCATCCATTGTCTCTGTAAAGTGGAAGAACGTGAATGACAGCGGCTCGTCCGGCTGGACGGTACGATAGTAAGTGAGATACATGATCGCCTGGAAATTTGGTGTATCCGCTGGTGGGTCAATCGCTGCCCGTTTGACGATTGTATACTCGGATTTCTTCGACCCAGTTTTATAATCAAGCAGGTGATCCGGCGCCTGCACAAGATCGATCTTTCCCTTGATACCAATCGCGCTGTCCTCGAACCACCGTTCAGTGAGCGGAGAATCAAGCGACTCGTCAAAATACGTTGCAAAGAAGTTGTCTCCCCAGCTCGCCGTGGCGGTGAGGAAAGCGTCCGAATCAGGGGTGTGCTCCCGCAGATACTCCAGAATCATCTCCAGACCAATCCGGTACTTCCGTCTACGAAGAGGTTCAGCGGCAGCAGAGACAAATGGAGCAGCCTCGCCAAGCATTGCATCAACCAGTTCGCTGAGGGATACCGTCTCGATGGTCTCGGGATGATTGACGTAGAACTCCGCGAAGTCATGAAAGAGGTTGCCTTCGACGAACCGTTCTTGATCGGGCGCGTCCAGGATCTCCTTGAAGAGGTAGTCCCGTGGACTGTTGATATAGCTATTCAGACTCGACTGGCTGATCGTCGTGTCCTGCCCTGGCTCGACGGCAGTACTCTCTTTTTCAAAGCCCGTCACCGGACTGTCGCTCAGCTGACTGTATTCAACAGATGGTAAGTCACTGAATCGCTCAAACTCCTCACCAAGCAGATCATCGAAGTAGAGGCAAGGTGTCACCGGCTGGCCACCAGCTGTATCCTGAACCAGGTAATACTGAGTTGCCCCGCTTTGGAGGAGTTGTTGGAACTGTCTGATGTGCCGGTCGAACTGTGCTTCTGTGTCGACCCAGGGGCGCTGTGGCGCCGAGTGTGTCCACCCGTCATCCAGCCCGAGATAGAAGACCACGGGTCGGTCAACGAAGCCCGAGGACTTTGCATCCGCCAGGAGAACACCCTCATTCTCTCGGTCAACCGGAACCTCGTATGTCTGCAAGTAGTACGCCAACTTGTCGGCGCGATCGCTGGTAACGGGGATATCAGCGAGGCCAAGCGCATGCAACTCCTCCGCGAAGCGAGTGAGGTCGAGGTCAGTCTGTTCTTCATATGCAGCGAGTGCGTCGCCGACTGTGTGTGTCTCGATACGGTCGAAGAACTCTTGCAACCAGTCGACGGCAGGAGCATCGATTGCCTCGATCCGCTTCTCATTGTGGTCGATAGGCACATCAACGCCCATCTGAGTTAGCACGGGCCGAACATCGGCGACGGTTGTCTCGGCCCCTCGGAAGGCAGTCCGAAGGAGTTGGATGAACGCACGGTGGTGGGGATCGTCAATGAATCCGGGGCCGCCGTAGAACGGGATATCAGCCGCTTCAAAGGCGGATTCGACCAGCGAAGAGTATTGGCTAGCAGCATCGAGGACGACAGCAACGTTCTCGGCGTTCTCTGCGGTGATGGTATCCAAGAGTGCATCAACGATGTGTGTCGGTGAGTCGAAGATGTGGAACTCCGGCATGGCGTATGGCTCCTCAGTAAAAAGGTCGATACGGTCGAACTCAGCTGGCAGGACGCTGCGTTCGAGCGTCGTGAGTTGCTCATACCCGATGACTGCGACAGCCTGGTCTGTGATGGTGTAGTCGGTCAGTTGACTGGACGTTGTCTGCAGCTCCGCCATGATCTCGACAACTTCGCGTGTGGTGTCGTCAACGTAGGTGTCGTACTCCAGGAGCGCGTCAATCGTGCCCTGGTGTTCCCAACACTGGAGGACGTTCCCGATCGCGTAGGCAACAGCCTTCCAGTCGTGATCGGTCTGGTCAATGACTTCGAGAAAGGCCAGTCTATCCTCTGCCTGTTCGCGTCTGCCCGCAGCGAGACGCCGTGGCGGGATGGCGAACGTCCCGAAATGAGGTTTATCGATTCGTCGATTGATGGCGCTTGCAAGTGGGGCGTCAGGTGTGAGAACGAGATCGTAGTTTACGACTTCGTTGTAGAGTTGTTGCGGGGACTTTGCTCGCTGTAGTGACACACATGAGGAATTGCTCACCTGTAACAAAAATCTGTGTTTCGGGACACTAGCGTTACTCTGGCCATCTCGACTCAGTTGGATCATGGTTTCGCGCTACTCACGCGCCATGAGTCTGACGCCGTTCGAGAGCTCTCCTGACAAAGCGTATCGAATGCAGTTAGCGTAGAGAATTCTCAAATTCTAACAAATTATCGATGGACCAACCGACAGATGAGCTTGCTCACAACCCAACAGGCTGTTGCCGGTACGAACATCCCTAACAACAGCCAACGGCTCTATCTCCACATTTCATTTTTAGAATGGTTACTCCTGTTTTCCCATCTCAATATAATCGTATGGTTCTCTGATAGAGGCTTCATGCATTGCCTCCGTTTTGAGGTAGAAATTCCCTTGCTGAGTCCCACAGTTCCGGCAAATGAATGTGTACTGGCTGTTTACGACCTGAAGCGACGAGTATTCTTTTTTACGAAGGACTTCACCAACAAGCGACAGAGATTCTGGAGAGGTAAGCTCCTCATTGAATGGCCAAGTGATATAGACGTTTTTCCCACACCGATAACACGGATACGAAAATCGGATAATCGGTATTTCTCGCACTCTAAATCCCCCAGGCGGTCCACTGTACCTCATCTTCAAGGTCCGTCGATTCGAGTTTTTGGAAATGGATTGTAATCTCATCTTTGTCAGTATCAAAGATAACTTTCGCTTTGAGGAGGAGTCGATCTGATCCTCGATTGAGAATCTCCATCACATCTCGTTGGTTCCCCTGGAATTCAGCATAAGGACCTGTTTTCACCTCACAGAGTACTTTTCGTTCGATATCGTCGTCACCATAGGCGTTTGTGATCCTAAGTGTGATATCTGGCGCCCAAGGCTTGTGCTCGTCAGGCCAATCTTCCAGCATGCCAATGAATTCACGATTACCATCCTCATCGATGAGGTACTGATTGATATTCCAATCTTCACGGGCTTCTAGCTCAATCAGGTCGTTACCGTGTTCCAAAAATGAATGGTAGTATCGCTGTGGCGTTGGGAGATAGATATCGGAGGAATCGATATCGTTGAAAACTGGAAAGAACTTTTCTGGAGAACTACTCAGTCTATCACGTAGGTAGAATCCAACAATCTTTTCCCCAAAATAGCCCTTGTCGTTGGAATTCAATGATTTGAAAAAATCCATTCCGAGAGAGACTGTGCCATGATTATTCGGCATACCTGAAAAATAATTAGTAGTGACATAAAACCTCCCAAGGTGAGTAATGGCCCCTGTCTCGCTTGGTGACTGGTATGGACCTGTATTCAGCGCGTTTCAACAAACACCATCTGTACCTGAACAGTGTCCCCTGTGACCACTGGTGGCTTGAAGTCCTGTTTCCCACCAAAATGGCATTACGTCAGTCCCGGACTCGTTGTAGCTGGGACTGCAGTGCTTCTGACAGTGCATTGGGGTGCTCAATAGCGCGGGCCGTGATACGGGAGGTTTGCGAATCGCCAGCTGACTCCACCACAACGTGCCCAATCCCAAAGATCCGTTCTAAGAGCGTTTGACTCTGCTCCGTCGCCTGGATTCGAGCCATCGGAACGGATTTTGTCCGAACACTGAGTAACTGGTAGGCCTGGATGAGTCGCTGTGTCGTTAAAAAGTATCGTGTGAGGGAGTTAACCCAGAACTGGAAGATATTCCTTGAATAGAGATATGTTCCACCGAGCAGTGTGAGAATTGGATAAGCGAGAGGAATACTCACATTGAGGAGCAAGACTGTCCCAAGACCGATACCAGCCAACCCGAAGACTGTCTTCGCAGCTGCGACTCGACGAGTAGGGGTCGTAGATGCAAGAATCCGCTCACCTTGATAGGTTTGCGGCCATGGTGGGGCCGAGAGATGAGTTACTACTCCTCCTACCCATACAAAGCTCCCAAGAGCCAACGGTGGGTACGCCAGGGCTGTCGGAAACGGTGTGTTTGTCTGTAGGATTAGCAGTCCCCCAACGATGAGTGGGAGAGCAACGAGGAAACTCCAGCCGAGAACAATCGGATCCTGGATCCCTGGTGTCAGCTTCGCAATCAACCGGTATAGAGTGGTAACACGGGATCTACGATCATCTGCTCGTTGTGGCTGCTCAAATGCTTCGATTGGTACAATCTCAGCCTGTTGACTGTCGGCAGTCTGTTGCCGTGACTCAGACCGGGAACCTTGCTTCATTGTTACCGATCCCTCACGAGGCTGTATGCCACTCCAGCGATTGAGACGAGAAATCCAATCGCAGAGAGCGACCACGCGGAGAGTCCGTTGATTATCAGTCCATCACCGGGAACAAAAAGCCCCCGTTGCTCATCAAATAGACTCGTCTCAGAGGGTGTCTGTGATTGTGGAGTGCTATTTGGTCTAGTTTCCGGTGTCTGATCGCCTGAGGACGTGTTTTCTGGTTGCTCCCTTGTGGTCGGTGTAGCAGAGTCTCGCTCTATGACTTGTACGCTACGTGTGGTCGACTTCGTCACTCCATCTGAATCTGTCACTGAGAGCTGGATAGTGTATTCACCAGATGATGAGAACGCGTGCGAAAACGTGGGTCCAGTTGCATCCGCTACGCTGTTACCATCCAAATCCCACTCGTACCGTTGAATTGAATCATCGTCTGAACTTGCCGTTGCATCGAATTGAACTGTGTCTCCCTGTTGTGGCTTTGACGGTGTGATATCTATCTGTGGTGTTGGCGGGTCATTCGGCGGTGCGTTGTGAATCGCGTAGAGATAGCCATCATTACTTCCGACGTAGAGGACACCATCCTGAATCGCTAATTCGCTGTAGATAGCGCCGTCAGTCTCGACCGTCCAGGCCTGTGCTCCGGTGTTGACAGACAGAGCGTGTACCGTGCCAGCTTCATCGCCGACATACACATGGGTCCCATCTGTGACGGCAGCACTTCTAAGGCGAGCGTTAATTCGCGTTTCCCAGTTACGGTCGCCAGTCACGAAGTCATGTGAATAGACATATCCTTTCTCATTGTCACGGCTACCAACGGCGGTCAGCACGGATCGGCCAACAACTGCTGGTGAATTCGTCAGACCAAAGTAGATTTCGTCATCAGGAATACTCGCAGACCACTGACTGTCACCATCTGTGGCACTTGCTCCGCTAATACTTCCCCAATCTGCACCGACGAGGGATTGATTGACCAGACTTACGGCAGTCGTGAAAAACCCACCCTTCCACTCAGTCCGCTGGTTCTCAATATTCACGTATGCCATGCCGCCAGCTGTGGGGACATAGACTGCATGCTCATCTAATGTTGGGACAACAGATTGAAACGACGAATTCTCGTTCCCTGCCAATTCAGTTCCACTCTCGATGAGAATTTCAGCACCATCATGATCCAGAATATGCAGATGGTGGGATATCCCTGCCTCGACAGTCCCGATGAATGCAATGTAGTCAGCAGAGGTGGTGATTGGCAAATACAGCCCGTCATCAGGACTCTGGTATGTCCAAAGGAGGGCGCCGTCTGTTGTTACAGCATATAGCCGTCCTTGATCATCTCCAACATAGACCTGTGAACCTTGGACCGCAACACCACCAGTCGCTTGCCCGTCAACCTCGTACTGCCATTGAATGGTGCCAGTCTCCTGATCAATGGCATAGAGGTTCCCATCTCTGCTCCCAACGAATACTTTGTTTTCTGCACAAGCGACAGCAGTCGTAATCGCGCCAGTTGTCCCTGCCTGCCACTTTATTTTGACAGGGTCAGTGAGGATCTCCGATTCAGTAGCCGCACCAGTATGTGTGGTAGAAGCCTGAAATTCAGTCCATGCTGATTGAGACTGTACAGCAGGTTCTCTCAAGCTGAAACCAGTATAGGATTCGGCAGCTCGGGATCGATCAGCAACAAGCGTGGGGGTTAGTGCTACTCCCACCATACTGATGAACGATCGCCGGTCCTGAGACGGAGTGATCATGCTCCTGCTTGTTCCAGAACCACCCATTTAGACTTTTATAATCGCTCTTGTGGCGGAGATTGTTGGTGAGTCATAGTGCAGCAGCGAGGATACTTTTTAGACCTTCTTCTCCTGGTTTTCGAAAGACTTCACGGCGAAGCTGAAACGCTCTGAGATATAGCGTCAGTTTGTCCTTGGAGACACCTCGATGGGGCGAGAGCCAGGATCGCACCAGCGATCCATGGCTCTCGCAGGTGTTCACATGAACGTCTCCGTCAACGTACTCGCCGTCGCCATGGACGACGTATTCACGAGTGAATGCGTCGTCCTCTTCAAGCGGTTCATACGCCCGAAAACCGTCAGTATAGACTGTCAACGACTCCTGTTGGCGGTTAGCCAGTAGGAGTCGAATCGTCGATTCATCGGCGGTTTTCGCTGGGATCACGTACCGCTCACCGGTGCCGCGATCAGCGAGAATAAATACGGGTGGCTTGTCCTTGTCGTATGTTCCACGCCCGCGCGTGGACAGCCCACGCGAGCGCGACGGCTGGTCGCGCTCGCGGCCTTTGAGTCCGGCTTTCACGTATAGCTCGTCGATCTCAACAGGACCTTCAAGGTGTGGTAGAGGCGCGTCCAGCGCCCGCAGGAAGCGCTGGACGCGCCGGTAGATTGTCTTGTAGGAAACGTCGATCTCCACGTCAAGCTGTCTGAGACTCGTGTTGAAGCGGATATAGGTGTAGACAGCGAGGAACCACTTTCTGAGCGCAACCGCTGAGTGTTCAAAAACCGTGCCAGTCTGATCGTTGAACGTACGGTCGCAATTTTTACACAGGTATCGCTGGAACACTCGATAGCTGCCGTACCGAATCACGGATTCGGCACGGCAGCATGGGCAATAGACGCCGTCACGCCAGCGAACCTGTGCCAGCAGGTTCGCAGCCCGACGCTCCGAGACAAACGTCTTGATTGGGAACATCGTTTGTCGGGTGACACGTTCGTGTCACCCTTGCCCGCTGTGACTTCCAGCTACTGCTGAGAACTGACCAACAATCCTCTACCCAAGAGCGTTTATAATATATTATAATATGTCCGATAGTCCAGTTACTCTTTTTGCCTGATTTCTTGTATAGGAGTGTCATAGAACAGTTTACATACCCGCCAGTCGTCACAATGTGGCTCAGTCGATAAAGGGTAAGTATTCATCACCAGCCAAGATGAGATTCACCGGCTTCGCTGGACTTCCCCACAGTAGGAACACTTGACGAACAACCGATCGATGTTCGCTCCAGCACCTGCCCGTATAAGCGCCCCCGAAAAAAAGGACGATGGGCATCGCACTTCTCGGAGTGGCCTACTGGAAGTTTATCCGCCCACGAGTCGACCATGGCGATCACCATCGACGCACCGGCCGACGCCATCTGGCCGTGGCTGTGCCAGCTCGGCCAGGGGCAAGGCGGGTTCTACAGTTATGAGTGGGCAGAGAATCTCGTCGGACTCGATATCCACAACGCGGACCGAATCGTCCCGGAGTGGCAGAACCTCGAAGTCGGCGATACAGTCGGGCTCGGTCGTGCCGACCAATCCTCCTTCGCGACACTCAAGGTGGCCGAGTTCACCCCTGAAGAGTCGCTCGTCCTACGGACGCCCGACTACCCGACCTGGTGGGTCTGGTCGTTCGTGCTCGAATCGATCGACGACACGGCTACTGGTTCGCTCACGCATCCGCCTGCCCGAGAACCCGGTGGTCCGAGTCGCCTCTCTCGCGGTTCTCGACCCGGTTTCGTCGCTGATGACTTACGAGATGCTCCAGGGATACGGAGCCGGGCCGAAAGACTCGCCTGGACGGGACGGGTCGCGACGGGGAGCGAACCGAGCCAGGAGTAGTGACTGCGATGCTCGGACTCGCGCTTTCTATTCAGTATCGACTGAACGTCCTAACAGAATACGATTAGGAATGCTGTGCAACATGGAGAGCATCCATGCAGCACGGCGGCTTCTTTTCTTCTATGTAAGAAATATTTAACCAACCGCTCAATGCGTGTGCGAATCGATTACTTGTCTGAATAATTATAGACAGGGCGGTTCGCAGAAATCGGAGAGGAGAAACCTTTCCAAATTATTTAGACAATATTAAATTAACTTAGTAGGTTTATTCGACTGTAGTCCGTTCTCTCTCCAAATTTCCAAATATCGGATATTTATCTAAAATTCTATCTACGAATTCAAAATCCTCGGACTTTGAGAAGACATGCCTCTTTGATTGCTTGACTTGTAATTCATTTACTAATGTGATCTGGTCTTGATCTCGATCAGATGTCCCCAATTCAATTTTTGAAGGATTCCCGGCAAAATGCGTGGGATCCACGAACGCTAAGCACATATGAGGAGAGAGTGGAAAATATATCTCAATCCCTTCACTTCGGTAGCCTAAATTTCCTTTCCAGCCATGGTCATATCGATTGTATCTTGTTATCGGATGGTCAGATGTCCAAAATTCGGAATCTGATTGATTCTCAAACAGAATCCATTTTAAGCCCAATATTTCTTCGGTGAAATCCCAACCTGTGTCCAATATGAAATCTTTATGTAATTTTCGGGTAGTAGTTTCATCGTCCGCCTTATCAAATTCATCAATTTGTTCTTCTAATCCTTCAGATATGTTGAATTCACGGAGCCGGTTGGCCAATTTTTCAAACCCCTCCACATATTCATCCCTAAACACACGAGTCCGATGCTCTTGAGTGGCTACTGAGTAAGCGATTGCAGTTCTGTCATTTTCTGTTAAATCCCCCAAATCTTCACCTTCCAGGATTTTCCGATAAGCATCCGCAAATTCTCCCTCAATCCTTGCTAGAAAGTCTTCAAATGGCTGATTACCGGATGTATCATAAAAATATTGCTCACCACCCACATTCTTAATAGCGGTCTGGAATATCCTCCTATCGGGCTTATCGTAGCAATACAGCTGAGGTGAATCCTTGTCTGGATTAATTGAAAAGCTCTCTAGATAGAATCTCGGTACATAGTGTTGCATTTTGACCTCTGGCATTATCTCCTCTTTCCTCTCACTACACAAAAACAATGGAGGGGGTTAAATCTACAAATCCTATGCGAGATAGACGGTGATAGACAAGTCACATTCTACCGAGCTAAGTCGCTTACCGGTATCGACCGATTCTCTTCGACCACTATTCAAGCAGATCGTCGTGCAAGACTCGCGCCTTCCATCTTGCACGGCGTTCAGAAAACATGAGAAGGTTATCATCAGTACCTCACAAAGCATCCTCGGCTAGCTGTTTCTGCGGCCTGAGTTCTGTGTCGAAGCGGTTGTACTGACGGTCTCGACGAGAGAATTACGGACGGATCGACGGAGAGCTGTCGCTGTCGGCGG
>Ga0208283_10266_pt1 | contig 18887 bp, 14 predicted proteins | sample AntRauMetaRauer1_FD_184785 | JGI IMG/M metagenome (GOLD analysis project Ga0208283, IMG submission 184785) | Saline lake microbial communities from Rauer Lake, Antarctica, in enrichment culture - Antartic Rauer Lake 1 Metagenome Rauer1 (SPAdes)... ...
CCGCCGACAGCGACAGCTCTCCGTCGATCCGTCCGTAATTCTCTCGTCGAGACCGTCAGTACAACCGCTTCGACACAGAACTCAGGCCGCAGAAACAGCTAGCCGAGGATGCTTTGTGAGGTACTGAATCTGGCTTCTCAACGGCTTCCAATACGCCACACAGCAAGTCACACAGCACCCGATACCCGTTATACTCTACACAGCCGTCCTGATCGGCCTCGTACCCTTCTACAGGAAAAACGACGAACTAATCACACAGTTCATCTACCAGATCGGGTGGTCCGGAGCAATACTGCTCGTACCAGCAGCCTCCACATTCCTATACTACACTTTCAATCCGCCGACCACAGGAATAGGTCAGATCACACTCACAATCTCAAAAATACTGGCCGCAGGAACCACTGTCACGCTACTTGCAGCTATCCTCTATACCCAGAAACCCTCTTCAGAAAATTGAGTCGAGATCGTACTCCGGATGGTACAGTTCTGACTCCTCAAATCGTTCCTCGAAGACACGGGTCCAGGTCGGAAATTCGACCGTCAGAAACGTCTCAGAACTCAATCCCTCAAAACCGACGACAGTGTCGAACTTATATTCTGTACTCTGCTCCGGATCACGCAACGTCTCCACATCCCTGGCATGGATATGCGCTTCCCAGTACATCTCATCCTCATCCAGAAGATCGTCTTCGTAGATATTCTCGTGCTCTTTGTACCACGGAGCCAGAACAATTCCAAGATCCTCGTAATCGATATCACCCAGCTCCGCGTAGTGATCAACACGGTCAGCTGCTTGGCTGGCGAACGGTGAATCATATTCCTTCAGCAGAAATCACCCTTCTAAAACCGGTCCATGTTTTCCACTATCTCGGTTTTTGCGTAGTCTATGATCTCGTCAGGATTTCTACCGATAGCATCCAGAACCATCCTCTGCTCACTGGACTCATACCGGTCCTCCTTCTCAATCACTTGAAGGAACACGAATACTCCACCCTCCTCGGTATCTACCAGTATCAGTATTCCACGGTAATTTCTCCGCTCAGCTTGAAAGGCAGCCTCTGCAATCGTCACATCGCTATGAGTGAACAAGTTGTAGAACCGGCTTCCTGCCTGATCACGACGATCAACCCACTCCAGTTCACTCTGCTTCTTCTCCAAACGTTTCTCAAGCCGTTCTAATACTGTCTCACCGTGGTTGTCCTTCACCTCTTCCTGGTGATCATCAGTAAACAAGATCTCAAAATCCACTCCTACGGCTTCACCTCCACAGGGATCACTTCACGACCTTCAGAAGAACTACTGCCAGAATCGATCTGCTCCTCAAACAACTCAACGATATCCTGGTACTCGAGAAATGCAATATAACCCATTACAACTGCAGCAATAGCAGAAGCCGCTCTCAAATACCAGCTGAACGAAGAAACCAGTGATCCAGCAAAGTAGAAACCGGTAATCCCGGAAAACGCTGAAAAGTAGAAAAGACTCTTCCTCAGCTTACCCTTCTCAATCCTGCTCACTGCTGGTGTTCGACCCCTTGCTCGAAGCTGCCTTCAACAACGTAATCCTCCCCCAGAGGCAGATAACTCGGATTTATACCGTATCTCGTAAAACCGTCGTCAGTATCGACCTTACACGTCAAACTGTTCGTTCACCTACCAAAGAATGGGCGAAATCTGTTTAAATAGATTCGCCAGAAACATCGAACGTTCTAAGAACCAGAGAAATCAACGGCACAGACAATGTACGACCTCACCGGCTTCCAACGCGACCTCCTCACCGTCACAGCAGGTATCGAAGAACCACACGGCCTCGCCATCAAAGACGAACTTGAGGATTACTATGAGAAGGAGATCCACCACGGACGCCTCTACCCCAACCTCGACACACTCGTCGAAAAAGGACTGGTAGAAAAAGGAGAGAAAGACCGCCGTACCAACGTCTACACCGTCACCAAGAGAGGGCAGCGAGAAATCGAAGCACGCCGCAAATGGGAAAACCAGTACATCGACCTATAACTTGTACTGGGCAATATCCTCACAGCCACAATCAGGACACTTCTCGGACTCTTTCTCTAAGGTCTTTCCACAATGTCTGCATTCGTATAAGTCGCTGTCAGCAGGCTTCAGAAACTGTTTCACTTCCTGCAGCAGAGATGAGCTCATTGTGGGTGGACGACTTTTCGGCATCCGGGACACTCTGTCCAGGCTTCCTCCTCTCCTGATTGGGTTTCGTACTGGATCAGGATGTGCCGTGAAAGTATCTCTTCACTGCAGGACGGGCAAACGCCGAGACGCGAGCGTTCCTGAGCAGCCATATGAATTTATTACCTTCTTGGAAAGCAGAGGGGGGAAGGGGATTGGGAGCGTGTGACTGAGGGTCTGAAACATTGCCCTCTACCAAGGCTTGAGAACGGGAACCCTCAAATAAGTCAGGCAACCACAGTGAAAGTAAAGAGACACAACTTCCCTCGGAACAAGCCCGGAAGATTGAGGACGGAACACCCATGCTTTAGACAATGGATTGAATCATTCCTCTAAAGAGAATGGTATCCGGAAGACAAATATCCATCAGGAACAAGCGATCACTGGCTACATCGGTGATCCGCTTCGGGGCCATCGCTATAATCGTATCTGCCCTGTTTGTCTTCCTAAACCAGATCCTGGACGTGAGCTGGCAGATCCTCACAATAGCCGCAACTGTGGTGATTCTCCTGATCTTAGGAGGGATGTGGAAACGAGGCTTCTTCCTATCTCCTTGGTCACTGCAACTGAGGTCGCTTTACCAGAAATACAGTTACTCCGGGTTTTTACCGCTTCTTAGAGTTTTCAAATCTCGAGAGCGTCGGAGAGTGGAAATTCTGAAAGGGCTTTTCCTAGTTGCTGCTGCCGTAATCGTGGGAGCCTCGATCTATCTCCTCCATTCTGCCCTGCTAAATGAGTTCACAGTCAAAGTCCAAAGCGGTATACTCGGAACAGCCTGGCAGGTACACGCCGTGATTATCGGGTTTAGCTTCGTTGCTTTGACTTTTGTCTGGGAAGAGATCTACAGCAACTCTTTGAGCGACGAATTAACAAGACTGTTCGTAGAGGACATTGGCTCAATCTGGACAGTTACCTTTGTCTTTGGCTCCAACCTACTTCTTGGAGTCATAGCCTTCACACAATCTTCAGCAGAAAATGCAGGTCTTCTAGCGGTCTACATTACTGCTGTACTATTCGTCTCATCTATAGCATCCGTAGCCGGACGGTTCTTAGACGCATTAGATCTCCTGTTCTACACAGATATAGACGAAGAGGTGAAAGAATACGCAAAGGCGGATTTAGATAAAGAGCTCATAAGAGAAAGTTCCACCCCGAATAAAGTCCTCTCGGAGGCTATACGCAGCTTCGAACAGGTATCTATAGGTATGCCAAACTTCGGACTGGAACAGACCACAATCTCTTCAAGAGATATCGAGAAACGAGGGGTAATCACAGATCTCAACTTGAAAAGGATGGAAAATATCTCTGAGATTGTTGACCGGGAACGCGCGGTCAGTATAAGCAAGAACCCGACCGTAGGCATGTCTCTCGCTGAAGATACGACAGTTCTCTCTTTAGAAGGAGACATCGCTGATGAGACAGTACAAGAGCTCACGGAACAACTGCGTCGGGGACTGCGAACACGTAGGGAAAACTGATGCCCAACTACGAAGACTATCTAGAGCACTTCTTTGACAACGCAGAGGCCTCTATCCGAGAAGGAAAAGGCCAGGAGCTCTCAGACAATCTTTCTCACATCGCAGAGCTGATTCATGAACTAATCGACAAGGAGGTGGATTCAAAAAGACAGTTCCGGTCGAACTACGCTTTCTGCAGACGACAGTACATCCAGCTGTACGATACAGTGCTTGAGAACGGAGCTGACGAAGATCTAAGAACAAGCATTATCGACTCGATATCAGCTATCACCAATTACTCCCGCCAAGCAAATGATATAGAGGCCTTCGACCAACTGCTTAACTCCATCACAAGCTGCTATAGACAGTCATACCCCCAACCCGGATTTGACGACGCTGTAGGGAATATTTTCGAGAGATACAGTCATATCCAGCACGGAGTAACACAGAACTTCGAAGACGTAGACAGTGTCGACAGATTAGCCAAAAGCCAGGAAATCATCGACACCCTTCTCCAGTACTACCGTGAACTCTGGCGGTGGTCTATTGAAAACGGATGTAAGGAGTCTATCAAAAGACTGCATCACAATCTGGATGACGTAAGAGCATTTGAACGAGCCCAATACTTGCCGATAGGAACCCCAGAGAGCGAATACAACGAAGACTTCCTTGATCAAAAGCAGGAGATCGCTAACACCTTCCGGAAGCGAATCCAGATACAGAAATTTGCCGGCTACTCCTGGGGATACAACCTCTACGTAAAGGGGATAATATCTGAGGAAGAGTTTATCGAGGAACTGCTTCAGAAATACGCCGAGCAGAACTTTTCCTCCATTAGCTCTCTTACAGAGACCTACTTCGAGATTCAATCCATTCTCGGTGAGGTACCTTACTGGGAAGAGTGGGAGACAAACAGACAACTACAGCAGTCACTCGGCCCAGTCATGACTTCTATGGGGACAAACAGTTGGATTCCCTCTTTCTACCTAGCGTTTTCACTGTATCTCTTCGACGAAGACACTCAAGAGAACTTCTCAAACTCAACTCCTGAAGAACTGCCTTTCCCCACAGGAAGCAAGGAACGTATTGAGATCAACAGTCTACGGGATGCGATTGAAGGATTTGAAGACGACTATCCTCTGGACTTCCTTCTAGACGACCAGACGGACATAAATGACAGAATCGAGAAACTGTCTGAAATCCTCAATCGAGCGCATTCCTACGCTGAGAAACAGGATATAATGCGGATGCGGAATCATCCCATCGAATCAGAGTACGTCGACTCTTGGGAAAAAGAGGTCAACGACCAATTCGATAGCTCATGTCTGTTGAGACAAGCGCTGAAAGAAATCGGGTTGCTGAAGCAGAAACCGTTCCCCCCGGATCTTGACGGTATCAAGGTCTCAGTTGGATATCCGCGTAAGCGAAACTTCGTGCCGGAAGAAGCAGTACACAAATCTCCAACAGGCAACTTCCGAAGTATCTTAGACGATTATCGAGAGTATGTTTTGAGGCGGCTGACCTTAGAGGAGCACACCGTAGACACTGTTGACGAGTTACTCGATGAAATCGAGGATCAAGTGGAGAGACGAGATCCGTCAGTGATTCTCTTCAAGACTGGAGAGCACCGCAGAAAGCTTTTAGAAGATGACCGGTTCACACATGGAAGCGATTTCCCTAACTCCCATCACACGTTCTTGGACATCCCTGTTCTCACTGAACCCACTGAAACGTACAACGCTCTCCTGCTTCTAGAGAACGAAAGTCACGGTGTAGAGTTCGTTGAAGACGATATCGTATTCAATCTGGAAGCTACGCCAGGAGAGGAAGCCGAGGTAATTGATATGCCGAACAAGCCTCTGGAGTCAATTCCATATACTAACGCACCTCATGACTTTGTAGAGATGGAAGTCCGGCTCCGAGGATACATACAGACTGAGGAGCTCGATGGGGTACGCTTCCAAATCAACTCTGAGGTTCCAGAATAGAACACCAGCTGGATTTCGAAGGTGGGTGGAAGTGGCATACACTTATTCCATATCGCTTGGAACTCACCTGATAAATGTCTGGAGTTGAGATGAGAAGCAGTGATCTCGACTTATCCGAGATCCGTGAAATACTGGTAGAATCACTTGGCGACTCCGTCAAGTGGCACAGTGACTTTGAAGACAAACCGCTCGAACTCCATCTGAAGAATCCGCTCCCGTCGAAAGTCAGACTGTACCTGGTGAATCTGGTTCCTTCTGGACGAGCAGAGGAGTTTAAGGTCAACGTCCGTCTTCCTAACCACGAAGGAGGAGAAGAAGACCATGCTGCTCCTGACCGATCAGGAGGATATCTCACAATGCTCGGCGGCTATCACGAGCATCATGAAGTCTTCGCATTTTGGGACGATGACCTCCACGAGGAATACGGATCTGTATCCCCTCTCCAAGTCCAAGCTGAAACAATTGGTAAGGCCATGTCCGAAGGCCTGGCAACGCAGCAACGGGCTACGGCAGGTCTTGGCGGTGAAACAGTTATCGTGGCTAAACCGGGCCGGGTAGCTGAAGCCCTCCAAATGCGTGACCGGCTAATTCAGATTCGCAGCCTTCTGAACACGCATCTCCCAGAAGGGTGGCGGGAGAATGGTTCCAGAGCGCAGACCATTGAGAGAGTGGTAGACGTATTCCTTGAGGATACTCCTCGAGATCTACCTACCACAGAACGCAGAGAGAAATCCCAGGAAATCGTAGCTGAAGAGCTCGATATCACTGTGGGAACAGTTGAAGGCAAATTCCGGGGGGATCTGTGGGAGGACAGAGAACAACCCAGTGAAGGCTACCAGAAAGGATATCTTGACCCGATACTGGAAGAGATTGAGACGGAATGGAGAGATGACCGGGAAAACGAAGTTGAGGACTTGTTGGATGAAGAAGGACCGGACCATCCTCTCCTGAACTATATTAGGGAAAATGAGTCCTCGATCTCTATCTCTACTTACTCCGCACCACCGGAACACTGGCTGACATCCACTAGATACAACGCCATTGCTTTTGCGGATGATGATCAGGATCTCTATGATGAGCTCTCATCTGGAGATGTTATCTTGTTCTATTCGGAGGCAGAGCCGGCTTCTGAGGAACTAGAGGAACAACCTGCTGGCCTGATCGGTGCCGCCATAATCGATGACAAGTACACGAAAGAAGAGGACTGGTGGTGGAAGGAATACGAGGGCGATGAAGATCTTCCATTAGTCGCAGCGTTTGATCGTGTGTTCTACACCGGTGCAATCGATGATCTTGATTTTGACCTTGAAAACCCTATAACGGAGAAGGATGACTCGGAGCTCAGAGAGGATCTTGGTTCGCTGACTGCAGGCCTTCTTGATATTTCCACGGCGCACAGTATCTGTCACGACGCTCTCGATGAGCGAATGCCTGTAGAAGACACGTTAGCCCACTTCACTGACATCGATGGCTCAAGTGAAGTAATTCGTCCACTGGCTCTGATCGCGGAGATGGCTTCTAACCTCCGAGAAGCTCCACCAGTCAATATTCACACCGAGTTCTACGGGTCCATAGATGATGATCTACTTGAAGGCCTGCATTTTCCCGATGGAGAGCAGGAGATACTTGATCAAATCGAGGCAGCGCTGCACGCCGGAAAAAACATTATTCTCACAGGACCGCCAGGAACAGGGAAGACGGAGATAGCTCAGCGAGTCACCAACAAACTTGCTCAGAAGTATCCGTGGCTGTATTCGGATTCGGAGATGACGACTGCAACCTCTGACTGGTCTACTTTCGACACAGTGGGCGGATATATGCCGGACCAGGACGAAGAAACAGATGGAAACCTGTCTTTCTCGTCAGGAATCGTTCTGAACCGGTACAAGGACAGAAAGACGGAAAAACAGGTAAACGAACCGTTGGTGATCGACGAGCTCAACCGGGCAGATATCGACAAGGCATTCGGCCAGCTTTTCACGGTTCTTTCAGGTCAGTCAGTCCAGCTACCGTACACAAAGGACAACGAAGAGGTTGAGATCACCTCCGCCAACGCTCTTGACGATCTTCCGCGATCTCACCAGTACGTCGTTCCTGAGTCATGGGTCATCTTTGCTACAATGAACACCTATGACAAGACCTCACTGTATGAGATGAGCTACGCCTTCATGCGGCGTTTCTCGTTTATCCCTATCGACGTGCCAGAGCTTCCAGAGGCAGACGACCCGGATGAGGAGGACAAACTGCTGGAGCTGATGAACGAGTATCTGTCCTCATGGGATGGAATCGAAGCAGAGGATGAGGAACTGATAGCAGTCGCTCGTGTCTGGAGAAACACCAACAATCCCGTCGATGCACGGGCAATAGGCCCTGCAATCGTAAAAGACATTCTCAGCACGATAACGCAGTACCCTGGATCGGATACAAACTTAGAGACTCGTCTTACCAACGCAGTGATTAGCTACATCTTCCCACAGCTAGAAGGTGTCCCAGAGCGGCGGAAAATAGTCAACAGCATCAAGGCCTCTCCAGAGGTTACTGAGGAGAAAATCAAGGAGGCAGGGAAAGAAATTCTCCAGATCAACTTCGAGGACGATGAATAGAGAAGCAATTATCGACCAACTCAGCCAGGATATCATTTCCTATGTAATGGCTGGGTCGTTCGAAGAGCATCAAGTTGCTCGTGAAATAAAGCCTGAAGATCTCGACGAACGGTTCGAGGACTACAGACTATTACTTGATCTGCACTTCATTCTGAAGAATGACGTCGTCAATTTCGTTAGAGAGCTCCCGAAACGTCTGAGAAGCATAAGTACTGAAACGAAAACGGTCTCCCGCACACGGAGAGGAACCGTCGATGGCCACATCAACTGGGGTGCAACGATGAAGAAGCGGTACTCTCAGAACCCAGCAGACACATCACTATTCGTCTGCGATAACCGATCTGAGGACTACGATACCCCGGAAAACCTGGTTTTGAAGCGGTTGATCTCGATTATCTACGAAACAATAGACCAGGCAGAGGAGTACATTAAGCAGGAGTATGGCTGGGCGCAGGATACGTGGCGGGGAGAAGAGGAGTTGATTGATGAGTTAAAGCAGATCGTCGAACGGAACGTCCACGTCCGCAGGATTCGCTCTCCGGAGACATACGAACCAACAGAGAGAATGATGATTGCTGCAGAAAGCTCTCGGCAACCTATCTATCAGGAAGCCGCATCTCTACTTCGTACCCGGGCAAAGCTGTTCGATGGGGATCACGGAGAGATCAAAGATCTGCTGAACAATACGGCGATCACACCCGATGATGACGAAACCCTGTTCGAACTGTACGTACTCTTCCGTTTCGTCTCTGTCTTAGAATCTGTCCGTGATCAGCAGGCACAGTTCAAGCCGATACAGGCAGGAAGAAATGAGATAGCAAAATTCGCTGGCGAACCGGAACTGGTGCTTTACTACGATCAAGCAGCTACGGACCGTGATCTCTCATTTGTCACAGAGGAGAAAATCACCGAACGGTCTCTGTCCCGGAGTGAGAAGGTGCAGGAGGTTGCCCACGATATTTCGAACCAGTACTTCGATAAGGAGTTTCAGAACTACACTAATCGGCCTGACGTCATAGTCCTCGAAATCCGTGACCCAGATACCCAGACCTACGAATACCTCATCACGGAGGTCAAAAACAGCACGAACACCGGGACTATCAGAACCGGGATCAAGGAAGCTCTCGAGTATCTAGCCTTCCTCAGAGTCGATGAAGAGTTTGTCTTCGGTGGTGAGGACACCGAAGAGGACTATTTCGGGAGCGGGTGGAACGGGCTTCTCGTCGTCCAAGATCTGGACAGGCAAACTACTTCGCTCGAAGAGCAGTCAGAATCTGAAATCAAGATCTTGCAGGCTTCGGAGCTGGAGGATGGACTTGAAAAAATGCTTGATAGAGCCGATTTGAACGTGGAATAAGAATCTGGGTTTTCACTTATCGTCATTGAGGCCTTCCAGCGTAGTCTGCTGGGTGTCATCGATTTCGAATTTTCCGGCTTCATCGAGATCGTAGTTGAGGATGAGTCGCTCCGTAACCTCGGTTGAACGGGTCTCGTCGTCGTGCTGTTTGTTCATAAACTGTGAACGGCCTTTCTCCACGATGATGTAGTCTTGCAGGCCTTCCGGGACTCGCTGGTAGGAGACAGCCCACTTGCCTTCGGTTTCGGTCAAGGTGTCGACAAACCGTTCGTGGTCAAAGTCTCCCTCGTGCCGGTACAGAGCGTCCCCCTCATCCAGGTAGGGAGGATCGCAGTAGAAGAACGTATCCTCGCTGTCGTACCGGTCGATCACCTCGGCGTAATCAAGATTCTCGATCTGAACGTTCTTGAATCGGTCTGCAAATTCGTGGAGTTTCTCTGTGGCGTTTCTCAGTTTCCGGGCCTTGTTTCTCTGATGAGCACCCGCGAATCCGGAAGCTGTCCGGTATTTTGAAGCGTACTGAGAGTACCGAAGGTAGAAGAATCGACCTGCACGTTCTATCGGGTCGTCAGGCCTTTCGCCGGAGTAGAAGTCTTCTTTCCATTCCTGATGCTGTTCCCTTGCGTACGGCGTCAGGTTCAGCCACTCGACGAGCTCCTCTTCTCTCTCCCGTAGTACCTCGAAGAACTGAACCAGATCCCCGTCTAGGTCGTTGTAGACTTCGGTATGGCTCTCAGGTTTGTTCACTAGGACAGCACCGCTACCGCCAAAGACCTCCACGTAGCATTTGTGCTCCGGGAAGTGCTCGATGATCCAGGGAGCTAGATAGGATTTGCCTCCCGGGAACGGAAACACAGACTCTGTCACGACCAGAGCGTAGACGATGATTCACCATAATACTTCCTTCATAGCCGTTTCCCCCGACGATAGCCTGAAAATTGAGGCGCGAACAGCAGCAAAAACCGCTGTAAATGGGTAAGGTCCAGGTTCTACGAGGTCACATTAAGATTGCTGGAGTACCAGCCCGGGCCAACCTGTTCGAGACTGCCACGGAAAATCGTATTCAGCTCTATTCTTTCGTCACCATCAGGTAAAACGGGCTCATCCCAGTACTCCACGTTGTCGACAACGAACTGCACCCGAGGATTATTCGCCAGCAGAAAGTTCACGCGCTCGGATAGGATATCGTGGATGAACTCGCTGATCTCTTCGGGATCTTCGGCACCTCGAAGATAGCTGTCAAGACCGACGACCGAGATATCGTAAGGCAGATCGTCCATATCGTCGACACAGCGAAGAAACTCGACTACACTCATACGCTCATCAAATTCATCACCGTCTTCTAAGGCCTCTTCACTGACGACGTGATAGCCGATATCGAAGTTCATCAGATTCTAGCAGCCCGTAATCTGGCAAATGGTATAAAAGTAATCGGAAATCCAGGCCTTTGCCTAGCCAATGATCACTCAGCTGAAGTCCTCGATCTCCAGCTGGGTGTCCGATTGCTCCTTCACGTACTTCGCGATATCATCATAGTCATCGTCTCCCTCTATTTCCGAGAGCCTGCGGAGGGCGTTAATCGCTCCTTCATCCGTCCATTTCCCGAACTTCTTCGCTAACTGGTCGGTCTCAAAGAGGTAGTACAGGTAGTGAGCCTTGTCAATCGACAGTGGCTTGTTTTTGTTCTCCAAGCGGTCAGCCCGTTCAAGAGGATCTAGGATGACCAGGTCGTCTCCTTCCTGCTCTAACAGATCTTCGTGGACCAGTTCGGCTACGTCGACCCCTCTCTGCCGGAGATCCTTGTTCAAAGCGTTGAACGATAACTCCTCACCCCGGCCTAAGATATGGGTCAGGTAGACTGCGCTGAGAGGATCCATCTCCTCGCTCAAGATCTGGAACCGTTCTTCAAGCAGCTGCTCGTCGACAATCTCTTTGATGGCATCAACTGCCTCAACCACGTCCATCTGTTCTCCGTCACGGGTGACATTCGGGTAGTGTTTCGAGAAAATTTCCAGGCATTTCCCCATCGCCACTACGAAGATATCTCCCCCGGTCAGACGGCGACCTGCTTGTTCCAGACGATCGATCTCATCCTCTGCCCGGAAGTAGATATCGTCCTCAAGTGACTTCCAAGAGACCTCTTCTGGGTCTTCTTGGCGTTTCCTGCAGACGATGATAGTATCGTAGTCGACGGTTGCTCTGCCGTGCCTGGTACCTCCTCGAGTCTCGCTATTCACAGGGTAGAGAGCACTGATGTAGAAGTCAGCATCGAGAACGGATTGAAGGGTTGAACCCCAGGCCTCTGTCTCCTTGTGGTGGAATGTGAAGGCCATAATACCGTCGTCCGCCAGTTTCCGACGGGATTCGTTGAAGACGTTGGTCAGTGTCTCAATGTAGTGCTCTTCGGTTCTCTTGTCCTCAACGTCCTTCGCCGGGTCAACAACAGCCTCGCTCTTCTTCGGCGTACGTTCTCCTTGGAAGTGGTCGTAGGTGTCGCTGAGAACCTCGTGAAGCCAGACGTAATAGAAGTCCGAGAGCTCAGCATACATCTCGTTGTCGTAGTACGGAGGATCTGTGATGATCGCATCTACTGATTTGTCTTCGATAGGCAGGTACTCAGAGGTCCCACAGCGTAGGAAGGCATTCCCCTCCTCTCCGAGGGCAGAGGCATCATCCACAAGGACACCATCTACCGGAGTCTGCATCTGCTTATCCTGAGAGTTCCCGTCCTCGTCGATGTATTTCTCGACCGGGCTCTGACACCATTCCTTCGCGGCCTTCGTCTTATCGAACATCCCCTTGAACGTGCCACGACCGTACTCACTGCCCCATATATTACCTTCAACAGGTGTGTGGCGGGCGATAATCGTGTTATAGTTATAAATGGGCTCAAGCTTGTTCGCCACCCGGTTGTACATGCAGAACATGTTGTTCGACTCCAGCATAGCGGAGAACGTGGTGAGCAGGAACTCCTTCACGTTCTGATCCTCGATGTCGTCGATCTCGTTGAGGAGCCGGCCCAGCAGCAACAGTTGCCGGTCGTTGAACATCTCGTGGTACTTGTGGTAGCCGTGGTTCCAGGCTCGGTCACTGCTACCCTGGTACCGGTCCTGCTCTGGGATGGGCAGTTCGTCCCATTCTTCCTCTAATTCCTTGCCAGCGCTCTCGTAGAGCTCTAAATCGTGGTCAGTGGGGTCTTTGTATCCTTTATCGTCACAGGAACTGCAGTAGTACTCGACCGCATACATCTGGGAGTCAGGTTTCCCGAAGCGTTTCGTAGCGTCAATGATTTTGCTCCGGACACCGCAATCAGGACAGGTATAGTTCTGGCCTGAAGCAGTCCCTTCCTTCGGCATGAACTTATTCCCGCAGCTGTCGTCCACGCACGTTGTCTCCGTAGTATGGTCGTCTGTCTGCTGGACAGTCCAGCAGTCCGGGCAGAGAACATTCTTGTAGCTGTCGTTGGAGGAACGGGAGTTAGCGAAGTAATAGCCCTTGAACAGAGGGACATCGTGGCCGCAGTTCAGGCACTCGATCTCCTTAACCCAGAAATAGTACATCGCATCCGCCATGTTATCGCAGTCCGGACACGGAGTCTGGTAGTACTCGAGGATTTCCTCACCTACAGATTCGTAAATTTCGTCGTAGGCCTCCTGCAGATCATCGATATCCACGGATTCGATCTCCTTCTTCACCGTGAACCAGGCGACAGGATTTAGATCGCTGCCGATGACGTTGCAGCCCATCCGTAGGGCCTCAACAATCGTGGTTCCTCCGCCCATGAAGGGGTCGAGAACAGTTTTATCTCCGAAGTCGACGTCTTCCAAGTAGTAGTCCCACAGGGCCTCTGGATTGTCCCAATCGACATCCGGCAGCTCCTCGAAACTCTCCTGACCGTTCTCCTTGATATGGATCTCATCCTCCGCAAGGGAATACAGGAGCATGGTGCGGAAGACCGAGCCCAGACGCCTGGCCCAGTACTTGTGCATCGTGTAGACAGGCCTGTAGTACCGTTTAGCGTGGCCCTCTTTCGACGCAATTTCGTTTACTTCCTCGATCGGGAACGAGATCTCGATAGGTCGACGACTATTATCCTTACTCATGTTTTTTAGAGAGTGACTTTGATTCGGGGAGTAACGCATTCCGATACGCTGAGGCCGCCGTGCTGGAAGTTGGAGTACTTTCCTCCTGCAGGCCAAGTGTAGCGTCCGAGAGGCATGTAGTATCCATCTGCCTCCACAACAAGGCCTTCTTCTACGAGATCGTAGGCATTGACTTCTCCAACACTTTCGAACCGGCCACTGAAGGTTTCCTGTAGCCTGGTCTTCTGCCGATCTGAAATCTGGAAGGTGTGGCCGGAGTCCAAGCGGGCGTACCCGTGGTCCGAGGTAATCACCAAGGAGTCCGTATCCAGCTGGTCGATAATGTTACGGAGTGCTGTCTCTGACTTCTCATACATCTCCTCGATCGAGGACAATTTGGTCCTTCCTTCCTGAATATTCTCAAGGAGTGCGTCAGGGTACCGGCTCCAGATTATCCGCTCGTCACCATCCAGAGATGGCTCTTGACTCTGCACGCGGGCAGTTTTGTACTCTTTCTTCAGATCGGAGTACCCCACTCGGTCCCGGAAAGGCATCGTCTCCGAAGGAACAGTAGAATACGAGTAACCGACTGACAATTCACTCGCCTTGTCCTCCAAGAACTGTACGAAGAGTGAGGCCTCTCGGACACTCATCGAGTCCATCATAATCAGTGCTCCTTCCTCGGGAACGTTCATTGAGGCCTGGTTTACACACCTGTCCGTCAGTGTCTCAGTATAGAACTCACTGTAGACATCGAGAAGCAGGCGTTCATATTCCACCATTTCCGGCTCCCGACTATAGTGCGAGGCGATATCATCTCCTGCCGGAGCCCATATATTCCAGACAGCCTCCCAGACCGGATCAACAGGATCCTCGGCGTCGACCAAGCTGGTGAGGACCTCAGTCTTGAACTTCACTTTCGATCACCACCTGAGCGTCGATATGATTTGCACTTGGTAGTTCTTCCAGGAACTCGATCAGCTCATCCTTCGACAGATCGTCCAAATCGTAGGAGAGATCGATATGTGTTGCAGTGTCCGCGTCTCCGTTAACCCGTGACTCCGCTACACTTCGCAGAACACGGGCGCTGTTGCCCTCTAACTGAACCGTCTTGGTCTCGGTCTGTTTGCTAACTGTTTCTCCTTCCTCTCCAGTCCCTGACCCTGTATGACCGACAGTCGTCGTGGTTCCCTCGCCTGTACCGATACTGCTTCCAGTCGTACCTCCTCCCGAACCAGTAGTGCCCGCTTCGGGCTCGGGTTCTGGCTCCGTCTCAGTGTAAACCGACTCATCAAGATTTTCTGGGTGATGGATGGTCAGTTCATCGTTTAGATCCGGCAATGGATCGCCCTTCTGAGTCGCATAGAACTTCGCACGGTCACTTTCCAAGATAATCTTCCCATCTCGGTAGAGCTGGCCGAGAGCAGAGTAAAACGCACTATCCTCAAGGACCACCGGCATCCTGCGGAACTGGCGGAAATCATTGAGCATCGAACCTACGTTAACCCCGTTCTCTGCATCCTGGACCTCTTCGACGATCTTCTCTCCAATATAGGTCTTATCACGGCCGACCTTGCTCTTCACATCCTCAATGTCAGGACTGACCGACTTCTTTCTCATCCGAAGGCCTCCACCGGAATCAGTCCATTTGACCCAGCTACCGTAGTTGTCCTCAAGCTCGTTTCTGAGCTCACGGCGTTCGTCTCGGATTATCTTCTCCAGTTCACCTTGCTCGTCGTCAACCTTGCCCCTCAGGTTCTCCGCTCCCAGTACGCGGGCCGCCTTGCTGATCAAGTCATCATCTTGGCGGATCTTCTGGTTGGGCGTGACGAAGAGAACCGTGTTCTGGTAGGTCCGGCCCTCAAAGAAACTGTCCAACTTCTTCTCCAAAGCACCGTTTGACAGGTAATCCAGCATCACAACAACCGAGATATCCCGTGAGTCAGAGACATCGTCTTCTGGATAGACTACTACGTCTCCTTTCCAAACATCGTCGCGGACGACCTCAGCCAGTTTCTCTTCGATCGCATCTCTTTCTCCCTCTAACACTCGTTCCTGTTCACGGGTTACGAGTGCGGTGAGCTTGGGGTCCTCGGTGATGTAGTAATTGTCTTTCTGGCCGTCCCGATCCAGGTAGTGAGCCGTGCCATACAGGTTCTGCAGGGACATATCCAGCTTCGACACCGAGTTTTTCTCCGGCTTGTACGTCCCCACTAAGCACTCAGTGACAGAGGCCATCTGTGACCGCTCGTCCAGAGTGTATAGAAGAATCGTTTTCAGCAACTCCTGACCATAATCGATATCCTCCACAGAATCTAGGTCAGAAACGTACCGGTTGAACAGGGTCTGATTGATTCCTCGGAACGCAGCTACTTCGATATCACTAGTAATGATGAGATCCGTTTCCTCGTAGAGCCTGCGCACAGTATCAGCAAGAACGTTCATCGCCCCCCGGACGTTCTGACGTTCCTTCCCGCCCTCATACAAGTTGTCGAGCAGATCTAGGAGCTCAGGATGGAACGGGTAGGTCTCCACCATCCGGTTCTCGTAGCGCTTCTCCTCCTCGATCTCGATAGGGTAGTTGTAATTCTCGACGTAGTTCTGGACGATATCCCTGACCTTGTTTTCGTTCAGTTCCTTGCGGCGGGTCTCGAAAAGGCGGTGGAGTATAATCCGTTCCCGGTCACCTGTAGCATTCAGGTCAACGGCGTAGGGGTTAGTCCTGTTGAGGATTCGTTTGAAGTCGTCGCTCTTGTCCAAGAGGGTGATGAAGACGAACAAGTCCTCACTGGGGTCGTTCGCTACTTCCAGCAGGTTTTGGATGAAGAACTCGTTACGTTCCACCAGTTCCTCATCTTCCGAGTCGCTGAATGACTCCCACCACGTTTCGATCTCATCGAAGAAGATGGCGACGGGCTTGTCAGCGCAGAGATCCTCGATGTGGTCAGTCGTGACGTAGCGCTTGACGTCTTCAGAGATGTCTTCTCTACCTAGGTCTTCGAAGACTGGCTCCCAGATGTGGTCTGCGTCTGTCTCACTGGTAGAGAGTATTGTCGCATCTGCAGAGTCAGGGAGATCTAAACCGAGCTCCCAATCATCGAGCCATTCCTGGCCCATCTCTGGACTGTTGAAGAGGTGGTACAGAGTCAGCAGGCCGTGCGATTTACCGGCCCCGTATGGCCCTGTAAGCGTAATCCCTCCTTGACTATCTCTGCCCCTTAGTTTGTTGTCGACGTGGTCGAACGCGGTTTCCAGAGCGTTCGACGGATACGTCATGGAGAGAAGACGAGAAGGATCATTTTCAAGCCGGTCTTCAGACCCACCTACCTTGTGTGCTTGGAGAACTCCCTGAAATCTCCCCTTTCGGACTTCCTCGCGGGGAGTCAGAAGCTCGGAAATTGTCATGCTCTTATGTTCTAACCGTGGCCTACTTGATGGTTTTCCAAAAAACGGAGATGGACGTTGGCCTGAATGTTTCGTAGACTCCTGATCTTCAACACCTGTTACATATAGTAGTAGTACTGAGGCTTGACCTTGATATTCCGTTTCTCTGCCTCCGCTAAGATCGCACCAACAGCTCTGGCGACCTTGATTGTAACCGGCTTCTTTTTCGCAAAGTCAGAGGTATTCCAGTCCAATTTCGTGAATGAGAGAATCTCCTTGCAAATTTCCTCATATGAGCTATGACACTCCTCTGGGTCAGGCTCAACGGTTATCGGAGTCGGAATCCGAGGACCAGGATACGTCTGGACTGCTGGCGTATACCCCTGTGTGTACAGGAAGTGCTTGTCTTCTCCTCGGGGAGTCATCACTGTCCCTCGAAGCGGAGGATAATTTCCAGAAGCATACAACCGGATTGGATCGCCCTCCCGAATCGTTACGAAGTCCAGTTTGTCGATATCTCCAGCACCCTCTTTGAAACCCTCTCGCTCCTCAGGATCGAAACGAGACGTCTTATGCAGAACAAACCGGCTTGGCTCAGCACCACGTCGTTTGAACCTGTACTGCTCAAGAATTTGCTCCACAATATCTTTTGCACTGTCTCGGGTGAGATGGTTATTACCAGATCCATCATCTTTGACCGCAGGATCTCCTCTGAGGACAAAACTCTCCCCAGTACCGAGAAACACTTGGGCTAACGAGGCATGGGTCCGGCTTCGATCACCGTGACGCTCCTTGTAAAATGAGATCCCAGCGTAACAGGTATCATTCTCTAAGTGGCCGAGTTTCCAGGGATGCCCCTCTTTCGACTTGTAAAGCATTGCTACGGCTAAATTCCAGGCTACCTCTGCCTTCTCCTGACCATCATCGTTCTTCCCGAAACGAAGAGAGCTGGGCCGGATCAACTGCGTGGGAACATCATACTCCAATCCGAACGTTTTGATCCGGTCATGGAAATCCGTATTTCCTGCCTTCATTTTCGGACGGCTCTTATCCGGATGAGTACAGGCATCCACGATTTCCGGTGGTAGAGAAATGACAATCACATTCGGCGGAGGATCATCCTCTGCCAGATTCTTGATATACTTCTCCATCAAATCCAGCAGCATCTGTACACTTCCATCAGTAGTCGGTTCATCCACAATCAGATCGACATCCGTCTGCGGAATCTCCCACTTCCACCGATCCAACATTACAAAGCTGGCCTCGAACGGAGAGTTTGCACCGAGGCCTGGGAACGGAGGTTTGTTCCTTTCAGGCTCCTCAGCTTCTCGGGGAATAGATGTCTCCATTTGCTTGAACAGGCTCTTGACGGCGCTGATAGACTGGCTGGTACCGAGGAAACCAACGTAGATATCCGTGCTACTGTTTCCATCACCTGGACTCCAAGGCCCGTACTGCAGCAGGCCTGCACGAGGATCCTTTGCCTCCCCATCTCCAAATTTCAGTGATGGCTCACCCAGCCACTTTGCATCAAAATCAGTCATAGCTCTCTCCGAGTTTACGCTGCTTCGTATCGGTATCCCGTGTCTCGATCTTTTCTTTAGTTTCTGCAGGCCGCTTTCCTATTGAGATGTCTGTCAATTGCTGGAACCCGATTTTCTGTCCTGGATTATCTACCGCCCTATTATCAGTACTTCACAAAGCCGCTTAGTTAGAACGTCTGCTTGCTGAAGGTGTGTCTAAAACCAAACAAGCAGACGGTGAGATCCACGAGGACCAGCTTCTTAACTTTCTCGTCAACCGCCTTGACGAGGA
>Ga0208283_10267_pt1 | contig 18885 bp, 15 predicted proteins | sample AntRauMetaRauer1_FD_184785 | JGI IMG/M metagenome (GOLD analysis project Ga0208283, IMG submission 184785) | Saline lake microbial communities from Rauer Lake, Antarctica, in enrichment culture - Antartic Rauer Lake 1 Metagenome Rauer1 (SPAdes)... ...
TTGTTGGTTAATATCACGCTCGTACGCTGCCTGGTCAGTAATGTCTCTGAAGTATACGGAAACGCCACTTTCTGATGGATATACCGTCGCTTCAACACGAAACTCTAGGGGCTCATAATATAGTTCGTAGCTCTGAGGAACTTGAGTCTCCATCGCTGTGTGGAAGGCATCCCACACCTCTTCAATGTCAGCAGCCTCTGGATATTGTTCCCACAGTTTCTCACCGAGAAGCTCGTCTGCAGATGCCTGGAGCAATTCTTCAGCTTGGTCGTTCACATGGGTGAACCGGAAGTCGTCATCAAGTGCATAGAACGCGTCAGTCACTCGTCCAAGAATTTCTGCTAATCTCGTTTCCAATTCGCGCTGTTCAGTGATATCCTCAAACGCAAAGATCGCTCGCTGCAAGTTCCCGGCGTCGTCCCACTGTGGAGCTCCATTCACCGACACCCAGACGCGGTCTCCGGATGGGTGGAGAAGGCCAAGAGTCTGGTCATGTACCGGTTCTTTGTGAGCGACCACTCGATCGAACGGCGCGTCACCGCTATCGAGAGGTTCACCGTTCTCATCAACCAAATCCCAACGAGGATCGTCGTGGGTGAATTCTCCGATCCCTTCACGTGGGCGTCCATAAATTTTCTCGGCCCGTTCATTAACGAATGTAAGCGCCCCATCTGCATCAACAACGGTGATACCAATCGGGCTGGTTTCTACGATCCCTTCGAGAAGATCCCGTTCTTGTCGAAGTTCAACTTCAATCTCTTTGTGATCGGTGATGTCTTGGGCTGCACCACGTAGTGCGACAACCTCGTCATTTCTGACGGTGGGTGTTCCCTGCACCCGGAGCCAACGGACTTCTCCATCCGGCCGCTCAAACCGTACCTCAACGTCGAACGGCTCACCGACATTAAGTGCGTTTTCAACGGCGTTTTTAACGATTAGGCGGTCGTCCTGATGGTAGACTGTGAGTGCCTCATCAAGAGATGGTTCTTTGTCGTCATCGATCCCCAAGATTTCGAAGAGGCTCCCACTCCAGAACACATCCATCGAGTCGGTATCGACCTCCCAGCTCCCGACATCGGCAATCCGCTCCGTGTGCTCAAGTAGTTCGTGTGTCCGTTCGAGTTGTTCCTCGTACCCGATACGATCAGAGATGTCCTGAAGTACGTAGACGACTGCCTGGCTGTCATCCCAAGTAATCGGTCGTGCTGAACCATCAACCGGAACCTCCCCATTGGGCGTGTCGAGCTGGAACCGTTCGTATTCGAGGTTGGTTTCATCCTTTTGAACTGCTTCGAAGACGGTGTCTTGCGGATCAGTCGGATGGAGTATGGAGGGTATCGAACTGTCAAAAACGTCTGCTTCCGACAAGGGGGCGAGCAGGTCAAATGCAGCGGCATTCGCATAGACGATACGATCATCAATACTGACGAAGACGGCGTTGGGCGTAGCTTCGAGAATCGTTTCGGCCCGTTCCTTCGCGCTGGCTGCCTGTTCACTAAATCGGTGGCGGCTAACCGCGTTACGGATACGTGTGGCAAGCACTTCGTACTGGTCAGTTCCCTGCTCTTTTTGCATATAGTCTGTCACGCCAGCACTGATTGCCTCACTGGCAATCTCCTCGGAGCCACGTCCAGTAAAGAGAACAAACGGGAAATCAGGGTATTCAGCGCGGATGATCGCCAGAAACTGAAGCCCGTCTGTCCCCTGCATATCGTAATCGCTGACAATGCAATCGTACTCTTCAGGATCGAAGATGTCGAGTGCAGCTTGGGGACTTGTTGTTGGTGTCGCTGTTATATCTCCTCCAAACCGCTTCAAATACGCTCCAATAAGATCTGCCATCCCCGGCTCGTCATCAACGCAGAGCACAGAAATCGAGGACGTAGATTCAGTCATATGTCTACTGAGCCGTTCAAGTCATATAAAGAGCCATACAGCTCCTTTGGTTGGGTTCCTTCTGTAAGTGGGGTGAGTCTGCGACCCACGGTTTTACTATCAATCGACTATCAGCTATACTAATGGCTGATGAACACCTTCACGCGACGGTCAGTGTTCGCGGCATTGTCATAGAACCTCGCGGTCGGATCCTCGTTCTTCAACGTGCAGCCGATTCTGAATGGGAACTTCCGGGTGGACGACTTGCTCCCGGTGAGCCGACTATTGACGGACTCCACCGTGAAATAACCGAAGAAACGGGTCTTCCTGCTGATATCGACGACATTGTGGCCGCAAACTCATGGATCAACACTGATGAGCAAGGACGATTTGCTGTCCATTACCGATGTTATGCACCCCATCGTGAAATTCCCTTGAGCGATGAGCACGTCGACGCTCAGTGGATCACACAGGCAGACGTCGACGCGCTCCTCCGTGAACCGCAAGTAGCCGCGGTTCGTGCAGCTATCGATCCTTCTGCACCGCAATCGAGCCCATCTTCCGCTCACGACTGATCGACAATGTGTGCTGTCGCTCGCTTCATCGAGTAATAAGCTGATCGAGCTCATACAGCAGGATCGGCAAAAATACCATCGCTAGCGTAAGTAACCCCAGTTCTGGGAGAAACTCACCATAGTGATCGGCCTCAATAAGAATTGACGTCTCACCGCGAACCCACATCGCACCGAACAGTGCCCACAGCACGCTCAGTGATGCGAGCGCGGCACTCAATACGCAGATTGCGACGAGTCGGGTGAGTGTCATTGGGTGGTCCGCCGTGACGTGGGTGACGTGAGAAACGAAGCGTTCTGTCGATCAACGGAAACTCGATCAGAATTCCCAGCAGGTGCTAGGAGCCATCGAGTGGTCGGTCCGTTGCCATGCTCCGCGATCACACCAATATTGTCTATCGCTGTACCGCAAAGGTATACACAGCTTACTGACCGCTACCGGTAGAACCGGTCAAGAGGAACTGCACACTGCCCAACAGAGCCTCAGGATCGAGGTCGCGTTATCACGGTTACTTGTGGCAACTCCCGGTCTGTCGTCGTACCGCAACAACTCTATTGCGAGTAACAAAGTAGACGACAGCGGCGTGGCTCTGCGGAAACAGGTGCGTCACTCCCTCTGTGATCGCATCAACGTGTGCTGTTGCAGACTGAGCCGGAAGCGTCGATATGCGATTCTCTGGGAAAGCCGACCCTCTCAACGATAATTTCTCAGACGGCGAACACTGACAACAACGATGACGAGCAAGAAGACCCCTTGAACGGCAAACAATGACGCTTGGTCGTCAGTGTCCTCATCAGAGGTATTCTGATTCGGCGAAATCACGTCATCATCCGATTCATTTGTGTCCGTCGTCCCAGACCCATCTGACCCGTTTGTCTCTGACCCATTAACGTCATCGTCAGTCGCATTGTCTGTCTCTGAAGGAGAGCCATCGTCGCTTGATGAGCTTTCTGAGTCTGAGGACGTATCCTCATCACTGGATGTACCATCTGTACTGGAGTTTCCATTGTTCTCATCATCACCCGTTGAGTCGTCGCTGTCTCCGTCCGTGGTAGAGTCGTCGTCTCCGTCCGTGGTAGATTCGTCCGAATTTGATCCACCATCGTCACCTGAATCGGAATCATTCGTGCCATCGTCGCTGGTCGTCTCCTGGATGGTAAGCGATGAACTCTCAAGCGCAAGCACTTCTTGCTGCCCGCGGAACGTTTCATCTCCGAGTGCAGCAACATTGACTGTGTACTCGCCTGTTCCAAATTGGTCAAGCGGGACTGAGCTCGTGTAGGTCTCATCACCACTATTGCTCATCTCGAATCGCTGAGAGTGTGTTTCATTCCAGACGACAACTTCAACGGCTGCTGGGGGTGTTGAGAGTGCAGTTGGTGTCACACCAGCACTGACTTCAAGATCGTCATCGCGTGTAGCCTCGGTAGTATGATCGACGGAGATATCATACCCCTCGATGACGACTGGCTGCATCTGCTCAGTTGCTCCCTCAAGCTCAACATTTAGCATGTATGTTCCGGGTGCAACAGAATCCGTCTCAAAGGTGACTGTCTCGTCTGTACCGGGGCGGTTGACACCCCGTGACGCCTCGATTTGCTGGTCCGAATTATACAGTAGGAAAGAGACGTCGGTAAACACCTTATCGGGTAGTGTTACGTGTGCAGTGAGTTCATCGCCTTGATCGCGAGTTGCTATCGCGTCGATTTCGTAGCTATCTCCTTCAAAATTAATTGTCTCTGTTGGGACTGCTGTTGAGTCCTCGACGGTGAGTGTGACATGAGAATCTGCACTCCCGGCTATTGCTCCGCTAGCAAGGAGGATCCCCACGGCGAGGAAACAGAGAAGGAGATACCGTCTAATACGAGTCCGCGAGGTGGACATAATCCGTAATTTATGCTAGCACATTTATTTATTTGGTATCCAATATCGAGATTATGCTATAGCTAATCCTGTGCGGCTGGGTTAAGAACAAACTTCTCTGATCGTCGTATTCATGACAAGTTTTAATCCGAGCGACATCGATTATCCGATAATGCGCACTCGATTGGCAGCTATTCTTGTTGTACTGTTAATGGTTGGATGGCCACTCACAATTGCTGGTTCTGCCGGTGCTGCCACCGCTGAAAATCCGGCACTGTCCGGCAGTACTGTCGAGGCCAATTTCATTGAGGAAGGTGATGACCAGTTTACCAACGTCTCCGATGATCTCATCGTGTGGGAGCGGTCGTTCAAACCGCTCCGAGCAGATACAACTGCTTCAAGCGCTAAGACCGTCATTGAAAACCACGCAATCAATGTTGTCGATAACCGATCTGGTGTTTTCGATGACACCACTGCAAACCGTCCCGAAACGGCAATCTTCGACAAAAGTGGGACAATCCCTATTGAGTTCTCAGACGTTTCTGGTGCTAGTACGGACGCATTTGACAACCGCAGCGCGCAGGTTATCGTTGCATCATTTGAAGAGAATCAAAATACCGCTGATGTCGGAAGTGCCGATCAACTAAATGACGTTATCTCCCCAGCGCTGGATGGGGATCTTTCAGCACTTCGGACGGAGGCAGCCGATCGAAACGTCGAGTTCACTGTTGAAAATACATCTCTAGATGAGAACGGTGAACTCGATTATGATCTCGAACCGGACACAGCAGGTCCATACGTCGTGATGGTCGCGTTACCCCGCGACGCAGAAGAATCTGGCTTTGACACGGATGAGAATAATTTACTCACGCTTCCTGGTGAGGCAACTCTCATGGGTGTCGAGACTGTCTTGGTCCATGACAGTGAATCACAGATCAATGCTCCCAACACCGTTGAGCCTGGTGAGGAAATCGAACTGAACCCGAGTACGGAATTAGAGGGAGACATTACGCACTCGGTTGTTGTATACAACGAAGAGACGTTCCTCGATGAGGATCAAGAGACGAATATCCGACTCGATGAAGACATCAGCCGAAGCCTGACAACAGAGGACATCGTTCTGGAACATTCTATTGCTGAGGTCAACGGCGTTGGCGAAATGACCAATTCGGGTACAATCTTCGGCACAAGTGTCTCACAGCGGACTATTGCCGGCACAGTTGCACTTGCCGACATCATTGACCAGCTATCTACCGAAACAGATGTTGGCATCAACCGAGAATCGATTTCTCCCGAAACCACGATCGATGCGTCAGGTGTTGTGAAATCTGATGCTGGCGCATCTACAGAGATGACTGTTCAGACGTACGGTAACTGGTCTGAGGGAACCTATCGTATCGTCCACATAGCCGAAAATGGCACTGTGGGGGGTGTTGCAACCAGTACGCAAACCATCGACATTTCGGAGAGTAGCGGGAGCGGTGGGAGCAGCGGAAGTAGTGATGACGATGATGATGATGATGATGACGATGGTGACGACGGTGATGACGGCGACGCAGATGTTACCGTCACTGAGCGGGACCGTGGTGCTTCCGTGTCTGTACAGAACATCCGACAGAACACGCCGACCCGGGTTGGCGTCGGCCGGAACGTAACAAGTGGCGGCGCAACAGTCCGGAACTTCACCGTGAATCTGACTCGAGACCGTGACACATTCGATCTTGAGGTAACCACCAGCGACCAGCCGCCAGAAGGTGTTCCGGTGCCCCCAGGTCGAAACACGCTCTCGTACATCGATGTTAACGCAGGTAACCTCACTGATGACGACTACAACGGTGTCGAATGGGAGTTCACTGTTGACCAAGACCGACTAGATGAGCTTAATCGCTCGCCTGATAGTGTTGAGCTGAATCGTTACAATGTGACTAGTGGTGAATGGGAGTCTTTCGAGACCACTCACCTCGGTGGTGACGAATTCACGGCCACCGTCCCTGGCTTCTCCACGTTCGCCATCACATCCACTGATGATGGTTCTGACGCCCCGGACAGTGACGGGCCTGATAATACTGATGACGATAGTACGACTGACGATGGTGCGGCTGACGATAGCGCGGCCGATGACAGTACTACTGATGACAGTGCGACTGACGATAGTACAGGCGGCGACGACGCTGATGCCCCCGACGGCGATGACGATGACTCCCCGGTCGGGATTGCCGTGATTCTGCTTGTACTTGCAGTCCTGATTGCTGTTGCTATCGGGGTCTATCAGTCTCAGCAAGACTGACACGTCCTCAATCTTCGTGCCTAGCGGAATACTTGTCTCTCAAGGGAACAATCGGGTAGGGCGACAATACTGGACGACTGGCGGGTTTTTTATTGGGTCGTTGTCTACTCATATTCAATGACGGCGCCCTCCGAGACGGCTTCTTCGATTGTATGTTCTGATGTCACGCGACGCTATGCAGATGGGGGTGGAGTTATGGGCAGCGGCGGCCCCACGGTGACGGCTCTCGATTCAATTTCACTCTCTGTGACGGCTGGTGAGGTTGTCGGGATTGCTGGACCGAGCGGGAGCGGCAAATCAACGCTATTACATCTGCTTGCCGGACTCGACACTCCGACTGAAGGAACGATTACGATCCGCGATACGGATATCGCAGCGCTTTCGAGCCGTGAGCAGACTCGATTTCGCCGTGATAATATCGGCATGGTGTTTCAGCGGTTCCACCTGTTGCCGGCACTAACCGCACGCGAGAATGTGGCGCTCCCGCTCGTACAAGCTGGTGTCGCACGAAGCCAACGCCGCTCTCGAGCGAGTGAACTGCTCGATGCGGTGGGCCTTGCTGATCGAGCAAGCCACCGGCCGGGTGCATTGAGTGGTGGCGAACAGCAGCGCGTGGCGATCGCACGAGCATTAGCCGCCGATCCGGCTGTCGTTATCGCCGACGAGCCGACTGGCGAATTAGATCGGGAGACCGGTGAGCGAGTGCTTGATCTTCTCACCGACATCAGCGACGAGCGAGCAGTTGTTGTTGCTTCTCACGACGAATACACGCTTGAGCGGACGGATCGAGTCATCAACCTCTTGGATGGGGCTCGACAATAATGTCGCGACTAACCCAACTAGTTGGGCTGTCCGGACTGGGTGTTCGCCGGGTATTTGGACGTCTCCGCGGTGCTGCACCCGGACGGATGACTGTCTGTATTCTCGGAGTTGCCGTCGCCGTGGCCCTTCTCGTCGTGGTAACTGGGGTATCGCTTGGACTGGCGAGCAGTACAACCGTTGAAAGCGAAGACATTGACTACTGGATCGTTCCCGATGACAATGGAGCCGGCAGTGTCCCGCTTGAGTCAGAAGGGGCACGGCTCAGTCAAGTCCATGAGGTGACCGCCGAGCTCACCCGTGACGATCGCATAGACTATGCGTCACCAGTCGTCTTACAGCCACTTCAACTGACAAACCCAGCTACTGGCGATCGAGAATACGTCGTCGCAGTTGGGGTGATCCCAACTGGTGACCAGCGACGGGTCGCCGATATGGACATCAGCCCACTAGACACCGAGTACAGCCACTACGCTGATGGCACGTATGATGGGCAATGGTCTGGTGAATTCGTGGCCTCACCGGCCGTCACTGAGAGATTGGCGCTCACGCAGGGTGACACAGTCGATGTCGGTAATTCGGACCGATCACTCACACTTACTCATATCAATGATCGTGAGATGGCTGCTGGTTTCGGTGAAGTCCCAGCGATTGCGATGCCGCTTGCAGAGTTACAATCTCTCACGGGGCTTGATTCAGCTGATCAAGCTGATCAGATTCTCGTGAGTACAACTGACCCCACTGTTGAGTCAGACTTAGCAGGAGTCTATCCACAGACCGACGTCGTTTCACGTGCTGGGATCTCTGGCGTCGACGCCACACCAACTAATCTGCCGCTCGCGATGGCTCTTGCAGCGACACTTGTCGCAGGTGGTATTGGGGTTGCGTTCGTTGCGACGATGATGGGCCTTGAGTTGACCGCTGGACGCCAGGAGTTAGCTGTCCTCAGTGCCGTTGGGTTCTCGGGTCGATCACGAGCGCTCGTCGTCGTCTCTGAGACAGTGACGGTTGCTGTTCTTGGGGGCATCCTCGGAGTTGGGCTGGGTGCACTTGCGATCGTGGGTGTGAATGCTGGCGTTTCATCGGCGATCGGAATCCCCTCGCTGGCGACAATCACCCCAGCACTAATTGGGTATGCGTTGGTGGCGGCCGTCGCCGTTGGGCTGTGTGCGGCACCGTACCCGCTGTACCTTACTACGCGTACCAACACACTGGAGGAACTCACCCGATGAGCCGCCTTCGAACATACGCTGGGTTGGTGTGGATTGCCCTTCGCCAACTCCGCTCTGATCGGATGCGTACTGTGCTTGCCGTCATTGGGGTCACGCTCGCCGTTCTGTCTGTGACCTTGCTCACCGGGGTTGGTGCAGGGGTGATATCCACGGGCAATCAGATGTTCGATGACTCAGGGAGAGATTTGTGGGTGTCTGGTGGACCGATCGAAGTTGCACCCGGTTCTGTCGGTGGATTCCAGAACCCGATTCCAAACTCCCAGCCGCTGGCACAGAATATTAGCAGCCATGAAGACGTCCAGAACGCGGTACCAATGGCGTTTCAAGTGGTGTATGTGAGCACGAACGGCGAAGAGTTTGACACAACTCTAGGGAGTGGTGTCCCAGGCGTAGGAGGTGGTTCTGTTTCGATCCAGGAAGGAGAGGGGTTCACTGGGCCAGACACCCACTATGCTGATGGAACGTACGAAGGGAATATGACCCACCAAGCGATCGTCTCTCCGTCGATGGCCGAAGAGTTCGATCTTGAGGTGGGCGATACCGTCTATCTGGGGGGGACAATTGCAAACGCCCGCGAGAATGAGTTTGAAGTGGTGGGGATCTCCCCAACCTTTGAGAATTTCCTCGGGACCGGAACAGTGACCACTCGGTTAAGCGAACTCCAGACTCTCACTGGCAACGCCTATGATGATAGTGCGACGCTGATCACGATTCAAACAACGCCCGGTGCCGACCGGGAGGCCGTACGCGATGATCTTGCCGCACAGCACCCCGATTACACATTCCGCACAAACCAAGAGCAGCTCGTCTCACTACTCGAACGTCAAGCGGTTGTACTCGCAGCAGGTGCAAGTCTTGTCATACTCGGCATTGTCGCCGGTGGGATCCTCTCGTTGAACCTCTTGTTATCGCTCATCTATGTCCAACGAAAGCCGTTAGCAGTCTTACGAGCGGTTGGAGCCACCAGACGTGGTGTCGTCGGCGTGGCGATCGTCCAAGCACTAGTGATCGCCACTTCCGGATACCTGCTCGGGATTGGGGCGACCCCCGTGCTGGCGATGGTACTCGATCAGATCGCACTGACTGTGACCGGCTTTGAGGGGCTGGTTCAAGTGCCGCAATATGCGTACCTCGCTGGTGCGGGAGTTGCCTTCGGCTTTGCGCTGATCGGCGGTATCGCTGGTGCGTGGCGTGTGACGCGCGTGGCGTCGGCGACGCAGCTGGTTCGTTAAGCACGCTTCCATACGTTGGCGAAAAGAATTAACGGCTCTGTTGAAATCCTCAGAGATCGATAGGAACCGGTTGATGAATACATCGCGCGTATCTTGCACGGGCTGAAGGTCGATCCGAGAAGAGAAGTGATCGGTCAGTGCACGAAACTCGTGTAACCTGAGTGACGACCTGCCAAGTGTACAACCAATTAAGTTGGCGGGTGTCGTGAATTGCACATGCTATGGTAGAAGCACCTGAAACTGGAACAATTTTGAGGATAAACGACGGTGTAAAAAACGCACAAGTGGACTTCGAAGTCATTGATGGTGGTTCGTGGCCGGTTACTATCGTCAAGGTAAATGCTAACCATGCTGTAGAGCGTGAGATACGGGAGAAGGACATCGGCAACTACGATGTTCAGTAAACGACCGTCTAAATCATTTTTAATTTCTGCAGAGACACTTCAGACATGTGAACCTAAGTGAGAACGGGACACCAGCCTGATACCTCCGCAGAGCTGGACACAATCTCGACGCACTACACTGATCGCCTCGACTACACTGCGAGGTGCGCCCCGCTCATGCTCACAGAGCAGTCTGGATGACCCGTTCGTCGATGAAACCGGTGTTGAAATAAACGACGGTCCCATGACGAATCCAGCTATCATATTGAGCATATTTTCCTAAACTATCAGTCTCTGAGGATTTCAACAAGACAAGTCAACAGACATGGTCGACGTCGACGAGGCGATCAACGAGAGCGGACTCTTCGCTACCGAGATGCCAGCACTATATTAAGCTCCATCGTGAGTATTGAATCAAATGAGCACGCGGCAACGGCAGCGATTCATCCATGGTCAACTCGCATGGATGCTCATGGTAATCGTGTTGCTTGCAGTGTTAGACGCGCTCACCCTGGAACTCTACTTCGTTCTCTCGCTAATCGGCCTGCTTGTTGTCGTTGAACTCACCGCTCCGTTCAATGTCACACCGCGGTGGCGACGCCGCCTGCTTCCAATTATTGGCCTTGGATTGCTTGGTTTCGGCGTGATTGTGATCCGACGCATACTAGCTATCTTACCACCGGGGCTGATCTAGATGCGGCGCCCACCACTTCCACAGCTCCTCTTGTATGTCCTTGGAGGAACGCTCCTGCTTGCGCTGGTGATCGCAGCGAGCACTTCCGCTGCTTCTTTTGGGGCCTATAACTCGGCGTGGGACGGGACCGCGGAGGTCCGCGATATTGCGGCAACGTACAGTGAAAGCACCGTCACACTTGATGGTGATGCGTACACCACAGAAGAACCAACTCAGACACTGGCTGTCGTCCTTGCCCCAACAGCACCGTATGGCTCAGAAGACGCAGGGGCTGTTCGTCGTTTCGTTGAAAACGGCGGGACCTTGCTTGTCGCCGATAACTTTGGACCAACAGAAGGCACTCCTCCACACGGGAATGCACTCTTATCAGACGTTGGTGCCACAGCACGACTTGACGGTGCATTGCTCCGTGATGAGCGCAATTACTATCGATCTCCTGCGCTCCCAGTTGCCCAACCTGTGGAGGAGCACCCATACACGAGCGGTGCAACCGATCTGACGTTGAACTACGGAACCGCAGTTACTCCAAACGATGCTACCACATTGGTTCGAACCTCAGAATTTGCCTATCTCGACACTGATCGATCTGGCTCACTCGATGATGATGAGAATATGTCTCGCTATCCGGTTGTAACCATTGAGCCAGTGGGAGACGGCCAGGTCATCACTGTTGGTGACCCGAGTATATTTATTAATGCAATGCTCGACAGGAACGGCAATACTGCGTTTGCAACTGCGCTCATGCAGGCTCACGAGCAGGTCATCTTTGATTACTCACAGAGTGACAGCCAGCCACCACTCGCCGTAGCATTGCTCATCTTCAGAGAGACGCTCCTTCTTCAGATGCTAGTGGGCGTCGTCGGTGTGGGACTCAGCTGGAGGGTGCTAACCAAGCCTGCTAGTCTCTCACGGCTCCGCAATCAAGTGGCAGCCGTACTCCCAGGATTAAATGACCAAGATACAATCGAGGGACATGAACGAGACGCTCACTCGCCTACACTCACTGAAGCGGAACTCCTCGCGTATCTGCGCGAAGAACATCCCGAGTGGGAAGAGGATCGATTACGCCGAATTTTAGCAGGCGTTATAGAAGAGGAGCCAGCAACTACAGATAATGAGTAGTCCGGCCACGCTCTATGAGACAATTCGCACTGAGGCTGGAAAGGTTGTGGTCGGTAACGAAGATATCCTTGAAGGGCTGACTATTTCACTGTTGACCGGTGGCCACGTGCTGCTTGAGGGAGTTCCTGGTGTCGCCAAGACGACGATCGCAAACACATTTGCGACGACGCTTGGGCTAACGTACAGTCGGATCCAGATGACTCCGGATATGGTGCCAGCGGACATCATGGGTACGAACGTCTACCGACAAAATACTGGAGAATTCGAACTCAAACAGGGGCCAGTCTTCGCAAACCTCGCAGTGGCAGACGAAATCAACCGGGCGACCCCGAAAACACAGAGCGCCCTCCTCGAAGCGATGGAGGAAGGGTCAGTAACGATTGACGACGAGACGCTCGCATTGCCGAGTCCGTTCATGGTCGTCGCAACCCAAAATCCGATCGAGATGGAGGGTGTCTTCGAACTGCCTGAAGCCCAACGAGACCGGTTCCAGCTCAAATACGTCATCGACCTCCCCGACCGTGATGACGAACGTGAACTCCTCGATCGGTTCGACAGTGATCCAGCATTTGCCTCTGAGGTCGTCGAACCAGTCGTGGATCCAGAGACGCTTACTGCGGCACAAAAAGCAGTTGCCGACGTGCATGTGGCTGACCCGGTCAAAGAGTACATCCTCGATCTGGTGGCGGCAACACGCGAGTCACCAGACGTACGACACGGTGCGTCTCCACGTGCAGCACTCGGGTTCATCTCGACGGCAAAGGGTCGAGCCGCAATTCACGGCCGTGAGTACGTCATTCCTGATGACGTGAAGACGCTTGGCCACCCCGTGTTACGCCACCGGCTCATTCGGACAACAGATGCAGAGCTGTCTGAAACGTCTGTCACAGAGATCCTTGACACCCTATTTGAACAGGTTGACCCGCCGGGCAGCGATGTGGAGTTCATGGCTGCTCCACCGCGAGCAGACTAGCTATCGATCGCGTCTGTCTCCGTCGACGAGTCTGCCTGTCGCGATGAGGGGTCCCATCGATACGTGACTAGCGGGGGGTCCGTCTTATCAACCTCAACCCGTATGGGTGCGTCCAGTCCGACCGCAAGTCCCGTTGCGACCAGTGAACAGACCGGATGGTCAATGCGATCGATACGGCCGTACGCGAGGCCGGTAAACTCCACGGTCACTCGCCCACCGTCGTCGACGCTCGTGTCAACCCCATCAGCAAGCTCAAAACTCTCAACAAGGCCGTCAGCGAGCTGATCTGCGAGTGGTTGTGGCGTCGACGCCAACGGTGTCGTCAGCGCTCGGGTAAACTCCTCAAGCAACGGTCCACCAGTCGGCGCCATCGCGACACCAGGATTACCGTCACGGTCCGTTACAAACAGATGTGTGAGCTCATCAGACGCTGGGAGTGAGAGATCAGTAGCATCCACAGGATCGGTTTCGGGAACGTACACGCGAGGGGTATCAGCAGGTACGTACACCGGGGAGCCACTCAATCCGAGTTCATCAAGCATCGCTTCTCGATCAGTTGCGAGAGCTTCATACACGCCTCCGCTCACACTCGCCGCAATGAACCGCTCTGGTGTGAGAAAGTACGTGAGAACGCCAGCGAATACACCGGTGGCGCCAAGCGCGATTAGGACGGTGCGGGCCTCGACGAACACCGCGCCTGCGGCGAGCCCGATCAAACCGACGCCGAGCAGCCCAAGCGCCGAGTGACGGTACGTCTGTTGTTGAGAACGCAGATACTCCTCGCGAAGCTGGCGGTTTCGTTCACGCAGGAGTTCAATTTGGACTGTGAGCTCCTCGCGCGAGTCCGTGTCCGTACCGTCGCTCGTTGCTGGCGGTTGTGTCGGCTGCTCGTTGGTTGGTACACTCATTGGTTGGAGTCTGACACGAGTCCGAGCGTCACTCGTTCATAGCGGTGGATGGCGTACATGATGAGTGCAACGGAAAGCACTAGCCCGACAGTGACAGCTGGTAGCGACCAGACCGCCAACAAGCTGTATGTCCCGGCGCCGATCATGAGACTGATCCCGGCTGCCGCCACAAGCGCTCGACGACCTGTGGGAGTTCCCACCGCGGGGTCCACGAGGACTGCGAGGAGAGCAAGCGCCCCGATCGTGTGCAAGACGGGATCGATCTCTGGGCTGATCAAAAGCCCTGCAACACCAGCCCCGAAGGCGACAGGAGCTGCCGTGATGAGCCCAAGTGCAACCACGGCACCACCGACCGCGAGGCCCACAGCACCATTGAGCACCGCAATTACTCCCGCTGCGATCACCATTCCGGCGATCCGGACGGGGCGACGGGTGAGTGTTAGCCCCACTACACGCTCAGGTACTGCTGTGGTCGATGGAGTTTCATCAGCAGTCACTATCGGGCCTCCGGTTTGTGTCTCTCAGACTGCTCGACTGACAAGAGGGTGCGTAAGCGATCTCCCGGTGCCACTTCGAGTGCTGTCACCCGAGGGTGGCTATCGAGCTCTCGACGAAGTTGTTCAAACTCGGTATACGCATCATACGCCTCTGTGATCGTCTCGAGGTGAGCACGCTGAAAGAGCACCGTTGGAACTATCAACACGAGGACCTCTGTTCCGCCTTGCGTTGCCAGCTTGATGCTTTCTCGAAGCCGCATTGGATCTGCATCGGTCGTGACAAGTACGAGCCACATGCCGGCGCCAATCTGTGTCCGGGCACGATAGACGGCGTCGACAAACGCATCCTCACGGACCGATTTGACGGCCGTCGCCCCCGTTCCGTACCGTTGTAACGTTTGTCGAGCCGGTGTCTCGACGTCCAGTGACTCGATAACCGTCTGTATCCGGCGAGTTGGTGCCGGCCGATGGTCTGTCGCCGACGCCGTTGGGGTAAGCCCCAGTAGTGTCGAGCGAACGCGGGTGTACGCCGCGGGGGTACTCCCCGCTGCGAGCGTTTCAGTGAGTCCATCGTCGCCAACAGTCCAGAGACTTAGCGGGTCAGAATGACCAACGGCGCTGGCAGTCATTGCGAGTGCGGCCTCACGGATGTACTCAAGGGGAGTCTCCTCAGTAGCACTCTCTCCTGTGTGTGCTCGATGATCGACCAGTAGGGCAGTGTGTCGGTCCGTTTCACCTTCAGTCTCTCGAACGTACGGCTCACCGAGCCGTGCCGTCGATTTCCAGTCAATATTCATCGCGTCTTCCCCGACAATGTACTGCCGGAGATCCCGCGTGGCGATGCCGGGCCCGGGCTGGTCAGTCGAGTGTTCACCAAACGCGTTTCCATACGGCTTTCCACCCTTGCCAATGTGAACTGTCGGCGTCTGTGGGAGCACTGTGAGTTTCGGCTGCGGGCCACGAGAGAGCTGTTCGGTATACAGCTCGAACGTGTCCGTTAATGAGACCGTTGGGGCGGGAAGCGTAAACTCGCCGGCGACGTCCGCGTGTAGCGGCACAGTCACTGTTGCTTCAGTCTCGCCAGCGCCGAGTGTGAGCGATGGGGCCGTCTCCGTCGTGCGTCGGAGTCCAGCCGGCAACCGCGGTGAAACCTGCATACGTGTCGAAGCAGAGCCCTCTGGCCGGGTTACTGTCAGACTTACAGTTGCAGGTGTATCTACGTACGTCGTCGACGGATCGAGCGCGTACTCGATCTCAAGCGTCTCATCGAGGTGCTGAAAGGATCGCACTGCGGTCCACGATGTCGCGATAAGCCACACACCGATCCCGGCAACACCGATGAGGGCAACGGGCTGGTCTCCGCCAATTGCAAGCAGACTGAACAAAAGGCCGATCGCTGCCGTCGCCCAGAACTGCCGGGTGGCCTGCATCACTAATCAGAACTCAATCAAGCGGATTGAAGCTTTCCTTCGGGATGTCTCAGTACCGCCCTAGGTTCCCTAGGGGTACCTGGTGTCTCACTCGTAGGAACCCGCCCAAACTCAAGATTGATTGGGAAGAACTACACACATAGCACTCCATGAAGTGGTCGGTTCCCATACGCTGACAACACGTATTTAGGCACCGACAGTCGTACGGTAGATGTGACGCAGCCACCCCAGCGATCGACCATTGCCACGACGGTGATGATGGTTACGCTCGTGGTGGGGATCGTTCTTGCGAGCAGTGGCGCTGTTGGGCTGTCGGCATCGCCTAGCGCAGACGCCATCAATACGGTCGATGGGACCAATCTCACGACCGAAAATGAAACGACGCCTCACAAGAACCCGGATACGATCTCTGAATCCGGTGATACCGAGCAGGTGGCGTCGTACCTCTCTGGGCAATTAGGGAGCATGCTTGCAGGGAGCACACGAAACATTAGCCAAGCAGAATATGACCAAGCGCGATCGCTGCTTGGCGATGAGTACGATGAGACGCTCAGTCAGTATGTAACAGTTGCTGGCGAGACCGAACAAGAAGAATCTGCTGAGGCGTTTCAAACAGCACAAGAAGACGCAGCTGAGCTGGCCACGCTCCGTGAAGAATTTGAGACCACACGTGCGGAGTACGAGGAAGCCGTCGACGATGGCGATACCGAACGGGCACGCCAGTTAGCCCGTGAGCTTGCACGTCTTGCTGAGGAGATTGACGGGGTGACCGTTCGCCTCGATGAGCAACTCGCAACTGTCGAAAATACTACTGGCAGTGATCTGAGTGCTGTCCGAGACGATATCGAAACCATTCGTCTGTCAACAGCGGAGACAGCCTCCGCAGCGACGCGTGCCGAATTCACCGAGACAACCATCACCGCCAATGCGACGCCAGCGGAATTCTCGTTTCAGAATGCGACCCGCATTACCGGAACAATCCAAATGAGTAACGGGACAGCGGTCAGTAACGATCGCGTGACACTGCAGGTTGGAGAGCGTCGATACGACGTTCAGACAGCGAGTGATGGAGAGTTCTCGCTCACGTACCGTCCGGTGTTTCTCCCTGTTAACACGACGACTGTGCCGGTGCAGTTCATTCCGGAAGACACGAGTCTGTACCTCGCCGCAAACACGACGACGACAGCACAGATCACCGACCAGACAAACACCACGATAACGGTATCGAACAGCAACCTCACCGGGCAGTACGGAACTCCACTGCGAGTATCTGGCGCCGTCGAGATTGGCGATAACGGCACCGCTGCAGGTATTCCAGTGGAGATGTTGCTCAATGGCCAACAAGTTGGGACTAGTGAGACACAAGCGGATGGACAAGTTACGGTGACTGGCGATGTCCCAGCACAGCTCGCTGCTGGTGAGACCAATCTCCAGTTGCGGGTACCGCTGACCGACACGGCTGTCGCCGGATCCGAAACAACAACCACTGCCGAGATTACCGAAGCACAAACCGAACTCTCACTGGAGACAAACGTGAGCAGGACGGATGCACCTACAGCAAACCTCACAGGATCTCTCCAACTTGCGGGTGGCAGACCGATTGGTGGGCAAGACCTTTCCGTGTTTGTTGAGGGCCAGCAGGTTGATACCGTCACCACTGCCGCCGATGGGCGATATCAAGCGACGATCGCCACGGACGATCTCGATGTCGAATCATCAAGTCCGACCGTCCGAGTTGCCTTCAGTGGGAGCGAGACGCATCTTGCTGCGAGCGACGCCACAGCCACTCTCGAACTGCAAGAAGCAGTTAGTGATACGTCGGGTGGTGAGGATACTGTTGCACCGAGTTGGGCGGATGAGTTTTCACTCAGACAACTCGGGCTCGTCGGTGTCAGCATCCTGATCGTGGGACTGCTGTTCGGACTTCTTGTTCGGACAACCGACTGGAACCCGGGCGGACTGCTGGGAGCCAGCGACCCAGCTGATTCGGAGCGTGCGGCAGCAACGTCAGATCGAACCGATGAGCCACCTCATGAGCCCACGCGATCGCAAACACGAGCGCAGGCGCTGCTTGAACAGGCCAACGAAGCACTCGCTGCGGGCAACACGACGACCGCAGTGCAGATGGCGTACGGGAGCCTTCGAGCGATCCTCGCGACAGAGCTGGATGAGACGGATGCAGCTACTCACTGGGAGTTTTACGAGCGTTGTCGAGAGAGAGGTATCGGATCGCTTGCAGACACGAAATCAGTGATCACGGCGTACGAGATTGCGACGTTTGCTCCAACGTCGATCTCGACCGAACGGGCCCAGGATGTACTCGAACTCGTGTCGAGCATGATTCACCAAGAAGACCCGAGCTTACCAACTCAGACACAATCGAAATCCTCTGATTAAGCCACAGTATCGACGTCGAGCAGGCGGTGAACTACTCTAGCTCTGTTGGAATCATAGAGAATGAGGCGGAAGCCCACGACTTTAGTCGTGGGTCACTGACACAGAAGCTCTTCAGAAAACCAGCTGGTCGGATCGGTCAATGCAGGGTACACACATACCGCGACGAGTGGCAAATTACCTGGGATCCACCAGAAATTCACTGAAAAACGCAGAGGTTCTATTCAGCACCGATTTGGGTAGTTTGCATTGAGAGATGCGTGCGGCACAATTGGATTGGAGAGACACAAAGATATATGGACAGATCGACTGCATGATTAGTTATGTCTGTGGAGCCAGTCCCAGAATCGTTTTTGATTCACTCAGGGCTGGAAATCGTCTACGCGAATCCTGGGTTCTGTGCACTCGTGGACGCAGAGTCACAGGATCAACTCATCGGTACCGAGCTTGTAGATATGGTCTCGTCGGACTACCACTCACCACTTCGTGATCGGGTTACCCGCCTCGAACGTGGTGACGACCCCACCTTCGGACTAACCGTCGAATTCCAAACGTTCACTGATCAGCCACTACGTGCTATCCTCGTGGGTTCGGTTGTAGACT
>Ga0208283_10269_pt1 | contig 18831 bp, 17 predicted proteins | sample AntRauMetaRauer1_FD_184785 | JGI IMG/M metagenome (GOLD analysis project Ga0208283, IMG submission 184785) | Saline lake microbial communities from Rauer Lake, Antarctica, in enrichment culture - Antartic Rauer Lake 1 Metagenome Rauer1 (SPAdes)... ...
TTAGAATTAGCTCGGGAACTGGAACGCCGAGAGGATTTCGAAGAAAGCTGGAAATCTGCGTATATTAAGGGAGTTGTTCACTTCATTAATGGGAACGGTGATGCTGCTGAAGAATACTTTACTGAAGCGTGGCAAACAGCACCCAGATCAGAGCGATATGGAGCAGAATACTTTTGGGACGAACGAGGAAGCCACAAAATTTTCGAAGGAAAAATTGGGTCTGATTTAACCTCTACAGAGGGTCATATTTACGAACACGGGATAGAAGGATGGGACAAAGATATCTATTTCAATCCTGCAGAACAAGATACGCGTCCTAATATCAAATCCGGAATGAAAGTTAATTTTGAGCTTGGTTTTTCTCCTAGAGGCCCGATTGGGTGGGATTTGACTATCACAGAATCTTATTAAATATAGTAGTGTAATTTTATCAGTAGATAGTAGCACGATTTCTTTATTCAGTATATCGTGGGAAATTTTGTGTGCCGCTAAGAGGTTGAGAAGAGCTAATAACACCGTGAGTTCAAATATCAGCCCCACATCAATTTAGCGTGGATGTAAGGTCTCAACAGTCAAAAGTAGTTGATTAGATTTTCCCGGATTGAACCAAATCATCGTACCGATCCCCAACAATATAACCAGTCAATCCGAGGAAAAACAGGGCTGTGAGCGCGAGATTCGAATCGAAATGTGCGTCAGGATGACCGTGCATGACCCAGTGTCGATGTTTGAAGAATTTTTCCCACTTGCTCTTGAACGCGGAGCTGTTCCCACCCTCTAATTCCATCGGTGCATATTGACCGAACCAGCGCTCCACTGCCTCTTCCTTGTCTGACCCCCAATAAACATCACCACCGATGTCGTTAGGATCTGAGCCTGTCAGGTTTGGATCCTTCTCGCACAACCAGCTAATTAGGGCATCATGGAGTGAAATCGCCAGATAGAGTGTTTCATAGTAGTCGGATGTCCCCGAATCTTCCCACTCTTCTGCAAACGCAAGCTCACAATCTTCCATTCGGTTCGCCAACTTCTCAAGGTCGTCATCGTTTGCCTCTTCTAAGTTCTGTCGTGCCTCTACCGTCCACGTAATAGCAACTTGAACAGCTTCATTCTGAATCTGGTAATTTGCTGGATTGTATTTCCAAGGATATTCGATGTCGATCTGTGCCTCCGCAAGCGTCTGTGCAGCATCAAAATAATCCTTGGCCTCATTCGCAGCGATAACCGCCTTTGCAAGTGCTTCATCGTCAATGTCGATAGTTGGTAGTGTAAAATCGAAGTCAATCATAAATAGCTCCACACAACACTCCCTTGTGAGGGTTACTATCCGCTTTTAGAGCTTGATGACAATATACGTCGATTATTCAATGCCCCTCAACAACGTATTCAGTGTACCGTCTCCCCGCATAAAATGGATAGAAGTCAAATGGAGTCCAATATATCCCCCTCTCAAGCTGTTCTGATTCGGATGGGCCTGTTGCTAAATCCAAAGCCAGTCGTTCTTTAACACTCTCATGTTGATCGTCGGTAATAGCGTCCCAAAATGCCAGGCAACATAGGGTAATAACAACCACAGCAACACCTCTGCTTATACCGCCATGAAGGGTGTCTCCCCGATTCTCATGAAGTTTCCGTATGAACCCATCACCTCGTATCAATCCTGATCGATCCCGTAAATCGCTCTCTGTTACAAGATTGTTCAGATCAGAAACCACGGAAGAATCATCTTCAGGATCAAAGTCCCCGATTCGATTGAATTCTAGTAGAACTCGTGCTGTCTCGGGGTTTTCCGTTTCCTCAAACCAGTATCGGATGTTTTTCTGGATTCTGCTTCCTCTGTCTGCCATACGGTCTGTCAGGTCTTCCAAGACAGGAAATCCAAACCGTGACGCAATCTGAAAGGAATGATTCATGATATTCTGCATGGGCGCAGATTGAGGCCCCCCTATACTCGATACCTGGTTTGAACCAAGCAAACCAATTTGGATGAGAAGACACAATTCGTGGATATCCACTTCTGTGAAAGGATGCTCTACTGTCCATCCTGTGGAGGAAATAATCTCGTCCTCATCAAACGCTCCCGATTCCGTGCTAAGTTCTAGATGTTGCTGTCTACTCTCCAGCTCTGCCAGTAGCCGACTTGCGTAGGCTCCTGTACATCTCCAGTATTCAAAATGCCCTGTATCCACTCGGTTCATATCGCTAAGAAGCGGAATAGCGCATAGGTATCGTGACAGATTTCGAAGAGCATAAGGAGTAAGTTCCATACCCTCGCCATAGAATAGCACCTTTCCATCTGGCCCGACCTGTGTAGGATTGTGAGTTTCTGAAACGGGCATATTTTCCACAGATACGGTATCAAAAGAGGCCTTGGCAATTTCTGAACCGTGGAGAAACCAAAACTGATCAAAGCGAGACTCTAGGAAGTCATCCCAATGACGATCTGATTTCATGCTCTTACGACTTGCTCCATGCAGAGTATATTAAATCGGGGTTCTAAAACGACTCCCCAAAGACAAACTGAGATTCCGGTGGCTCAGTTGGGATGTCAAGATCGTATGGGTCGTCCTCAATTGCCTGGATCAGCCTCCCCGCAGTGAACTGCTTGCCCTCACTCAGGTCTTCACCGATTTCCTCCGCGCGTCGGATGTTCGCTGCCGTCCAGATGTTGTACATGTGGGCCGCGAAATTGAAGTAAAACGTCCGTACCTCCGAAGAGGGCGACGCCGATTTCGGCAGGAAATCCTCCTTGATTACGCGGAATCCGGTCTCGATGCCCCACCTTCGGCGATAGTCGCTGGCGAGTTTCTCCGGCGGTATCTCGGTCGGATCAAGGTTCGTGTAGAAGTACGTGTAGTCGTCCATCGGCTCATCGGGCTCCGATTTCCGACGGCGAGACTTCTTCTCCGACTTGATCCCCACTGCGTAGTAGTTGTCCTCGTTGAGGCCGCCGACGCCATAGGGGTAGTACGACGAGTCCATATCCAGCCGCCCCATGCCGTTCAGGAGGTGTTTGATGTCTGAGCCGGCCTTTCGGCCCTGCATCACCAGCTCCAGACCGAGCTCGTTGACCGTGGAAATCGTGTCCTCGCTGTAGAACTCAGTCCCGGCGTCCAGGTAGACGCGGTGGAGGTCGAGGTACTGGCTTGCCAGCCGCAGGAGCCGCCGGACGTACTGCGGTGCCTTCGAGGTATCCTTGACGGGGAGAACGAGTAGCACGAGTGGCGTGTCTGTCCCGACCAGCGAGAGCGTGATGTATTTCCACGCCCTCGCGTAGTTCCGACCTGACTTCGTTCCGCGAACATACTCGTCCGCGTCTGGATCGCCAAAGTACGACCAGTCCGTGATGTCGATGGCGACCTCTGCCTTGTCGGGGAAGTAGTCGTAGTCGTCGGCGATCTCGAACAACGGCTCGTTGGCCTCCATGAACATCCGAGTGATCTCCTCTCGGGAGGACTTCCGGATGTGGTGAATGAGCGTCTGTCCGGTCGGAATCTCAGAACCGTCGTACCACGGCTTGAGGTTGAGGTTCTTCGCCGCGTCGTTCACGAACTCGTTCCCATTCGCGGCGGCTACCAATACGCGCATCGACCCGTCCTTCGAGGCCTCGATACTGCCGTCCCGCTTCAGCCGGATGTACTTGAACGTCTCCGACCGCAGCTCGCGTACAAGCGTCTGTACCGGCGGGACGCCCTCTCCGTCGGGCGCGATGGTCTCAGGAGTCGGTTCTCGAACCCAATCCTCGTATTGCGTGCCCTGCCACTGGCGCACGAGCGTCTCCGTCTCACTGGCGTAGAATGTGCGCTCCCGCGCGCCCATCCGACCGGGCATCCGATTCAGCGTAGACTGGCTCACCTTGTCCTTGATGTCCAGTTCGTTCTGGATGGCCCCGATCTTGAGCCGGTGTGCGATTCGGTACTCGGCGATGGGGGAGAGGTCGAGGTAGAGGTAGACGCGGGTGGCGTCGTCCCCGTCGAGTTTCCGAGTCAGGTCGTCGTTGTCGCCGGGCGACCAGTAGTGCGGGAACAGTCGTGTCTGCCCGATAGTGGCTGCGAGCGGGTTCGAGATGTCTTCACGTTCCATCCGCCGCCGAATTTGTCTCGCGTTCGAATCAAGCCGTTCCCACAGTGGCGGAACTTCGTAATCGGCCTCGTTGTACCGGTCATCGTGGGTTTCAGGCCAGTAATCCCACGGGTCTGCGGCGGCCCTCTCCTCCAATTCTCGCCGCCGCTCCCGGAATTCCCTATCGAGTCGGTTGACAAACTCACGTCGCTCCGCTATTTCGCCGGGCGATTCCGGGTCGCGTTCGGCGTCTTCGTCCACGAATATAGATGTCTCTGATGCCTTTTAATTGTACCAGTTGCAAAGGTCATCAACCGCCGGTGTCTTGTGACTTTCTATCAAATGGGGTTTTTTCGATATACGAATACGGACAGAGCTGTGATAAGGAAGATTAGGGGTAGTCCCGCTCCAATACCCCACAGAGGATTGTCTACAATCCAGATGAGTAATGCTTGAAGGCCGTTCATAATACTTTGAGTAACCCAAGTAGGTAGAAGTTCAACTATCCACGTAACGAAAGATAAGAGTGGCTCTATCACCAGAATAATTGTCAAAATATATATCCCTTTGGTGAGGCTGCTAACATCTTTTTGAAGGTCGTTGCTTGACTCTGTCAAGTCACGTGTTTCCTCCTGTAGATCTACGCTTGACTCTGTCAGTGACTTGTTTTGTTGAGAAATTTCAAGATTTAATTGACGATTCAGGCGGTCGGTCAAAGTGTCATATCTCTTCTGGACTCTCTCATAACGCTCTGATAAACCCTCAATATCTGATTCAAGTTCATCCGTAAATATATCGAATACTCCGGGAGATTCTTCTGAGGATTCATCTTCCTTTGGGATTCTCTTGAAATAAGCCGTTTGAGCGAATTCTTCTCTGTGAGATTCCACTAATGAAAGAGCCGCATCGGTGTTATCTAAGAAAGTTACGTAGTCTGAATAGAACCCTGATTCGACATTTTGAAGCATAGAAATATATTCGTCCAGGTTTCTGCCATCACTTAGCTCAAATGGTTGCTGTCGAAGGCGCTCCTCATGATCTTCTATCGATATGGGAACGCGGAAGAAATAGAACAGGTAGTACAAGAACGGGAGAGACCTAATCATAACTCTACCTGGAGGATTGTTTGGATAAAGAGGGACACCACGACTAAATTGGTTCCAACCGATATGGTTTACCAACATATCGCTATCTCGGTCAATGAACTGAAGAAATGCGAATTTGTCAAACTGAAGTTCATAATTCACCATACCTTGGCTCAGAGCATAAATTAGGACGAAAGAATCATCAAATGATTGTGTAAGTGATGCTGGAAACGTATGGTTGAGTCCAAATCTGTCTGTGAAATCTCGGTTTCTGATATTCTCGATAAAAGGCTCGTAGTCAGTTAGATCGTCGCCATCATCAGGATAGCCACGTAACTCATCAATTCCGTCTACAAGTACCTGAGTTGATGATAAAGTGACGGGAGCTGTCAATCGGTCTCGGTCTGAAAGATTTCTTCGATTCCTACGGGACAGCTTAGTAACCATTCCTGGCAACTCTGGTGGGAATATTGAGTGCCAAATGTCCGCAAGGTCTGTTTGTAGCTTATGAGAGGCAAGGTTCTCTTTGGTACCTAACCGGTTTGTTACCTCCTCTTCCGACACCTCGGCTAAGAGTAGTAGGAAAGCAGCTTGGTGAACGTTTTCTCGATAATGCAACACCTGAATCTTGACGTAATCAAACTTCTCTGAGGGAGATTGAAGTATGTCCCATTGCTGTGAATAAAATCTAATGTCATTTATTGTGACATCCGCCAATGCAGGCTCTTCATCTTGGTCTGTTATGTCTTGTAGAATTTGGCTCAAATCCTCCAAGTCATCTCGTTCAATAAAATCTACAGCAGCTATGTGGGTGTTGTAGATCTCGTATTTAGGTGATGAAAATAATGAGTGGAAGGCTTCGAGTGCTTGGTCATCCATCTGAAATTGATTCGATGGTGGAGACATTGTTGTATTGGTGTGGAAGTTCGGTCGTCTCGTTACTCTGATTCGTCAAACTCTGGTGGAGCAAGCGCTTCATTCCGTGCATCGAGGAACTCTTTGAATTCTGGATCATTGACTTGCTCATCAGCGAAATCATCCGTGAATTCCCAATCATCGGGTCTTGGACAGTGATGCTCACACCCCTCACAGTACTCATCTTTAGCAATAGATTGTAGCACGATTTCGTTATTCATAATCCTGTCTGAAACTGAACTGGTTAATTCGAAGCTGTCAGGGGAAGATGTTGTAGGTTTGGAGGAGCGTATAGATGGGGCCATAGAATAGGCGGTGCCAGAGAACGAAGAGTGGGAATGCGATTGTCAAGGCAGCAATCACGACCGCTGAGAGCGACCAACAGGAGAGTCCAGTGTAGACGGTGCTGGCTGAACAGTTCGAGTTCGAAATAAGGGAGAGACTGGAGAGAGCTGGCACGGACGTGGTGGTGATGTGAAAGAGGAACAGGGAAAGTGTACAGATGACGAGGAAGCCGGTTATGTAGAGGAGGCCAATGTTGATGACTTTGGGATTTGGATCGCTCGATGAGGCTGTCATCTATCTCACTTGTTTGTTTAAACGCGAGATATGTAAGTGTTATACTGGACGCGCGTTCCACGAGTTACGCTGAATAAAGAAACCGTATTACTAACTACTGTTATTATCTCTATTCACACTTGTGTCGTTGGATCCGTTCGGGAAGTCCAACTTTCTCACAGACTGGACACTCCTGTAAGGGCGTCGGCGGCAAGTCCTCCCAGGCGTCCAGCGCGGCAGTGAGCTGGGCTTCCACGATTATCGAGTCAGTCGTTCGGCGGGCTTCGCGGAGATGAATACGAAGTCGTTCACGAGCTGTGAGAGTTTGTGTTTCAGTCATCGTTGTTTCGGGGCACCCTGTTGTGTGCCCTCCGCCCCTCTGGGGGTAGAAAAAATCGGCTCTGTAGTTTCGGTACACGGCGGCGGATTTTACGGATATCGGACGCTCCGACGGAGGTTGTAGACGGTGGCTTTCAGCAGCATTTCGCGGAACTCTAGCCACCAACTTCGCGCACGCACGGCGGAGCCGAGCGTGCGCTTGATCGACGAGAAGACGGTTTCTGACATGGAACGCTGGTGGTATCGATCACCGTCTATGCGGGCGTTGTGGGCGTGATCGAGCGGGTTCATGATTCGGTGCTTGATCAGCGGTCTGATGCCGTTTTCGCGTAGTTCGTCGCGGAAAGCTTTGGCGTCGTAGCCGCGATCAGCGGCAAGACTCCGCAGGTCGCCGGCGTTGCGCCGAGCGACCTGCGGGCCAATCTTCGCATCGTGTTTCTTCGAGGTGGTCGAGTGGATGTCGGTGATGTACAGCGTTTCGACATCCACGAGCGCGGTGACTTTCAACGCTCGAACGCGGTAGTTGGTGCGGTTGGCGTAGTGGCGGCTGGGCTGGTCACGATCGAAGCCGGTGGAATCGATGGCGGCGTGGCCAGTGCGTTTCTCGACGGACGCGCCGAGAAACGCACGCCACGTCGCAGTGGGAATCCGCTCAAACCACGTGCGGAGAACAGTGTAGTGCGGAAGTCTGGTGAGTCCGATCTCCTCAAGGACGCTGGGCATTTCTGAGAGCAAATCCACGGCGACACGGTAGGATTTGCCCAGCTCGATGCGGAGTGCATGCACGGTGAGCATCGCCCATTCGGCGAACCCGCCTCCCCCTTCGGGGTCGGCGGGCTCGTCCGGATTAGCGACAACTGATTTAGCCTTAGCCACCGTAACACGCGTGAAGAGACGGATTTCGGATGTCACACCGATCTGTCTCTTCGCTTTCTACCGAGATAACGCAGTCGTCGCCGTCGCGTCTAGCGAAACTACAGAGCCAAAAAATCTACACGTACGGAGAGCGACCTCAAGATTCGCTGCAACAAAGAGCTTCTACAGAGGCACTCGACTTACGAGATATCAGGACGTAATGGGGAGAGTTCTTCCCACTGTGCGTGATGCTCAACGCAAAGCGTCACGAGATTTTCGAGCATATTTGCTCGTTCGTAGTCAATCTCTCCATCATTATCTTGGAACGAGCGGAGTGGGATGACGTGATGCACATGCAGGCTTTTGCTGAACTGATCGCGATGAGTTTCACTGGTGATTCGACATCCAGGATGTTGACACTCGTAAGAATCACGCTCTAACGCTCGTTCTCGTATTGTCTTCCAATTCGGCCCGTACCAGAGCCGTTCTCGTTTGTCGGCCCCGGCCCACAATGGATGGTCAGGGCCGGTGAATGGGGTGAATGGTTCGTATCCTGCGGTCGTGATTGCTTCATTCCAGCTCCCGAATTTTCGGATGTAGCCGCGGAGAGAGTACCGGCCGTCGCTCTTCAAATCGGAGATGAAGGGTGCACGACCGAGTTTCTCGGCTAATCGGTGGATCTCCTCGATGAGTTCCTCACGTGGAATTTCCTCGTGATTGGGCTCGAAGCCGATACTCCGTAGTGCATTGTTCCAGCTTCCGAAATGTCTGCTTGCCGTTTTTCTCGAATACTGTCCGTACTCGTTCATCTCCTCGACTGTCGGTGGGTGCCCGAGCTGCTCGCTCAGCGATTGAATGGCTTCGACAACCTCCGTTTTCGGGACGTCCGATGGTTTGTTAATCTCAAGATTGGCCTCCCGGAGTGCATCGTTCCAGGTTCCAAATTCGGTGATGTACGTTTTCTGCGTGTACCGCCCCTCTTCGTCCATATCGCTCATAGTCGGTGAGTGGCCAAGCTCCGTTGCGAGCCGCTGTAGCTCGTGTATGAATTTATCCCGATGCTGGTCTTTTCGGTGGTTCTGCGAGATGTGGCCTGCTTTCTTTCCGCCTGAGTCGAACTCGGTGCCGCAGTACTCGCATTCGTAGCTGCCTGTCTCGTTGGACATAGTGGTTCAGCGAACGCGATTTGAAGGCGCTCGCACCCCTTGGTGCGCCAAAAAACTCTCAGTGACTCGTGGGTTGACTTGTTGTCAAGGTCGTGGCTGCGCGCGCAGCGAAGCGAGCACGGAGCGGAGGGTGGGGAGGCGGGGTCAGGGTCGGTCCGGCACGTAGCAAAAAAGAGAGCCGCGATGACCGGCTACTCCCACCACCGACCGCGCTCAGGAAACATCACGGTGCTCCAGCCAGTGACGGCCAGTGAAACGCGTCCTTCGTACCAGTTCCGAGCCGCCTTGTGAATGCGCACCTGCTCGCCCTCCTCAATCCACGGCGCATCCGATTTCTCCCAGATCGTCACCTTCGTTTTCCCACTGTCATCCGCGATCAGCCCGACTTGAGCGATGGCCGGCGAGTCCGCATCCCAGAGCACCTCGACTCGACCCTCGATGCTCACCTCTTTGCGATTGACGTCCTCGAGCTTCCCGATGGGAATCACCGTCCCAGGTGCCGTCTGCAGCTCCTCAAACACCCCGACGACCGCGCTCATCAGGTCTTTCCCACCGACGACGGCTTCACCCAGCCGCCGACCAATCGCCGCCCGCGACCACCCATCCAGTTTCTTTGCCAGCCGCATCGACTGCTTGTTCACCGCCGCCAACTGCTCCTGCGTGAGTTCTGCACGAGGATCGCCTCGTTCCGGGTCAGCCATCGGGTTCACGCTCGCCGCCCGCTTCTGGAACTCTGCACGCCGCTCAGCGCTCCTCCTCGCCGCGATGTCTCGCGTCCGCTTCTCCCGACCTTTCTGCGTCCCCAGATCTGCCTGGGCACTGATGCGCTCCAGTTCAGCCTCTCGCGCCCGAATGCGCTCTTCCTGTTCGAGGGTCGCACCGTAGATCCGCTCGTCGCTGGTGTCGACCATCCCGTCCGGGTGGTTCGCATCGACCTTTGCCTGCACCTCCATCTGCACCGTCGCTTGGAACTTCGGCGTCTCATCGACGACCTCGAAGCCGTCTTCGTCGACCGCCGCTTCGTCCGCTTTTTCGAATGCCTGTTCATCGACCGAAACTACATTACTGGTAGCGTTGTTACTTGACATTGGAATCACTCACAGGGTGATTTCCGACGAAGGCGCTCACGCGCCCGACACCGCGATGCTACTACATCGCGGTTTTCCGACGACACCGACCGACAGAACCATCTGCGCGCTCTCGCTCGCGCCTTCGCGAGCGCCCCCTGGGGCGCGAGCGAGAGCGCGCCATAGGGAGGCCACCCAACCAGCACCGCGCGCCGACCCGCCCGGAGCGAGCGGCCAGCGCATTCCCCGTTCGCCGCGACGCAACCACGTCCGTCGCGGTCGGCGCAGCCGAGGTCCGTAGGACCCGAACGGGTGAAGCGCTGGCGTCGAGGGCACATTCACTTTAGCCCGGCAGCCCGCCCGCTACTGCAGGCAGGCAGCCCGGAATGGTCGGTCGCGAGCGACGCGGAGGGCGGAACGCGGCGAGCGGGGCGGGCCGTTTCGTAGCCAACAAAAAGGAACCTGTCTGGCGAACAGACGGACCACCCGGAGTGACATCCCTCACCCCAAGTTTGGCCGATGCCCTCCTCAAGAGGAAGCAATGGGTTTCTCCCCGTGCTCCGTGAGCGTCACCACTAAGGATTGACCCCCACGGTGAGATCTGCGGGTCCAGGGTGGTGGATTCAACGATCCCACCGAAGCATCCATCATGAATAATCACTACTAACACTTATGTTTGGAGCCTCAGTAGTACGTGTTATTGATGTCAGAATTTGACTACGTAGTCATTGGTGCTGGATCGGCAGGCTGTGCGGCCGCCCACCGACTCTCCGAAGATTCGGGCACCGAGGTGCTGCTCCTTGAAGCCGGTGCACCAGATGAGGAACACGAAGAAGAGATCTACACGCCGGTGATGTTCCCACACCTATTCAAGTCTGACGCCGACTGGGAGTACTACACCGAGCCACAGGCTGAGCTGAACGACCGACGGCTCTACCAGCCACGCGGGAAAACACTGGGTGGGAGCAGTTCGACAAACGCCCAGATATACAACCGGGGGAATCGGTGGGACTTCGACAACTGGGCCGCACTGGGGAACAAAGGTTGGTCATCCGAGGAACTGCTCGAACTGTTCAAACAAAGCGAGGAGTTTAGAGGGACAGGCGATGACGAGTTCCACGGCACAGACGGTCCGCTAACCGTCAGCGACCTCGTCGATCCCCACCCGTCCTCAGAGATGTTCATCGAGGCCGCCGAGTCGTGTGGGCTTGACCGGAACCAAGACATCAACGGTGAGACGCAACTCGGCGCGGGGCTGTACCACGTCACCCAGCGAGATGGGAAGCGCTGTAGCAGTGCCGCTGCGTACATCAAACCGGTGCTCGATCGCGAGAATCTCACGGTCCAGACACGGGCGCATGTCACCGAGATCCGCTTCGACGGCGACCGCGCTGTGGGAGTCACCTACGAGCAGGACGGTGTCGAACACACACCCGACATCACCGGTGAAATAGTCCTCTCAGCCGGGGCGTTCAACTCCCCGCAACTGCTGATGCTCTCAGGTCTCGGTCTCGCCGACCACCTCGAAGAACACGGTATCGACGTCCGCGTTGACCTCCCCGGCGTCGGACAGAACCTCCAAGACCACCTGTTCAGCTTCGTCGTCTACGACCGGACCGACGAGGTGCCACCCGCACCGACCTCGAACATTGGCGAGGCTGGCGGATATATGTACGTCGACGAGGACGAACCGGCCCCAGACCTCCAGTTCCACTTCACGCCAATCTACTATATGGAGCACGGACTCGCGAACCCCGAGGGACTGGGCTTCTCGATCGGCTCGACGCAGGTCCGCCCGGAGAGTGTGGGGACCGTCACACTCGACTCGGCGGACCCCACCGATGACCCCGTCATCGACCCGCAGTATCTCACTGCCGAGCCTGACCTCACAGTCCTCCGTGAGGGGATCAAGAAGGCTCGTGAGATCGCACAGGCAGACGCCTTCGACGACATCCGCGGCGACGAGGTCTGGCCAGGCGAAGACGTCCAGACCGATGCAGAGATTGAGGCACACGTTCGCGACACGGCTCACACCGTGTATCACCCGATCGGTACCTGTAAGATGGGGCCAGCCGAGGACGACTTAGCCGTCGTCGACCCACAACTGCGGGTCCGCGGGGTCGAAGGGCTGCGTGTTGCGGACGCATCGATCATGCCGAAGATCACGAGCGGGAACACCAACGCGCCTTCGATCGTCATCGGCGAGAAGGTCGCCGACCTCATCAAGCGTCAACCCCAAGCCGAAGTATAGCTACTCGTCGAGGCGTTGGAGCAATTGCGTGACGTACGGGCTGTTCTCCCAGCTCCGATGCGGGCTAATCGTCGTGATCAGCGTTCGAGCCTCTTCGTGGCTCAGATGTCCGTTGCGGGCGTAGTCGACAATTAGCCGCGGTGTCGGGACGATTCGCGGCCCCTGCAGCACGGCGTGAATCAGCGGGAAGTTCGTCCCGCCGAACTCGTCGGTGAGAAATCCATCAACATCAAGCGCGTTTGCGAGGACAATGCCATCGGTTTCACCGTCGTCGAGACCGAACGTCGGCCGGTCGTCCGGTGTGTCGTCGCGTTCGTAGGGGTCCTCGACGGTGTAGTGGCCACGGGCCGCAAGGACGTTGTTGGCAGCCGCGGCGTGGATGTCCTGATACTGCGTGATGTCACGGAGCTCAGCGACCACTTCTGGCGGCACGACCACTTCACACGAGGTTAGCAAATACTGAAACGGGTCTGGGGTGTTGGTATCGACGACTGTGTCGGCACGGGGAACGGCAAGACTGACGAGCGCGCTGGTGTCGGCGACGACCGTTCGCAGTCGCCGGCCGCTCATCGATCGTCGTCGGTTGCGGTCTCGACCGACGTCGCGTCGCCATCGTAGACGTCGACGTCCTCAGGGGCAGCAAGATCGAGTGGTTCATCCTCGAGATCCGCTTTGAGGAGGCGGAGTCGCTGGGCGGTTTCGGCACCGACCAACTGCTTGACCGCCTCGAACTCGAGTTGGTCGTCGTAGTACTTCGTGGCGACGAGTTCTTGGAAGGTCTCGCTATCAGCCGTCTCTTCGAGGTACTCCCGAATTGCTTCGACGAGCAGATCTGTTCGATCCGTGTCGAAGAGTTCGGCGATTGCATCGAGGCGCTCGACGAGGTATTCTGGTGACTGGAAGTGCACCCGTCGCGGCTCGTCACTTGCGCTCATTCTATGTGCAAGTTCTACACATAGAGTGATAACCGTTTCGGCATTTACACAAAGCTTGCACATCAGAGCCCTGACGGGACCGTCCCGCCAGTCTCAGCCGTCGTCCTGTGCGTTCAACTCCTCGAGGTCACGCGTCCAGTAGGTAGCTGGCCCACCGGGACTACACTGGGCGCAGAGTTGGAGCGGGCCTTCTAGGTGGCCGAGTTCCACTCGGAACCGCGTCAGCGCCGCGATCGTGTCGACGACGAGGCCACAGCCGTTACAGGCGTGGTGGTCAACCTCATCGGGATCCGACCGCGTCTGGATAGCGCAGTCGACGCAGATCGGGTGGGTGACCCGCTCGTCTTGGCCCCAGGTGTGCGCCTCGCCAGTCTCGGTGCCAGGCGGGGCGTCGCAGAAGGCACTTTATGGCTTGAAACGAGCGATTCTAGGAGAACTTGTTGAAGAAGGCTGTGTCGACACCATTCGTTGCCACAAAACCAATGGAAAATCATATTACTGTCTCTACGTAGGCGAGTTTTCATATCATACACCTATTGATGAGTGGGATGAGCCGCCGTTGGATGCTCCAGCATCGCCCTCAAAATCCCTCGATCAGCATTTTCGAGGTGGAGCCCCCGACCTTAAGGAGCGAACGTAGGGAGCGAGTAGGTCGGGGAGGAAACCGATATAGTACGACACAACCGCCACACTGCGACCGACCGACTCCAAAGTTTATAAGTACCGTTGGGTACTCTCTGAAAACATGGATGTGCGTCGAACCGCCGTCGTGAAACTCTCTGTTTCCGACGAGCAACGCCACGCACTCCACCGAACCGCCGAGCAATACCTGTACTGCGCGAACCGAACCGCCGACTACTGTTGGTCCGACACCTCCTACACCGAGTGTAAGACCAACAAACGAGAGGTTCGTGACGCGCTCTACTCTGAACTTCGAGAGGAGACAGACCTACAGGCCCAGCTTGTCCAAGCCGCTATCAAACGCGCTGTCGAAGCCGTCAAAGCGTGTGTCGAACGGTGGAAAAAGGGACAGCGCGTCTCTCAACCGACGTTCACCGCCGAAACGATGGACTACGACACGCGGAGCGCGACCTTCTACCGGAACAAGATATCGCTGGCAACTGTTGAGGGTCGAGTCGAACCGCCGTTCGTTCTCCCGGCAGACAGTCCGACGCCTTACGAGCGGTACGTACTCTCCGAGAACTACGAGTTCCGCGAGAGTACGCTTCGGTACGACGCGGCCACTGACGAGTTCTATCTCAACATTTCGACGCGGCGGACAGACAGTGACGATGCGGGTTCGGAAGATACCGGGCACCCCGATCAAACGGTCCTCGGTATCGACCTCGGCGTCAATAGCCTTGCTGTGTCCTCAACCGGCACGTTTTGGCAGGGAGACGACTACGACCATTGGTGTCGTGAGTTCGAGAAGCGACGTGGTGAGATGCAACAGTGTGGGACACAAGCCGCACACGAGGCCCTGCTTCGCCTCGGGAAGCGTGAAGAAGCATGGCGCAAACAGTACATCCACACGATCGCCAACGAACTCGTCTCGGAAGCCGTCGAACACGACTGCGACGTGATCGCATTCGAGGACTTGAGCGACATTCGGGAGCGACTTCCGCAGGCTAAATGGCACCACGTCTGGGCATTCCGACGCTTGTTCGAGTACGTTGAGTACAAAGCCCCTGAACAGAGTGTCTCAGTGGAACAGGTCGAGCCGAACTACACGTCCCAGCGCTGTTCTCGGACGGACTGTGGGTTTACGCACCCGAACAACCGCCAGGGAGAACACTTTGAGTGCCAGAAGTGTGGGTATGCGGTGAACGCAGATTACAACGCCGCGAAGAATATTGGGTTTCGGTACGCTCGAAAGCGGACACACAGACTCCGTTCCTCGCCCAAGTCGGGGAGCGGAGACGCACAAGTAGACGTGCGTATAACTGGTGGGATGTTGAACGGTGAGAGTCACCAGCCTATTGCTGGCGACTGATTACCGGGAGTCCACATCAAAGCCCTACCCTCAACGAGCGAACCCCGTATGGGGTGAGCGAAGTAGGGTAGGGTAGTTTACACACAGGAGGGAGAATGCCGAATCCTTGACCGTTACCAGGCGTGGCTGACGCCCTGGTTAGATAGTTCTCCACTCCTCCCGCGCACAGTGTACGATGTTGAACTGGACGGGATCGTACGTAAAACCGTGCGACAGCAACGAATTGTTGATGACTGGCGAATTATTGTAGACAGTCTGAACGATCCAGTACCAAATGTAGATGGACGACAGATGGAGATCGCTGGTGATGCCTACGACCAAACTGAGTTTGATATCGGCGATATAGTTGAACTCAACGTGACGTGGGATGACGAGGGATCACACTACTGCAGAATCGCAGAAGCATCACTCTCATACAATTTGGTGATGGTTGAGCTTGAGCCTGTTGAGCCGACTGAAGAAGTTCCTCTAGGCCTTTCGGTAGGGGAATTTGTGGATGACGTTGTCGCAGTTCACGACGAACCTCCGAAAAGTGAACTGTAGGACACCAGTGAAATCATATTCTTCAGAATGGGCGAGGCTGAGCAGTCGAGAGCTTTCCAAATGGTTGTTTCCCAGCCTTCGGCAAGCGCCGTTCGGACACGGTTCGTCTCTGCTCCACCGAGTTCACTAGCCCCTAAACCGGGCGAGAGTCACAAAAGGCACAGTCAGGTAGCCACCGAACCCGGGTCAGCTCGTTGGGAGCCGCGCTACGCCACCACGGCTGCGGTACGATACGTACAGTGTGTCATCAGCTGCTGTTACGCCGATCCGGTAGGATTCCGGATCGTACCGCCACCGCCGCTTCCCGGTGGTAGGGTCGTAGGCGGCAAGTGCAGTATCGCTGGCCACAAAGAGGATCGAGCCGGCGCGGCCCAGCGCTTGGACCGTCCCGCCGATCGCGATGTCGGTCGTCGTCTGCCACTGTCGGGTACCATTGAGGTCGAAAGCATCCAACCGAACCAGAATGCCACCGTCGGGATTGTTGACCGAGCTTGCGACGAAGACCCCTTGTGCGGTCGCCGTCACCGTCTCGAGTTCGTACCCGACGGCCCGACGCCACTGTCTGGTGCCCTCATTCCGATCGAGGGCGACCAGTTCGTCTTCGCGATCAGCATGACGAACCCGCACAAAGACGTGCTCGCCGAGCCACACTGGCGGCCCAACGGGGCTGGTCACGTCGCCGGTGATCACGGTCTGCCACAGGGCATCTCCGTCGCGGGCTCGGCGCATCCGTACGGTGGAATCACGGACTGTCACGATCTGGTCACCGGCAGCTACAACGTGAGAGAACCCATCATGAGGTGACGACTCCCACAGTACCTCGCCAGTCGTCGGAGCGAGCGCCACTAACGTACTCTCCCCAGTTGCGGTTGTGGCCGGGAACAGACAGGCGGCGTCGCTCAGGATCGGAGATGGGTAGCCTCGGCCAGACCGCCGAAACCGATGGGTTCCATCGTGTGCATCGTAGCCAGTGACGACACCGTCGACTGGATCGATGCCGAGTAAGAGCGAGCCGTGCCGATTGAGCCACCTGTTCTGGGCGTGACCCTCCTCGTGCCACAGCTGCTCTCCCGACAGCTCGACCGTATAGAGATCGCCGTCAGTACTGTGCACGTGGAGCGGACCGCCCGAGGCTGGGACAGCCGGTTGCGCCTCGATGGGACCTCCAGTTTCGACGGTGAAGGTCCGTTCTCCATCAGCCGTGAACCCGTGGAGGTGTTTGTCCTGCCCGCCGACGACGACGTGCTCGTCGGTCGCGGCTGGAGGGCCTGCCGCCGAGGCGGCGGTAAAGTCACGCTCCCAGAGTGGGTCGACGCCAGATGTCACCGCCCGCAGGCTACTACACCCTGTGAGCCCGATTGTTCCCATCGATGCGATCGAGGCGAGCGTCTGCCGACGGGACCAGCCTGTGTCATCCCGTTGCCCGACCTCGCATTGTGGTGGCTCCTCCTTGCCCGCGGAGGTGTCCGAATTATGCATCGATGATCGCCTCCGGAGCGATCCGTGTCAGCCCAAACGTCTGTCCCAGATAGACGGTCTCACCAGCCGACTGTGCCCACTCGACGCTACCGCCATCGAACGAGTGCTCATCGAGCCGGACCTCTTGGACGCGTGTGCCGTCCTGCTCGTGGACGTAGAGCACGGTCGGGCTGAACGGGATGGTGCCGCTCGGACCACGAACCCGGCGGGTCCCACCGACCAGTGTCACCAGGCGATCATCGACCTGCAACGGTCCGTGAGTGACGGCGTTCGCGAGTTCATCACGCCACACCGGTTGGCCTGAGACCGCGTCGAACGCTCGGAGCGTGTAGTCGGCACCGCCGACGTACACGCGATCTGCGGTCACCAACGGCCGTGCGAACACAGTATTTGCAAGTGAGCTACGCCAGTTGATCTCGCCGGTTGTGGTGTCTATTGCCAGCAACTCCTCGGTGGCGGCGCCGAGATATGCGGTCCCGTCGACGACACCGACGGACGATAGCGAAGCGTCAATATCTCGCGTCCATCGGGTCGTCCCGGTCTGATCGAGAAACAGCACACGACCGTCGATTAGGGGCACAACCACACCGTCGGTGGCCGTGCCGGGTGCGCCAGAGAGTGACGCGGACAGCGAATGGGTGAACAACGTTTCACCATCCGCTCGGGAGACGCCGACCAGTCGATCGGGCACGTCATCTTCGGTGCCGGAAATTGGGACCGCAATACGATCATCGAGTGGAATGGGGGCAAACTCGACGACGCCGGGGTCGGGCGCATCGATCGGCGCGAGCGGGCGTTGCCAGACAGACTCACCCGTGGCCACATCGACGGCAACCATCGTTTCAGCCTTCGAGATTGCGTAGGCCTGCCCGTTATCGACGGCGATGGGTGATTTCTCGCCTTTTGCGACCGTCACGGTCCAGTTGTTCTCACCGGTCTGGCTGTCCAGGCCGGCGACGAGCGGTCGATCGCGAAATGGGCTGTGCGAGCCGGTCAAGAGCCGGCCGTCCTGGGCCATGGCGACTGACGACGGGTCACTGATCCTCGTGTACCACGATCGCTGGATCGGGAATGAGTCTGCATCGCGGAGCCCGGCGCAGCCGGCAATACTGCTGAGGACACCGACGGCTGCACTGAGGGCTGTACGGCGCGTCATGGAGGGCATTTGTTCGCTATTTCGACGGTGGTAATATCAGTGTTAATCTTTGAATTATCGTGGATGGGCGTTTCCGTGCCCAGAAATGCGGGAGGGTGTCACTCCGCTGGTGTCGAGACGAGATGCTCCTCGAGGTCGCGCGTCCAGTAGGTAGCTGGCCCACCGGGACTACACCGGGCGCAGAGTTGTAACGAGCCTTCGAGATGGCCGACCTTCACGCGGAATCGTGTGAGCGCTGTGAGCGCGTCGACGACGAGCCCGCACCCGTCGCAGGTGTGGTGGTGGCGCTCGCCGTTGTCAGCTCGCGGGTCTGCAGGATAGTGCCGTAGATGCGTTGTTCGACGTCGTCCACGCTAAACGAGTCATCGATAGAGCGGGGACCGTCCGTGGATGCTGTTCGGTCATACGTGCTCTTGCGGCGTTACGG
>Ga0208283_10273_pt1 | contig 18654 bp, 19 predicted proteins | sample AntRauMetaRauer1_FD_184785 | JGI IMG/M metagenome (GOLD analysis project Ga0208283, IMG submission 184785) | Saline lake microbial communities from Rauer Lake, Antarctica, in enrichment culture - Antartic Rauer Lake 1 Metagenome Rauer1 (SPAdes)... ...
GCTCGGGATCGTCCCGTTCGGACTCGTCGCCGGCATCGCCGCCGTCAACGCCGGGCTCGGACTGGCCGAGGCGGTCGGAATGTCCGTGATCGTGTTCGCGGGGGCCTCTCAACTCGCCGCGATCGACCTCATCGGATCGAACGCGCCGCTCGCGGTCGTGGTCGGCACCGCGGTCGTGATCAACGTCCGAATGGTGATGTACTCGGCCTCCATCGCACCGCACTTCGCGGACTACGGCCGCAGGCTCCGGGCGGGGCTCGCGTACGTGCTCACCGATCAGGCGTACGCGCTCTCGGTCGCGGAGTTCGAGCGGAACCCGGAGCGGAGCCGGTGGCGCTACTACCTTGGCGCGGCCGCGACGCTGTGGGTCGTCTGGCAGATCGCGACGGTAGTCGGCGTCGTCGTCGGCGCCAGTGTCCCCGACGCGTGGGGACTGACCTTCGCGGTCCCGCTGGTGTTCCTCGCGCTTCTCGTCCCCGCGATGAAGGATCGGCCGACCACCGCCGCGGCCGTTGCCGGCGGTATCATCGCGGTCGTCGCCGCCGGACTCCCCCTGAATCTCGGCCTGCTCACGGGGGCAGTCTCCGGGATCGTCGTCGGCCTGCTGACGGAGGTGTTCGGCGAGTGACGGGCGGATCCCCACTTCCCATCGGCGGCTCGCTCGAAGTCTGGCTCGCCATCGTCCTCATCGGGATCGCGACGTACGGGTTCCGGCTCTCCTTCATTCACCTGTTCGGGCGGATCGACGAGGTGCCCACTCGGATCAAGCGCCCGCTCCGATACGTTCCGCCGGCGGTACTCGCGGCGCTCGTGTTCCCCGATCTGGTGACGATCCGACCCTCGGTCGCCGCCACGCTCGTCGACGAACGGCTGATCGCGGGTGTCGTCGCCGGCGCGGTCGCGTGGCGCACGGAGAACGTGATGGCGACCATCACGAGCGGGATGATCACGCTGTGGCTGTTCCGGTTCGTCGTGTTCGCCTGAGTTCGGCGATATTTCGGTTTCTCCCGCCCGCTCACGCGATCCGGTCGTCGTACCGGCGCGCGAGTAGGAACGCGACGACCGCACAGACGGCACCGAACGAAAGGGCTGTGCCGACGCCCACGAAGTCGCGAGCCGGCGGTACTGCGTACGAGACCGCGGCGGCGCCGAGCAGCGCGTAGCCGAACGCGGCGGTTCCGAGGAGCAGCGGCCGAGCCCGCGGGGAGAGCCAGAGGCGAGCCCACGTCGCGATCCCCGCCGCGACGCCCGCGATGAGCCCGACCGGGAGCCCGACGATCGCGGAAAACGCGATCCGAGCCGCCAGAACCTCGGTGAGAAGCGCGGCGACGGCGAGAAACGTCGTGAGCGCGACGCCGAGCGCCGCGACGGGACGGGCGTTCATGCGGATGCGATCGTCGGCTCGCTACTTAAAAGAGCGTGCGGCGCCTCACGAAACGAACTTCAGCAGGTCGTCGCGGTTGTGCTCGTGGAAGCGGGTCCGAAGGCACTCCTCTAGCGCCTCGATGTCGCCTCGTTTCGCACAGATCGGGGCGATCCGGTCGGACCACTGCTGCCACGGCGGGTACAGCCCGAGGCGGTCGCAGATCTCGTCGAGCCGCTCGTCGAGGTCGTCGATCTTGTCGGTCTTGTTGACGGCGACGATGGGCTCGACGCCCACGTCCTCTAGGAAGCCGAACATCTCCACGTCGTGGGGGATGTTCCCGCGCTCGGCGTGGCGGTCGATGATGTCGACGGCGGCTTTCCCGTCCATCACGACGATGCCCGCCAGAATCGAGTCGGCGTTGTCCTCCAAGTAGTGGACGATGTTCGTCTTGATCGCCTCGCGGTGCTCCTCTTCGACGCCGGACATGAACCCGAACCCGGGGAGGTCCGTGAACATGAAGCTCTCGCTGGCCCAGTCGAAGTGGTTCGGTTGGCGGGTGACTCCGGGCTTGCCGCCGGTCGAGAAGTCGTGGCCCGTCAGCTCGCGCATCAGCGTGGACTTGCCGACGTTCGAGCGTCCCACGAGGACGACCTCGGCGTCGCGGTCCGGCCGGTCTTCGAACATACCCGTACGTGGGCGGTTGAACGGTTTAAAAGGCGCGTCGCGAGACGCGCTGACAGTCGGTCAGCGGTCCCGTCGTCATATCCCTCAGTACGCGAGATCGTCGCCGCCGACCGCGCTCGCGTCACCGCCGGGGGACCCCGCCTCGATCCGGTTGTTCACGCTCGCGAACGCGGAGCCGAACATCCGGAACACCGCGACCTGCCCGTAGAACTGGACGAAGGGAACGAGCAGGAGACCGACGACGGTGACAGCCAGTACCGCGGTGGCAATCCACGTGATCACCGCCACGACAATTGGCATCAGGACGGCGACGAGGTATTCGGTGCTGAACAGCGCCGGCTTCAGCAGGTCAAGGTCGAACGCGGCGCCTATCTCGCCGCGGGCCGCGTACGCCGACAGCGCAGCAGGAACGGCGTAGTAGATGAGGAACAGCACGGGGATAAACGCCAGTGCGAGTAGCACGCCGACCACGCCGATAAGTGCGCCGGCGTCGCCGCCGATCGCACCGCTCGTCCCGCCTACGACCGCGACGACGACGGCGTACAGAACTACCGGAATCACCGTGTACGCGATCGTGATTACCGATCCGATTACCCCCTTCATCAGGAGGTCACCCCAGTCGTCGAACTCCGGCGGCACGTCCTCGCCGCCGATCGTCTGTTCGAGCACGCGGACGAGGTACCCGACGATGACGAACGCCGGGAGGAGGAGTACCGAGAGGAACCCCAACACGCCACCAATGATTATCCGTCCGATCCAGTCGCCGCGTATCGGGTACGAGAGTCCGTCTTCCAACATGCGTCGAATCAACACCGATCTGATATATAAACACGGCGATAGATACCGATCGATCGACGGACGGGACGGACCGAGCCGTGACGAGGGACTTTCCCCTCTCGGGATCGCGTTCGGGGCTTACTTGTCGCCTCCGGTCGTCTCTTTCGCATGGACAAACAGGCCGTTCGCGAGGCCGTCTGGGACGCCTTCGAGACGGGCGATCAAGCGCGGTTCCCGTTCCCGCCTCACGACCGGATCCCGAACTTCGCGGGCGCCGACGCGGCGTGCGACCGCCTGACCGACACCGACGCGTGGGCGGCGGCGTCGACGCTGAAGTGCAATCCGGACGCACCGCAGCTCTCGATCCGACGCGCCGCGCTCCGGGCCGGGAAGACGGTGTACGTCGCGCAGCCGCGGCTGCGCGATCCGGACCCGTTCCTCCGGCTCGATCCCGAAGCGATCGAGGCCGACAGCGACGCCGATATCGACGACGCCACCACCGTCTCGGGCATCTCGACGCACGGGACTCCGGTCCCGCCGGAGGGTGTCCCCCACGTCGACCTCGTAGTCGCCGGCTCCGTGGGCGTCACGACCGATGGCGCCCGCGTCGGGAAGGGTGAGGGGTACAGCGATCTGGAGTGGGGCGTCCTCAGCGAACTCGGGGCCGTTGATGGCGCCACCGCCGTGGCGACCACCGTCCACGAACTGTCGGTCCTCGACGGTCCTCAGTCGCCCATCGCGGACCCCGCGGAGCTTCCCGCGCCCGACGCTCACGACGTGCCGCTCGACTTGGTGGTGACTCCCGAGCGAACGATTCGGACTGAGACGCCCTACGCGCGTCCGGAGGGGATCGACTGGGACAGACTCGACGACGACAAACTGGCCGCGATTCCGGTGTTGGCCGAGCGCGCGCCGGGGAGGCAATGAGGTGCGGGTCGGAGAGGGAGGTCGGACCGACGCTCGATCGACTGGTTCGCTCGTTCAGTCCGCTCGCGGCGCCGGCGCCGATCGCTCCGTCCGGTGGTCGGCGACGTGACCGCACTCGGGGCAAACGATGGTGCGCTCGTCGCCGTCGCTGACGACGAGCCACCCCTCGGAGACGGGGTTCTCGAAGCTGCATTCCGCACAGAACAGGACCGACTTTCCGCGGGAGGACCGGGGACCGCTGGCGTCTGCGTTCATACCTCCTCTCAGTATCCGGAGGTATAAGGGTCTTTTTCGACCTGATCGTTCGGTATGATCCGTATTAACACAGACATATCGTTTGAAAACCGGGTGAGAACAGATCGATTGTTTCGATATTCTAGGATAATCTGATCGCTATCGCCCTCGATCGCTCCAGTTCCGGACGTTCCTATCGAGCGAGCGGCATGTTGTAGCTCGTTTCCTCCTCCATCACGAGCTCCCACGTCGCCTCGCACTCGCAGGACACCTGCTCGAAGACGCTCGGGTCCTGTCGCTTTTCGAAGTCCTTGATCGCGGTCTGGACGCGGTCGTCGCACTCGCCGCAGTTGTGCGCGCCGCGGTCGGAGCCGTGCCCGACCGGGTCGGAGACGACGATGGCGTCGACGTCAGCGGTCTCCTCCAGCACGTGCGCGACCGACCAGAGCCACGGCGGACGGTAACCGCCCTCGAAGAACAGCTCGTCGACCATCGTGTAGCGCTGGACGTTCGTCGGGTTCATTGAGACGGTGTGACAGCCGTCCACGTCGCCACACCGGCGGATCGAGTCGATCATATCGGCGGCGGCTTCGGGCTCCGCGAGGAAGGGCGGCTTCATCAGGAGATACGCCTTGATCCCCACGTCGGCATCGAAGGTCTCGTCGGCCGCGGCCGCCTCCGCGCAGGCGTCCTCGAAGTCCGAAAAGTCGAAGTACTTGTTCACGCAGTCGTGGCGGACGCGGTCGGTCGCGGTCTCTAACCCGACCGCCACGTCGGTCGCGATCCCGTGGTCGGCGAAGTCACCGATCTTCTCCTGACTCACGAAGTCCGGCAGCGACTCGACGACGATCCGGTCCCGGCCCGCGAACGTCTCGGCGATGGCCCGCCGGGTCTCGGCGGGGACCTCGCGCTCGTCGAGGAACGAGCCGGAGGTGTAGATCTTGATCAGCTCGGCGGGGGCGTCCGCGTTTTCGGTCTCGTGGTCGAGACAGACCTCGATCTGGTTCAGCAGGTCCTCGTGGGCGACGCTGCCGCCTTCCACGGACTCCGCGACGTAGCCGCACATCGTGCAGCCGCCGGCGCGCGCCCAGCGGCACCCGCCGGTGTTGAGGATGATCGTGAGCGAGTTCACCACCCCGTCAGGCGTGTTGTCCTCGTCTATCCACACCCGGGTGGGCTGGGTCGGGTCGTACGTCTCCGAGCGCTCGGCGCGGATGTCGCGCATCACGGCGTTGTGTGCGTCCATCCCGCGCCCCTGCTCGTACGCGTCGGGGCTCGGCGTGCTCATTACCGGGGGAAGCGGCCGAGCGCGTAAAGCCGTGTCGTCATCGCGGAACCGTCGCGATCGGTCGCGTTCGCGGTCGGCTTCGTGGTCAAACTCACTGACGGGCGACCGCGACGGCGCCGCCGATCACCGCCCCTGCGGCGTTGATCGCGGCGTCCCGCCACGCGAACGAGCGCCACGGGATGGTCGCCTGCACGAGTTCGATCCCGAAGCCGACCGCGACGGCGACGGCGATCGCGACGAGGAGCGCGGCGACACGGCCACGCTGCCGTTGCTCCTTCGCGCGGGCGACGAGTGCGGCGAGGATCGCGTAGCCGACGAGGTGGAACGGATCGGTGAGGCCGATGCCGAACGGGAACGCGGTGCCGGCGGTGCCCCCGGCCGATCCCGGAACCGGCACGACCGACGCGATCACCACCACGAGCCCGAACGCGCCGGCGACGAGCCGCCGCCGTCGGATCGTCGATCTCCCCGTGCTATCGGCGTCCGTCACGCTCTCCCGGTTGCCGTCCGAGCGGTTAAATCGTGCCGTCTCCCCCGAATTCGTCGAACTCCGCTGACCTATCGCCGATGCGTCCCTCCCGACAGGTCGGAAGATGCGCCGAACCACGACAGAGAGACACCGAAACAACAGAGAGACACCGGTACGACAGGGATGCGCCGAAACCGCTCGCTCACACGCTGGCCCCACCGCGGACGGACGCGCTCGCAAGACACTTCGCTGTCTGCCGGTTTGGACCACGTTTCGCAGCCGTTTGTATATAAATTGCACCGGCGGATATTACCGGACGCCGTAACTGGTAGTGGTTTCTCCGAGAGGTGAACAACTAACACGCTGTGGTCCCTCTATAATGAACGAGCATTACATGACTGAAATGGGCGGCTACAGAGACCGAGTTGCACAGGTCGATCTCGGGGACGGAGCGGTCAACTACCGAGGAATCGACGAAGAGGACGCGGAGAAGTACATCGGCGCGCGCGGGCTCGGCGTGAAGTACGTCTTCGACGCCGGCCCGGACGTCGATCCGCTGGGGCCGGACAACCGGCTCGCGTTCATGACGGGCCCCCTCACGGGGACCCAAACCGTGATGAGCGGTCGGATCGCGCTGGTGACGAAGTCCCCGCTGACGGGGACGGTCACCGACTCGCACCACGGCGGCTGGTCCGGGGCCCGACTCAAGTGGGCCGGGCTCGACGGCCTCCTGCTGGACGGCGCGAGCGACGAGCCCGTCTACCTGTTCGTCGAGGACGGCGACGTCGAGGTACGCGACGCCTCCCACCTCTGGGGACAGGGCGTCCACGACACCATCGACGCTCTCGGTGAGGAGGTCGACGGGAAGGTCGGTCGAAACGTCTCCGTGATGGCGATCGGGCAGGGCGGCGAGAACGAGGTGCGCTACGGCTGCGTCATCAACGAAGACGACCGTGCCTCGGGCCGCGGCGGCACGGGCGCCGTGATGGGCTCGAAGAACGTCAAAGCGGTCGTCGTGAAAAGCGGCACCGACATGCCGAAGCCCGCCGACCCCGAGACGTTCCAGGAGGGCTACCAGCAGGCGATGGAGGTCATCCGGGAGTCCGACGTGACCGCGCCCAACGAGGGCGGGCTCTCGATGTACGGCACCAACGTCCTGATGAACGCGACCGAGGAAATGGACGGGCTCCCGACGAAGAACGCACAGCACACCTCGACGGAAGCGTACAGCGAGACTGACGGCGTCGACGTTCAGGCCGAGCGCGTCTCCGGCGAGAACGTGCGCGAGAACATCCTCGTCGACGAGCCGACGTGTCACTCCTGTCCGGTCGCGTGCAAGAAGGAGGTCGAGGTCGATGTGACACACAAAGGCGAGGACCTGAACGTCCGTATGGAGTCGTACGAGTACGAGTCCGCGTGGGCGCTCGGTCCGAACTCCGGCCACGACGACCGCGACGAGATCGCCGTCATGCTCGACCGGTGTAACGACCTCGGCATCGACACCATCGAGTCCGGCAACATGATGGCGATGGCGATGGAGATGAGCGAGGAGGGTAAACTCGACGGCGTCGGCCACCTCGACTGGGGCGACTCCGAGACGATGATCGACCTTATCGACGAGATCGGTCACCGCTCCTCGGACCTCGGCGACCTCCTCGCGGAGGGCCCCGAGCGCATCGCCGACGCGAAGGACGCGCACGGCAACAAGCTCTCGGTCAAGGGTCAGACGATGGCCGCGTACGACCCCCGCTGCATGAAGGGCATGGGGATCGCGTACGCGACCTCCAACCGCGGCGCGTGCCACCTGCGCGGCTACACGCCGGCCGCCGAGATCCTCGGGATTCCGGAGAAAGTCGATCCGTACGAGTGGGAGGGGAAGGGCGAACTTACCGCCACCTTCCAGGACCTGCACGCCGTCTCCGACTCCTTCGACATCTGCAAGTTCAGTGCGTTCGCGGAGGGGATCGAGGAGTACGTGCTTCAGTACAACGGCATGACCGGCCGCGACCTGAGCGAGGACGAGCTGTTCGAGGCCGGTGAGCGCGTGTACAACCTCGAACGCTACTACAACAACCTCGTCGGCTTCGACGGCGCGGACGACACGCTGCCGAACCGCTTCGTCAAGGGGCACCCGGACGCCATCCCCGGCACGGGCGCCAGCGAGGGTCAGCTCGCGGAGCTCGACGAGATGAAGGCGGAGTACTACGAGACCCGCGACTGGGTCGACGGCGTCGTCCCCGACGAGAAGCTCGAGGCGCTCGGCATCGACATCGGGCCCGGTACCGGCGTCTCCGCCGGCGACTCCGCGGCTCCCGCCGACGACTGAGGACGGTCGCGTCTCGACCACCGCTCGCGTTCATTTTTAAGTATCCCGCGCCGGTAGCGCCGCGTATGGCACACGACCCGCTCTCTCCCTCCGAAGCTCTCCGAACGCGGACCGGGACGGCGATCGCCGTCGTCTCGGTCCTCCTGTTCGCGTACTCGCTCGTGATCGTCGCACAGCTCCTCCTCGGCGTTATGGTCAGCGTCGCGCTGCCGATTGGGCTGTACCTCAGCTACCGGACCCTCGCCGTCCTCGACTCGATCGCAGACGCCGCCCAGCGGTTCGCGGACACCCGCGAGCGCGAGACCGACGAGGCGTCCCGGTTCGGCTCCGCGACCGAGCGTGACTCCGCGACGACCGATCGCGACTCCTCGGCGTCGCGGTCGACGGAACGGATCTCCGAGCGCGAGCGGTAGAAGGAGACCCCACCACGCTCGGTTCTGCTGAACTACGGCGGGAGTAGGTATCGCGAATCGGTGAAACGGTTGTTTATAAGCGATCGAGTGATGCTGCTGGCGGCTGTTTATAAGCCACAGACAGCACGGTGAAGACCTCCAAAGCCCCAGCAGCGAGGACGGCGCAGGCTCGCTGCGCGCCTCACTCGGTCGCTCACTTCGTTCGCTCCCTCGTTGCGGTGCTTGAGTCGCCTGCGCCGTCCTCGCTGCTGCCCCTTTGAGTCCCGCCCCGCAACCGCACCGCACAGCCTCACACCTCCCCAGCCTCGTCGGTGGCCCTCCGCTTCGCTCCGGACCACCGACTCCCTCGCGCGTTCGACTCGCGGCCTGTCGGCCGCTCGCCGGCACGCGCCACCGCCGCGCTCATTTATAAGTGATCGTCGCTCTCGCTCATATCCATTTAAATACTGTATCGCTACCGACGAACTGCGACACTCACTCCCGAAACCGGTCGCCGCTGAGAACTCCAACGGAGTTCTCTCCCTAGAACTCGAAGCCGACGGCGTCGCGGTCGGGCCGAAGCGGGCTCATCGGATACGGCGGCGACGCCTCGGGGTCGTTGAACTCGCGGGGAGCCACGTCGTTCGGCGCGTCGGGGTAGAACAGCGCGGCGAGCGTCTGAATCGCGGTCCGGCCGCTGGCGAGTTCGAACTGGCCGCCGCCGTACAGCTCGATACCGCGCTCCTCGCAGTACGTGATCGTCTCGAACAGGGATTCGAGCGTGCCGAACCGGGAGGGCTTCACGTTACACCACCCGGGCTCGACCGGGAGCGACTCGAGGCTCTCGACGCCGTCGATCGGGTAGTCGAAGGAGAGCCGGTCGGCCTGCGGCTCCACGAGCGGGCGCGTCTCGGGCGTGAACGCGGCGTCCTCCACGATCGCGGTCGGGAACGCGGCGAACACGTTGCGGTACAGCTCGGGGTCCGCCTCGACGTCGACGTCGGTGCCCTCGTACCAGCCCTTCAGATCGAGGATCCGGACGGCGTCGGTCTCTCTGAGGGTCGTGAACGCTTCTTCGGGCCAGTCGGGGGTCGGATCGAGCTTGAACTCCAACTCGTCGTCAAGCGCGAGCAGCTCCTCGACGCGGTCCGTCGTCGGCGGCTCCCCCAGTCGCGTCGAGACGACGAATCGGACCGGCTCAGGCTCGCGACCGAGGCACCCGCCGAGCGATTCCCCGCGCTGGCGGAGCGCGAGGTCGAGGGCGGCGCTCTCGACCGCCCACCGGCGGTAGTTGCGGAAGTATTCCTGCTCGGGCGGTTTGTGCGCGAACAGGTCGATCTCGTCGAGGCGCGCCGACAGCTCGTCGATCGTCCACTCACCCTCGATATCGATCGGGTCGGTCCCGACGAGTGCGGCGTGGTCCTCGGTCTCGTAGGTCACGTCCTCGCCGCGGCCGATGACGCCGTCTCCGACGAGTCGGAACTCGGTGGTCGTCCGCTCGAACCCGCTGGTCGTTTTCTCGGTGTACCGGCGGCGCTCCACCGACTCGATCGTCACCGATAGGTCGGAAATCTGCTCGTACGCGCTCATGGCGCACCTGACGGTCCGCGGGGACTTAAACGGGGACGCGGCCGACGGGAAACCGACGGGACTGCAGTCAGGCCCCGTCGCCGCGATCGAGCCGGATTTGGAGCGTGGCGACCCGGGTCGCGAGCGCCCAGAACAGCGGGATCACGGTGAGCGCGACCGCACCGGCCGCCGCGACCTGCAAGACGGTCGTCGTGAACCACGGCTCGGCGTCGGGGTAGGGGATCGACGTGTGGGTCACCTCGCCGATCACGGGGACGAAGTAGTCCATCAGGAGGTCGACCGTGTACCACGCGGTCGCGACCGCGACCGCCTTCAGCGGGAAGTCGGTGATCCGGTGGAGGACGAACGCCTGCACGACCATCCCGAGGTGGCTCACGAAGAGGAACGCGTACATCGCGGGCCCCGAGTTCGCGAGGAACGCGGGGGAGAAGGCGACGAGCACGTACGGGGTCCAGAGCCCGAGCTTGACGTTCCCGAAGAAGGCGAGCGTCGCGAGCGTGTCGCTCGACCGGCCGAGCGCCCACGCCGCGAGCGCGACCGCGATCAGCAGCGTCGCGCCCGGGCTGTCGGGGATAAAGGGCCACATCTCGACCGGGAGCTCGCGGAACTGGAACCGGTAGTACCAGAAGCCGAACGCGGTACCGAGGAGGTTAATGGCGACGATCACCCAGACGAACCGGAAGGCGATATCCTCCAGCGCCTTCGGAAGCGGGGCGAGCCACCGCGGCAACGACTCGCGGTCCGGTGGGTCGCGGCCGAGCGCACCGACGATGTCCATACGGTCGGCTCGCCCCGCCCGGTCAAAGCCGTGGCGGTCGCGGGGCGGTGCGGGAGGGCGACCGCGGACGGACACACTCGAAGCACCGGACGAAAAGGGCTATGGGTCCCCGGCGGAAAGGCGACGGTATGCGCCCGCGAACGCTGCTCGCGCTGCTCCTCGTCGTCCCCCTCGTGGACGCGCTGTTCCTGATCGTTGTCGCGACGCGGCTGGGATGGGCGATCACGGTCGCGCTCGTCGTGTTGACGGCCGTCCTCGGGATGCTCCTCCTCCGCGCCGAGGGGCGCGCGACGCTCGCACGGGTCCAGCGAAAGTTGGCCCGCGGCGAGCCTCCGACCGACGAACTGCTCGACGGCGGCCTCCTGATCGCCGCCGGCGCGTTCCTGCTCACGCCGGGACTCGTCACCGACGCGGTCGGGTTCCTGCTCGCACTCCCGCTCTCGCGAGTCCCGATCCGCATGGCCCTTAAAAAGTACGTCGTGATCCCGTACCTCGACAGCGAGACCAACGGGTTCACCACCGGAAACGTGTACATCGGCGGATTCCCCGGGAACGGCGACGGCACCGGTGCCGGTGCCGGGTTCACGATGGGCGGCGGTGGCGGATTCGGTGGCGGCGACTCCGGTACCGGTGACGGGTTCGACGGCGATGACGAAGTCGCCGGCGGGACCTCCCCCGGTGACGCTCCCGACGGCGACCGCTTCGACGACGCGGACCACGCGGACGATGTCGTCGACGTGGACTTCACGGTCGAAGACGAGGAGACGGACCGGAGCGACTGACGCTCCGCCTGCTACGCGCTCTCGTCACCGTAAACGGTTTTTGACGCAATCCGTTACTGACTCGATCTGTTTCTGAGGCAACCGAAAACCGGCTGACAGCGGGCGACTCGCGAAAGGAAACCCTTAAAATCCTACCAGCGCAACGAATGAATGCGCTCACCTGGGCCAATAGCTCAGTCAGGTTGAGCGCTCGGCTGATAACCGGGAGGTCCACGGTTCAAATCCGTGTTGGCCCACCTACAACTCGGTCGGTACCGAGCCGACCGGGTACAGAAGCGCAGAACCTCCCCAGCCCCCTAATTCCGTTCTTCAATCGCCTTGTAGAAAGGGTTATATTCAGTAGATTTCAACCGCGTACCTCCCGATTAGATTCTCATCAGTCCGCTGTCTTTCGATTTACTTCAGCCGAAAATGGCCTCGTACGATACTTTAGTAAAAAATCTAATTAATCTAAGTCGATACGTGCCAATTATATGTAGATTGCTTATAAACTCTGTTCAACTAACACGGAGAGCGTTTGATGTACTGAAAGAGATGATCAGTCGACGGTGGGAATTAGGGGGCGAGACAACCTCAAAGCACAGCTGGTTGCCTACGTTTTATAATCGAACAGAAAGAGTATGCGGCTATGACATACCAATCTAATCAAATAGCTAAGATTATTCCAGATATCAATAGCAGCATATTTATACCAGGTATTCAGCGTGAGTTTGTCTGGGATAAGGATCAGATCATCCAGGTATTTGATTCTGTAATTCGGGGATACCCGATTGGATCATTTCTCTTCTGGAAAACACGCGGAAAAGTAGCTGAAAACCAAATCAAGTACGAGTTCGTCCAACACTATATCACGGAAGGAGTGTTCCCAGACGAATTTGACGACAGGAACTATCGAAATCCGAAGATAAGAGATGAGTATACGCAGAACTTACCCGACAAAATAACGCTGGTGCTGGACGGACAGCAAAGACTAACCTCGTTCTACATCGGATTAATGGGAAGCCTCACCGATCGTGGGTACCGTCAACGCCGAAAGAAAACAGAATCTTGGACACGAAAAAAGCTCTACATCAATTTACTGTCAAACCCTACAAAGATAACTGACGACGACCGGAAACTCAAATACATCTTTGAATTTAAAGAACCAGACCCATCTCATTCTGCTTCGGAATACTGGTATCCAGTAGGAGATATTCTAAGCGTTGAAACTTCAGATGAAAAATTCGAGTTAGTTACTGAAATTCAAAACGAGTTAGAGATGAGCGGTGTCGATCTTACAGCCATCAATGAAAATCATATAAGACAGAATTTGGGTGATCTTCAACACGCTATACATGAGCGAGATACGATCAACTTCTATGAACTTGGAAACAAGCATAATGACAATATCTTAGATATCTTCATTCGGGCAAATGAAGGTGGAACACAGCTGGGGAAAGAAGAAATCTTACTCTCAATGGCGACCGCTCAATGGTCTGAAGGTGCCAACCCATTCGATGCTCGGAAGAAGATCACCGCACTGGTTGACAGACTGAATGGGTCAAACACGCAAGCAGGATTTGATTTCAATATCGGATTCATTCTACGAAATCTATTGGCTGCTTCCGATCTATCAAGTAAGTATGATATGCAGAACTTCTCAGATGAGAACCTCCAAGAAATGAAGGAGGTGTTTCAGGATGATAAGTTCGAAGAAGCTCTGTTTGATACGCTTGATCTTGTCGATAGTTACGGACTTGATGGGCACTCTGTTTCATCAACAGTATCCCTCATTCCGATAATCTATTTCTTCTATGTCCACGATGATATCAAACTTGGATGGGACTCAAAGGAGGGCCAACAAACGCGAGTGAAACTGTTCTATTGGCTCTGCTCAACACTACTGAAAGGTGTGTACCATTCGGCACCATACACGGTCATTAACTCAATCCGTAATGATATCCGGTCTGCACCTGATGGAACATTCCCGCTCGAAGAACTCCACAGCACTCTGCTTTCTCACGGTAAATCTCTGACCTTTATCGAAGAGGAAGTGGAGGACATGGTTCAGAAGCTCAAATACAACAACCCTCGTGTCAACGTGTTCCTGTCTCTACTCTACTTCCCCGACCCAGCCAACCAACACCAGCGGTACGAGACAGATCATATCTTCCCTAAAAGTAAATTGACACAAGAAAATCTGGTTGATGAGTACGGCATGGATCTGGCGCGGGCAAGCCGATATGAGAATCTGCGCGATAACGTCCTGAATCTCCAGTTCCTCTCTCCGGAAGAGAACTCAGAGAAGTCAGATAAAGATTATTTGGAGTGGATCAAATCACGCAATAATTCCGATATGAAGCGCCACTATATTCCTGAAGACGATGATAATGATATTTATGAGATACCACAATTTGAGGAGTTCCTCAATCGTCGAGAGGATCTAATTGTTGATCGACTTCTCAAAATGTCGGATCAAATTGAAGAGCAATTTGAGACTGAGGAAGACATAGCATCAGCAACTACTCCTGAAGATTGATGACGTTGTTGCGGTAATTGTATTCAGCTTGTTTTATTACAATTTAAATATTGTCTAAATAATCCTGACGCTGGCGAGATTTCTGCTTCTCTGAACGTCTATCGTAGTGTTTTTCGAGTACATCCAGACTTACGTTCATTCGATCACCCACTACTTTGTCTGGAACATCTTCGGAAAGGTGATGAGTGATCGATCCCCGACGAATAGCGTGCGGACTTACGCTTGATGGGCATCGACTTGCTTTGTTGCGTTCCATTGCTTCACATGACTCAACATCACGGTCATGTGGGCACTCACCAGTATAGACACATGGACGAGTTATCTGATAGATATTATCTCGTAGAGAACTCTTGCTTGGTCGCCCGTACTTGCTGGTAAATAATGCTTCCCGGCCAAAATCGTCAACCACATCTGCTCGTTTGAATTTAATATACGCGTCCAGGGCGTCGCAAACATCTTCTGAAAGTCCGACATACCTCTCTCCATCTTGCTTGTTCTTCAATCGAGTCTCTGTATCTGGGCGGTGTTGAACCTCAATATTTTGCTCGTGCGGGTCATAATCTCCAAGATCTAGACCGTGAGCTGCGCCGATTCGCATACCGGTGTGCCACAGTACTTCGATGAGTGCGTGTGTTCGGGTTCCTAACTCAAATTTGCGAAGATACTGAAGTAGATCCTTAGCGTCTGAGCTATTGAGCATGGCATCACGCTGATCTTCGTGTTTCGCAAGGTTCGGCATCAAAATCTTGTCATGGAGGTCTTCCTCAACCGCGTTAATATTCTCACACCATTTTAGGAAAACTCGCAGAGTAGAAAGCTGAGTAACTACTGTAACGTTATTCAGGTCTCCGTCTTCACGACGCCAAGTTGTAAACCGTTGTAAGTCCCGTCCACTCAGATCATTCAGATTCTCTATACTCTGTACATCTTCGCACCATCGAACGAAATGTTTGAGCCGGTAGCCGTGTGCTTGAATAGTCGCCTCAGACACTTCTTGACTGCGCTGTTTGAGATACATCTCCTTTGCCTCCGCCGCCTCAATGGGTTCGAGATTGTCGTTCATATCCAACCGAATCCGGCACCACAAATTGGGAGATGCTCACTCGCTGGATCGCTGGTATCAGATTGAGCGCGCGAGGCTGCTGTGAGCGTCGAATAACGCCGTGAAGCGGCGTTAGAGACGCTGAGGGCCACGCGTTCAAATCCGTGTTGGCCCACCTCAGATCGGGCGGTCTTTGACCGCTCGAAATTGGTGGGCTGGGACTCCCCAGCCACCCAATTTCGTCGTTTCAACTCTCTAGCAGCGCCGCTAGCGTTTGCTCTCCGTCCCAGATGGAGCGCACAACATCCGACACAGAGCGATCTGTCCGGTCGTAACTGCGATCACGCTCAGGAGTCTCCCAGGTCGGAGATTTGGAAGTGGCTGCCAAACAGGTCTGAAAGTTATTAAATAAGAACTGTAGCTCGAAAGGCGGGCCGATCTCGTGGCGCTCGGACTCAATGACGATCCGCCGATGAATTTGATGATCGAAGCTGCGCTCGCGCATCTGATTCAGTCAGAAAAGAACAACCGCGAGGCTCGTGACGAACAGGATCTTGCGACAATACAGCGGTTCGACATCCACGTACTTGAGCTGCGGTATAAAAAAGCAGAAAACCGGTGGAGAGAGTTGTCGCCGGCTTATTAGATGTCCGCAGTCCCCTCAAAGATCACGTTCCCGCTCGGATCGTGGATGAGCTGGATTGAATCATCGTCATTGACGGTGCCGATGTCACTGAAGCTCACCGTATCCCCCGTTTGCCAATTATTGCCTGAGCTAACCCCCGTGGTGGTGGGAGAATCGGTCCGATTGCCGTCAACGGATACGGCGATATCGTCAATAGGGATCGACTGACCACCAGTTTTGGTGATATTAACAGACGAAGAGTCTGTACTTTCGATGTCGAAACTGGCCTGCGGCGCAGTATCTCCTAGCTGGTCTCCGAGCCCGAGCACGAACGTCCCGATAACGGCAGCCAGAATCACGGTGATTGCGACCATGAGTATGACTCCGATAACGGGACTCACTGCACGGTCGTCCGAATTGAACAGGTTGCTTGGTTTCATAGTTTGAACCCAGCGCTCCACCGATGAAACGGGCTCTCCGTTCCGATCGGTTAGCTGGTTATCGTTCACTAAGTAGGACTGGCTTATGTAGTTGCTGGCATAAATATCAGCGGCGAAAATTAGGTGCACAAGGTCAAATCCGCTGATGTATAAAGAGTGATAATGCAACCCACGGCTCAGGCCCTCGCCCGGACCTACAGCGATCGCGTGTATCCGGACCCGTGGGAGAAGGTCCTCGACTACCGTCGCGTCCTCGACTACGCTGCCGAGCATCCGAACGCCGGTCGGGTGCGCGTCGGCAACACCCTCGACCTCCCGAACGAACGCATCCGTGGGTGGCTCGAAGACATGATCCCCGACCCGGTCCGGGCGATCAACACGGCGATCGATCACGGCTGGATCGATCCGGACCCTGACAGCGAGACTGCCGCCGCGCTCGTCGAACTGCTCGCGCACGTCCTCGCGGGCGGGAGCATCGCCGCGAAGAGCTACGTCCCCGCAGTGACGCCGGGCGAACGGGTGAACGCCGCAGAGATCCGCCGCGCCTTCGAGCGCGTCGACATCGAGACGAAGAGTCGGAACGCGGACGCTCCCGGCCGCGCGACCGAGATCGTACCCACTTGTAACGGGACGATCCTTGGTCGGTGTCTCGTCACGATGGGTGCTCCGACCGGCGTGAAGACGACGCTCGACCGGATCCCAGCGGTCGTCTGGGAGGTGCCGCGCCCGGTCCGGCGGTCGTTCGCGCAGATCTATATCCGTCACCGTGGGCTGAACTACAAGGGAAAATCGACGACTCGAGTCCAAGTCGACCGCCCGGGTTCGTTCATCGAGGAGCTACAGGACGTACTCGCCGACGTGCTCGACGAGCGGGTTACCGCGTCGGACACCGGGATCACGATTTCGGCTGACGCCGCGCGAGAGCTCGGCGTCGATTGACATCCTCCCCGCCCTAAAGGGCGTCACCAGAACGCTATGCGTTCTGGTTGCCCGCCAGACGGAGTCTGGCGACGAGGATTCCACGAAGTGGATATTCAGGTTGCGCGTTTCCTCGGGGTTCAAGTACGCTTTTGCGTGACCCGTCAAAGGTTGCCACCGAGTTGTGACCAACGGTGTGCGTTACAGCGCGTACAGCCCTGTCAATGGGGCCTTCCTCCCCGCATACAGCGGGCGTCAACGACCGCTGGCTATTCAACCAGCGAGGAAGCACGGTTCGACTCGCCCGAAGCGTTAGCCCGTGCATGGTTCTCCCTCCCGTTGTGCGATGTTCTCCGAGGCGTTCAGGTCGGCGTGTCGCCCACGGTTGCACTCCGCACACCAAAAGTGGTCGCCATCACGGGTTCCCATCGAACCACAGACCGAGCATTGCTGGCTCGTGTGGTACGCATCGACCTTCTCGACACGGATACCAGTGCGTTCGGCTTTGTACGTGATGAACTGTTGGAGCTGGTGGAAGTGCCACGAGTGGACACCCGACCACGAACTGTTCTCGCGGATTCCTTCGAGGTCTTCCATCCGTATGACGGGGTTCTCGAACTGTTCCGCGAACGTGATGAGACGACGGGAGAGCTTGTGATTCAGGTCTTTGATTCGACGCCGTTCTTTGTCACCCACACGGTTACGTGCGCGAAGCGCACCCGCTTCCGAAAGCGAATCGCGTAGGGAACGATATTTGCGTCGAACGTACTTCGCCTCACCACCTGACACCAGCATTGACTCATCTTCGCCGTAGGCAGTCACAGCGAGGATGTGGCGTTCACCAATATCGACACCAATGGGCGTCTCACCTGATGTGTCGGTGTCGTACTCGGCGTTGAACGTACAGTACCAATCGTCGCCACGGCGGTACACTTGAAGTCGAGTTTTCTTGGCGCCACCTTTGACCAGTTGGTTTACAGGGTCGGCAATGTCATCGTACACTTCGATAGGCGTGTACCACCATTGAGATATACACGGGAAGCCGACGACGACGGTGCCGTTCTCGGTCGTGTCGATTTCCCAATTCTGATTGTTGACGGCGAACGGTTGACTCTCTCGGTAGCGAACCTCTCCGTCCTTGTTGTGGTCGGATTTTGCCTCTCGAATGGCTTGGTTCTGAATAGCCGAGTAGAGGTTGTTGTCAATGCTGGCTGTGGTCACGGATTTGCCGAAGTCGCCGTATCTCCATCCGTCGATACAGAATTGTTTGGTGTCACGGTAGAGTCGAGTGGTGCGTTGCCACTCTTTCCTCCGTGAGAGGGATGGATTGTGGAATTTCGCGGTGACAGTCACCGTGACCATTACAACTGTAATTGGGTGCGTTGCATTAAGAAACTATTGGAATATCAGGCTATGCTATCGACGGTGGTTCGTGGAAGGTAGTGTCGGATTCATCCCCGCGCTAAAGCACGGGGCTTTCTCCTTGACTTTCCGTAAC
>Ga0208283_10274_pt1 | contig 18631 bp, 16 predicted proteins | sample AntRauMetaRauer1_FD_184785 | JGI IMG/M metagenome (GOLD analysis project Ga0208283, IMG submission 184785) | Saline lake microbial communities from Rauer Lake, Antarctica, in enrichment culture - Antartic Rauer Lake 1 Metagenome Rauer1 (SPAdes)... ...
CGATTGCTTTCGAGAGTGCGTGCAAGAAGTGCGTCCGACGACCCGTTCGCTTGCGGTCGAGACGAGTGGCCTCACGGGACGAAGAATCGTCGCATGCGGCTTTCTTTTTCGTGAAGTAGTATTCGTCCTCTTTGAGTGCGCCACCGGGATACAACACCGATTCTCCGCCGAACGACACGGCGGCGAAGTTGCAAATTCCAAGGTCAACACCAGCCACTTCCTCGCCCGGTGGTTCCGGGTCGATAGTGGTTCGACAGACGAATTGTAGCCGCCACTCATCTCGATTGTAGACGGCACGAACCTGTTGAATGTCCCACTCGGTCAGGTCAACGTCCGGGCGAGTCTGGTACTCGCAGAGGATGAAGTCTGAACGGTGTTCTTTGAGGTTACGGCCTTTCGAGAGGCGGACACGGGTGAACTGTGCGTCGTGCTTGAAGCCAGCCGCTTTGAACGACACAGTGGAGCGTGGATGGGAGTCTCCGTGTTTGCGGTAGCCGGGTGGTCGGGCACGGTCGTCGCCGTTCCGACGCTTGCTGAACCAGCCGTTGAACGCTTCAGCGAGTTCTTCGAGAACGCGCTGACTGGATTGAGAGTGCAAGTCCGTGTAGCGTTCGTGGCCTTTGAGTTCGGCTTTGAGTTCCCCGTCATCAGGGATTTCGCCCGTTTCGTCCCACTGTTCTTGTGCGTAGTAGCGACCGACGTTCCAGAGTTTTGAGGCGGCCCATCCGAGTTGGTCGAGGTCGTCACGAACCTGTTGCTGGTTCGTAATCGTGGCCTCGAATGTTCGGGTAGTTCGACTCATTATCTGGCTTCATAACAGGTTACGAAAGCCGTTTTGTTAATGATGTCGGTTGGCGTTGAATATCCAGCCTTGCCATCGACGGTGGAGTGTGTAGGCGTTGTCGGATTCATCCTGCGCCTAAAGGCGCAGGTATTCTCCTTGATTCTTTATAAGTACTGTGCGGACACTCATGGACTCCACAGTTTTGATGATCGTGAGTTAATCCCACTGGTGGTCTGCATCCACCGGAACTACGGTGTGTTCGACCCGCAAAGCCGCCAAAGGCTTACGTTCAATGCCCTTGAAATTCGTTCAGCTGTGGCAAGGGCAGCTGTAAGTACAATTCAGATGATATTTGTGGCCCTTACGGAGAATCGAGGAGAAAGCCTCGCGCTTCAGCGCGGGGAGGATGTCAATCTTGCAGCGGATACGAATCGTGCCATGGGCGAATCCGCTCAAGTGCACCGGCAGCCGCAAAGACTGTCTCGTCATTATAGCGGTCCCCAATAAGCTGTAGCCCAACCGGAAGACCGCCATCCGTGAGCCCACCAGGAACAGATGCAGCTGGGTGTCCCGTAAAATTAATTGGGTGGGTGAGGCACCAGCCGATAGTTCGCTCAACTTCTGTCCCATTGACCGTCGCAGGGCCTAGTGTTTCTCCACCGTCGTTGTTATCGTTTGGAACTGGTGGTACAGATAATGTTGGTGTCACAAGCAGGTCATACTCAACGAATACATCCTGAACCGCATCGAAGATCTCGGCACGGCGGTGTTCATCCCGTTTGTGATCACGCATACTCATGTCTATCGTATTCTCAAGCAATTCGCGATACTCGGGAGATAACTCTTCGCGGTGATCTTCGAGTATATCGATACCCATCTCAGCAAAGCCCATAGCACTTGAATGATTGAGCACGGCTATCTCACGGAGCCAAAGCTGTGCCAGTTCCTCCTGTGTAACACCCCAGCCAATCTCAATTTCATCGACAGTGGCGCCTGCTTCCTCGAAATCATAAACGGCGTCGCGTGCAACGCTTTGGACACGTTCATCAATAGCGAAACAATCCAAATCCGGGCTGTAAGCAATACGAAGTCCATCAACACCCTGCGTAACAGCCTCTTGGAACTCCGGATCGTCGTCAGGTGTACTCATTGGGTCGCGCGGATGCGGGCCACACATAACATCAAGCATTAGTGCAGCGTCATCAACTGTCCGAGTAATCGGGCCGGCGTGGATATACGGTGTATGAGAACCGAATGCATCTGGACGGATTGCCTGAGCAACGCGGCCATAAGATGCTTTGAATCCAACGGTGTGACAGAAGCTTGCAGGAATTCGTACTGATCCACCGCCGTCGCTTCCCTGTGCAATTGGAACAATCCCATCCGCTACTGCTGCCGCACTGCCGCCGGATGAGCCGCCAGCGTTACGGTCAAGATCGAAAGGTGTGCTTGTCGGTCCGAACAACTGGTTATCAGTGACTCCTTTGTGGCCCATTTCGGGGGTGTTGGTCTTTCCGACGATGATCGCTCCTGCCTCTTCCAATCGCTCGACGTAGGTTGCGTTGAAGTCAGGGACAAAGTCTGCGAACGGTTTCGATCCCATCGTATTCGGGACACCCGCTTTGAAATCAAACAGGTCTTTGATGGCAATTGGAACGCCATGAAGCGGACCAATCGGTTCGCCGGAGTGAAGTTCTTTTTCGGCCTGTTTTGCTCGCTCTCGTGCTTCAGATTCAAGGGTCGTGACGAATGCGTTTGTTCGGTCGTTGCGCTCTTTGAGTCGTTCCAAGCACTCTTCGACGGCATCAACTGGCGACAGATCGCCATGCCGGATCTGTGCAGCGAGTTCAGTCGCTGAGACAAAATCTGTTTTGGTTGACATGTGCATAAAAACTATGAACTATAATGATATAAATTTTGGTTCTTGAGTGTCAGGTTCACGACCCGCTGTCAATCTGAGGAGATCCTGAACTATTGGACTCTGTGGCACTGTCTAGTTCACTACCTCCCCAGCTGGCGTTCGATCGTTGAATAGACACCGAAACCAACGAACTGCTCACTTCTCAAACTGGCTTAACTTAACAGTGCCGCCGCAGTGAATTAATACCACTGGTGGTCAGTATCCACCGGAAACCCGGTGTATTCGACCCGCAAAGCCGCCAAAGGCTTACGGTCAATGCCGTCAAATCCGTTCACGAGGAACACGGTCACACATTCCTTCACACTCCATGAATGCTGATGAATCGTTCCTTGGTCGCTGTCCGGAATGTGGTGAAGACATATCGGACGCGTGGATTCTCGTCGAGTACGAGAAGGACGACGGTACCGAGGGCGTGTGGACCGAGTGTCCGGCGTGTGAAGCCGTTGTAGCCCCGGAGTAGTCGCAACAGCAGAGTAAAGTGCTCTTCGTCGCGTCTACAGTGTGAGGTCTTCAAATGGATATTTCAGAGCAACTTCGGTGTCTGTTCTCGGGCAAGATCGAAGAGCGAAACGGGTCATATATGGTTGAGGTACCGGAGCAAGAGCTCCGCCTTGGCAACCTACAGGCAGACGAGACGTACCGTGTGGCTGTTCTTCCGGCAGCCGTGACCAACGACGACAACAACACTGACGCCGATCCAGAGCCCGAGCAAGCGCCACAGACGCCCCCTGTCAAAGAAGGCGAACAACGCACCGTCGAAATCGAAGACATTGGTGACCAAGGCGACGGCATCACCCGTGTTGAGCGCGGGTTCGTCGTTATTGTTCCCGACACCAAACAGAGCGAGCGTGTGACGATCGAGATCACCGATGTGCGCGAGAATGTCGCCTTCGCGGAAGTCGTCGAGCGCGTCAGTTACTACGAATAGTCAGAAGCGCTGATCTTCTTCGTCTTTCCTGTACGGCTCTGTCACCGAATCAGCGGCTTCAGGCGCGGGAGATTGTCAAGTATTAACAAGTTCTAGAGAGCTACTCGCTTCACCGATCTTTCTGTGCATACGCTTCGAAGACCGTACTGACTGCCTCTGTCGAATCTTTGAGCCGTTCGGTGTACGCTGGCAGATCCCACGTCTGTGAGACGAACTGCAGAGACCGGAGATGCCCATCTCTCACTGACGGAACCGCATGCGTGAGGTTCGTCGAGGCGTCGAGTGTCTTTGCGTCTCCGTCGGGCGTCGCCGGCACGTAGGAGGCGGCAGCGATGTCGATCTCCTCGAACGACTCGTATGTGTCGAGACCGTCGCGCCAGAAGTCTCCGAGTCGGCGTCGACGGCTGGGGTCGGCGACGTTGAGGAGCAACCACGGAAGCCGGAGTTCGATCGCATCGTTGGACGACGACACATGGACATCCGCCAGTGAATCGTATGCTGCTGCCGAGGGATTGCCGTTGCCATAGCGGAGTCGCCCCGTTTCGACCGACTCAAACGGGACACGTTTGCCCGTCTCTGGGACAGTGTATCCACGGTTGATCACCATCCGAAGCGGTGTGAAGACACCTGAATCGGGATCGCGGTACCGATCGAGATCGAGGCCGGCCTCGGCACCATAGGCGTACGCGAAGGCGTCATATCGGGGATCGACGGTTACTCGCGACGACCCAGGACCACCGAGTCGGACCGTGAAATCGGCCGGCGCCGTCGCCGAGAGTCCATACGGAAGCTGTCTAGGGCCACGGTCGGTGAGCCCGATCGTGATCAGATAGTTTGTAGTGTTCCAGTCGACGGCGGTGCCGAGATCTTCACACTCAAGCCGGATGGAGAGATACGCTGCGTCGCTTGTGACTCGAACAGCGGTCAGCTCTCGGGCGTTGTCCGCCCCGTCGTCGAGACGAACTGGATCGCTGTCGGGCGTCGCGACGGCCGCATCTGTCCACGCGCCATCCGAGCCGTCGAGGGGAACAGCTCCCGCTGGATCGAAGCTGAGTAGCCCAAACCGCTGTTCGGGCGTCTGGATGTTCGACCACATGGGTCGACGGTTCGGATCGGAGAAGTCGGCGAGGTTCCACGTCCGTTTGAACCACTCGTCGTGCCAGCTGAAGACGATCCCGCCGGCAGTCTCGGCCTCGCGGATGTCCTCATACATCGCAGCGAGAATCGCTCCTTGCTCGGCTTCGGTGTGTCGTCCCTGATCGCGTCCGTGGATGTCTCTCTGTGCAATCCCCCTCGACGTTGGAACGCCAAACTCTGCGACGAGCAGGGGGTGCTCGGTCGCACTGACGAGATCGTGTAGGTAGCCCGCGTAGCTGTTCGGCTCACCGCGATGATCGATGTAGTCTGTGTACGCCGGCGTCTCGTTGAGCAGCGGCGGGTAGTACGGGTAGACGTGATACGCTGCGAACGTCCCAGCGTCGTACGCCTCGGTCGCAGTGATCGCGTCGGGATCCACGGACACTGAATCTTCCATGACGAACGGCTCATACGGATGATCGAGTGGATCGGTCGTCACCCAGTTGGTGAACGCCGCCGGACGCTGTGTCTCGTACTCTGTGGCCTCATACGTAACACCACGATCAAGCCGTGCTGCGAGCCATTGTTCGAAGGGGGATCCGTCAGGGGCGGTGAGATACTCTCCGTTGTATCCATCCGGATCGTTGATACGGTTCGTCTCGGCGACGACGGTCGGTGGCCATTCGATCCCGACGATATACCCTAAGACGTAGTTGCTGACGTCGGCGTCGTACGTCCCGCTCGCGTAGCCTGGCTCCGGCTCAATGGTCGTGGCGCCATGAACGACGTCGATCACTTGCTGGAAGGAGCGATCGAACGCAGCCGACAGCGAAAACACGTCTCCCGCTTCACGGAGCGTCTCTTCGCCGATCCAGTTGCCGTGGATGACGTAGATCGGCTCTGTATGTGTGCGGTTGTACGCCGCAAGCGCCCGGTAGAATGCGGGTGGGTGGACGGTGTACACTCGAACAACGTTGATGTGGAGGTTCCCCATTGCTGCGAGCCAGCGATCGTACTCGGCGCGGGTGATCGCCGCCTCGCCGGGAAAGCGCCCGGGTTTGGCCATGCCGAGGTTGACGCCGCGCACGCCGAGCTTCGTGAACGCCTCATCGTCAACGGCGACTTCGAACCCGTCCTCACCGATCCGAATTCGACGCGGCGGTTCCTCGACAGGATCGGTAGGGTCGGTGTCACCACGGAATACGCAGCCGGAGGTTCCCATTGTCCCTGCTACTCCGACGCGTCCGAGAAATCGGCGTCTGCGCACAGTCGACACTCTCGTCGCACAAGCATAATGGTGACCCAGATGTTGTGGTCGGATTCGTCTCGATTGTGCGACAACGTGAAGTCCCGGGTTTATTACTAATGATAAAAAAGGAAGGACAGATTCACACTTATGTCCTCGAAAACGGAACGTCCTGACCCGTTTAAGAGTCTGTTACAACTGACGGCAACTGACCTCACGACAGAGCAACGGATCCGGCAAGCAATCGATGTCGGCACTGAGTTTCTTGGCGTCGAGAATGGCGTCCTCTCGTACACCGGTGAGGGAGAGTATGAGGTTGTCCAAACGAACATCGAACGTGGCCCGTATACAGCGGGCAGTGTTGTTGATCTTGAGGGGACATGGTGCCGGCACGTTGTCAAAATGGGCGGGGCGTTAGGATTCTCGAATGCGGCTCACAGTGAGTATCACGACGACGTAGCGCTTGAGACGACCGGCCTCCAGTGTTATGTCGGTGCGGAGGTAGACATCGACGGTGAAACGTACGGTACGCTGTGTTTTTCTGATGAGGAACCGCGCACAGATTCGATCACTGACAGAGAGCGCGATTTCGTGTCAGTGCTCGCAGAGTGGGTTGGTGCCGAGCTCGAGCGAGAAAAGCACTACGCCGACCTTCGTGAGCAGAATGAGCGACTCGACGAGTTTACCGGCATCATCGCACACGACCTTCGGAATCCCTTGGCAGGAGCGATCGGCTTTACCGAACTCGCTCAAGAGATAGTGACCGGTCAAGCCGCAGAGTTTCTCGGTCGAGTCCGCAACTCGCTCAATCGCATGGAGTTGATGATCTCTGAGTGTCTAATTTTGGCGAAGGAGGGCGCCGATGTCGGAGAACGGACGGCAGTTGAACTTGAGCCGCTCGTCCGGAACGCGTGGGACACTGTCCGGACACGCAATGGCACGCTGACGGTTGATATTGCACCAGGAACGACTATCATTGCCGACGAGATGCGTCTTTTACGGCTCTTTGAGAATTTGTTCCGCAACGGTGTCGAACACGTCGGCCCGAACGTCTCGATGACGGTGACTGGCGACGTAGATGGCTTTACCGTCATGGATGATGGACCAGGGCTCCCGTCTGCGGTTGAAAGCGCGCTCGTCACCGCGGATACAGAGAACGTGAAGTCGTTTGGCCTTGGACTCCTTGTCGTTCAGCGAGTTATTACCGGACATGGGTGGGACCTCACAGTCACAAGCTCCGAGGAAGGGACGCAGTTTGCGGTGACAGACATCAACACTGCCGAGCCGATCCACGATGAGTTCGACGACTAGGCGAGCTGGCTATCGGTCCGGACCTCGGTGGCGGTCGCTTCGACCACCCACACGAACCCCGCGTTTCCGGTCCCCTCCGTAAGGTCACGGGTCCAGACGAATCCACCGTCACCGACCCCAACTGTGGGATCGATGGTCCAGACGAATCCACCATCTCCGATTCCGTCGGTGAAGTCTGTTGTTGCGACGAGCTGCATCGCGCTATCGTCGGTACGCGCGACTACGAACCCACCATCGCCTGCACCCTCGGACGGATCGGTCGTCCAGACGAATCCGCCGTCAGTGAACGTTGTGGTCCAGACGAATCCGCCGTCGCCCACGCCAACGGTCGGATCCATCGTCGAAACGAACCGCCCAGGTGCTTCGTCGCTTGCGATGTGATCAACCCACCGGAGTCCGTCGGTATCCGGATCCTCGGTGAGCCAGTCGATCCACACGAAGCCACTGTTCGACGCAGTCTCGCTGGTCGGAGCTGACGGCTCGGAGGCCTCACTCCTCGCACTACTCACATCAGCTGTCACAGCAGCGCCGGTCGCCGCTACGCCGGAGTCTGACCCGAACCCACGTCGCTCCATGACGCCCCAAGACTTCTCGCCGCGAAGATACTCGATCAGGCCGTGCCACGCGACGATCGTCTTCCACTGTCGGTACCCGAAGTTCTCTAAGACGCCGTACCAGAGGAGTCGTACAACGTCCCACGGCGACTCATACCGGTTGTAGCTCCATACCTCGCTGAACACGCCGAACCACGACAGAAAGATCCCGACGCCAACGGTCAACAGCAGGAACATCAAGAAAAACTCGATGTTCAATATCCCGAGATACCACGCGATCGGGAGTAACACGTAGCCGACCCCCTCGATGAGTGGACCGAGTGCCTCCGCCGCTGTGAAAAACGGAAGAATGACTGTTCCAACCCGCCCGTATGCCCGGCGGAAGAACATCCGGCGACTCGTGACGATCGTCTCCATCATTCCGCGGTACCAACGCCGTCGCTGACGCCCGAGTGTCCGAAGGTTATCGGGAACCTCGGTCCACGCAACGGGCTCGGGAATGAACTCGACGGTGTACTCTATGTCTTCGTCTGAGAGGTACTCGTGGAGTCGGACGACCACGTCGAAATCTTCAGTGATCGTGTCGCGACGGTAGCCACCAATCTCGCGGACTCGATCCGTTCGGAATACACCAAAGGCACCGGAGATTAAGATGAGCCCTTTGAGTCGGTTGAGTCCGAGCCGTCCCGAGTAGAACGCTCGCAAGTACTCCATGACTTGGATGCCGGGCAAACCCGTCTTGGGGAGGTTGATCTCTTGTATCTCACCGTCTTCGACCACGCAATTGTTCGCGACGCGGATGGTGCCACCGCTGGCGACTGTTCGTTCTGGTTCTTCGAGAAACGGCTTGACGACTTGTAGTAGCGCGTTTCGGTCGAGGACTGTGTCGGCGTCGACTGCACAGAATAGTTCCTGTTCGGTGAGCCACACGCCAGCGTTGAGTGCGTCGCTTTTCCCGCCGTTCTCTTTGTCGACGACGAGAAGGTCCTCGTGAGTCCGCGACCGATAGACGTCGCGGATCGGTTCAGACGGCACGTCGTATGGGACTTCGGCGTCGACAGCCTCAAGATCGAACGCCTCGCGGAGGCGATCGAGTGTGGCGTCCGTTGAGCCGTCGTTGACGACCACAATCTCTTGGTCAGGGTAATTTAACGCAAGCATCGATCGAACGCTCTCCGCGATCGACGCCGCCTCGTTGTATGCTGGGACGATCATCCCGACGCCCGGATAAAACGGGCTGTCGAACGAGCGGAATGAGGGCTTCCACTCTGAATCGCGGACGTTGTCGTGGAGTTCGAACAACGCGAGGACGTGAATCAGCAGATAGCCGGCGTTGATCAGCAGGTAGTACGTGACGATCAGCACCCCTGACCCGACGACAAGCGTCGTCCCGATAGACTCGAGCGTCGTCATGTGAGAACCCCTCGCCGTGTGACGCGTCGAGTTCTCGTCGCAGTACCGAGGGCTGTGTACTGTGTCATCGCCGAGTGGCCCTCACTCCGATATCGCGTGCGAGACGGTCAAATTGTACGTGCTCGCTTGTCCACCACCACGCGGCGTCGAAGGAGTCAACGGGGACGTGTGTGTCGTCCGCGGCGGCAATGGCTGTGCTGGGCTCGACTCGCTCTTGGTGGCCGGGAATGGCATCCTCTGGGTCCCAGAGCGGAAACAGCGCTCCGGCCAGTGCAACCCGAGCGCGATCGTCGGGCTCTGTCGTGGCGGCGGCCTCCAACGTCGTGCTCGCCTCACTGTCGCCCCAGGTTCCGAGCGTCTGATAGGCACTTGCCCGCACCGTCGGTGCGGGTTCATCACCGATCAGGTCGAGATCGATGTCTGCACGGAGCTGACGGTTCCAGCCGTACGCGTCGAACGCACGCCACGCAGCCGACCGGACCCGCGGCTCCGGGTTCGACAGTGCGTCGACGACCCACGAGAAATCGGCACTTCCCACGACCGTGTTGAGGTGCTGGGTCACAAGCAGTACCTGCTGTTGGAGGGCTGACCCCCACGTGTTGAAATCTGCCGCCGCTCGCTCGAATAGCGGTTCGGGATCCGTTTCGCTGACGCGATACAGCGTGTCGATTCCGAATACCGAAAACGAGCGTGGCTCACCTCCTAACAGCAGGTCGATGCCGGTTGTCGCGACATCCGGTGTGTCGGCCGCGTACAGCACTCGAGCAGCGGCAGCGCGCTCACGTGGCGTGTCCAGACAGTGTGTTTTGAGTAGTGATCGATCCGGCGCGTCACGTAACAGCGCGAGCCAGACGAGCGCGTGAATACGTTCCCAGTAATCACCATTGGCGATCTCGCGACGTGCTCGCTCGTTGATTCCGAGTGCGACGCCGAGATCGGCCAACTGCTCGGCGTCACGACCATCAAGTTGGCGCAGGTATACGTCAAGAAGCGACTCCACCTCGTCGAGTTCGATCGTTGACAAGTTACTGACCCACCCGTCCCACTCCGGTTTGTCACGTCCGTAGAGACGACCGAGCAGCTCGGAGCGGAGTTCTGCGCGGATCGAGGTTCGACGGCGACGGCGACGTGCTGTCTGCAGTGAGTAGCCGACAGTCACGAGTACCACTGCGGTGAGCAGTGAGGCCAACACGAGTACCGCCACAGTGAGCACGGTCGATGGGATCGCAACTGCCTGAAGCGGAAGCACTCTCACCCCCACAGGCAGACCTTGAACCACAATCAGGCTCCGATCAGCTTTTCGATACGCACAAGCAGTTCGTTCGGGCTGAACGGCTTTGTGAGGTACTCGCTTGCGCCAGACTCGAACGCTTCGAGTACGTCCGCCTCTCGTCCGCGTGAGGTGAGCATAATGACGGGTACATCAGATGCGACTGCGAGCTCTCCGCGCCGTATGATGCGGAGTAGCTGTGTCCCTTTGAGCCGTGGCATCATCACGTCGAGAATAACGATGTCCGGATCGATGTTCGGGTCGTTTAACGCCTCTCGACCTGCTTCGCCGTCGTGACACACGGTGAGATCGAACCCAGCCTTCGACAGTTTGTACTGGAGGATCGACCGGATCGTTTCGTCGTCGTCTGCGATGACGGCCGATTTCGTCACAGTTCGGCTCTCGTTCAGATCCACTTTACTGTGTCTCTTTGACAGCCCTGTGAAACATTCTGTTAATCCTGGGCTACTTTTATTTTCAAATCGGCAGAACGCCCACCACTGTAGCTGTCTGAGGTTGTCAATTCCGCGTACTGATCGCCAGAGCGATACGTTTTAGCATACAGGCGAGTGACCAAATTGACATGAGCGAAGAGCCAATTACAGCGGTGATTCTCGCCGCCGGTGAAGGCCGTCGGCTAGAGCCGCTAACGAATCGGCGGCCAAAGCCGATGATTCCCGTGGCAAACCGACCACTGCTTGAGTATGTCGTCGAGGCGGTCGCCGACGCAGGACTCGATCACATCACACTCGTCGTCGGGTATCGTCACGAACGGATTCGGAATCACTTCGGTGACGGTGGCGACTGGGGAGTGACGATCGAGTACGCCGAACAATCGACGCAGCTCGGAACTGGTCATGCAGTACTGCAAGCCGAACCGACGATTGACGGTCCGTTTGTCGTGCTCAATGGTGACCGAGTCGTCGACCCAGTTCTCGTTGAGCGCGTCGCAGATGCCGCTCGCCAGCACACGGACCCGACGATGGCCATTACGACATCGGAGACTCCGCGTGACTATGGTGTCGTTGCGTTTGATGGCGATCGCGTCACGGGGATCGACGAGAAACCGGAGGGACCAGTCGAGACGAACCGAATAAACGCTGGCGTCTACGGATTCTCACCAGGCATTTTTGATGCGATCCGAAGTACGCACGCAAACGGCGAGTTGGCGCTAACAGAGACACTTGATGAACTCGCCGGTGAGAACGGCGGCGTCAACGGAATCATGTATACCGGCCGGTGGCTCGACGTCTCGAATCTCTGGGACCTCCTCACCGTTAATGCCGGTATGATCGATACTGAAGCGGTGACACATGCAGATCGGTCCGATGACGCGTCAGTGCATATTGCCGATGACGTTGTGCTGGCAGACAGTGTTCGTGTCGGACCGACGGTAACGATTGGTGGGAACACCGCTGTCGGCCGAAATGTGACGATCGAAGCGAATGCGGTTGTCGAGAACTCGATCATCTTTCCGGATGCCGTGATTGGTGCTGGCGCGGTTGTGCGAGATGCTGTGGTGGCTAGCAACGCACAGATTGGCCCGAACGTGACGATCGAGGGCACGCCGTCGACGATGGTCGTCGGAGACACCGTCCATCACGGTATTGAGCTGGGCGGGGTGGTCGGCGATAACACCACGATTGGCCCTGGTGCGACACTCACGACGGGTGCCGTTGTCGGCGACGACGTCGACACTGACGCTGGGGTTACGATCGACAGTCGCGTTGCTGCGGGTGAAACGGTACGGAGGGGATAATCATGTGTGGAATTATTGGATACGTTCAGACGAGCGGTGAGCAAGTCTCTGCAACGGCAGCCGCCAGCGACGGTGGTGTAACCCAGAGTACTGGTGAAATTGTTCACAAGGGACTTCGGAACTTGGAGTATCGTGGGTATGACTCTGTGGGAGTCGCACTTGTGGGCGAGTCGGATGGGCTCACTGTGGCGAAGCAGTCAGGCGCCGTCGACGGGTTAGTTGTTCCCGATGTGCCCGACGCAACTCACGGCATTGGTCACACTCGGTGGAGCACGCATGGTCCGCCGACGGACGAGAACGCACACCCGCACACCGACTGTGTGGGCGACGTTGCGGTCGTTCACAACGGCATTGTTGAGAATTATAAAGAACTCAAAGAAGAGCTGGCCGATCACGAGTTCACGAGCGACACCGACACCGAGGTCATCCCACACCTGATCGAAGAGGAACTCGCGGGTGACGGCGATGTCGACCTGCTTGATGCAGTTCGGAATGTCGAGGATCGCTTAGAGGGCAGTTACGCGATCTGTGCGGTTCGGGAGGATGATGATCGGATCATCGTTGCACGCCGTGGGAGTCCGCTCGTGCTGGGTCGCGGTGAGAATGCGGTGTTTGTCGGGAGTGACGTGACCGCATTTCTTGAGCACACCCGCGACGTGACCTACTTGGAAGATGGGGATGTAGCCTCGTTGTCGCCCGATGGCGTCGAGATCTTCGCTAGCGGTGAGCCGGTCGAACGCGAGATCGATACGGTGACGTGGGAAGCCGACGCCGCAGAGAAAGGCGGGTATGAACACTACATGCGCAAGGAGATCCACGAGCAACCTGAAGCGCTCCGGCAGACCATCACCGGGCGCTTGGACGTCGACGCCGGGAACGTCGATCTGGATGTCTCGTTCCCTCCGGGCTTTCTCGCAGATGTAGAGGAAATCCGGATCGTTGCCTGCGGGACCTCCTACTACGCCGGACGGTACGCCGCACAGCTGTTCGAGGAGTTGTCTGGCGTGCGCGCGACTGTCGAGATCGCGAGTGAGTACGAGTTCGGGGCCGGCCGCACCCCTGATCGAACGTTGGTGGTTGCCGTGACCCAGAGCGGTGAGACGGCCGACACGCTTGGGGCGGTTCGACGCGCAAACGACGCCGGCGCACGGACGTTTGCCGTGACGAATACCCTGGGGAGTACGGTCACTCGGGAAGTTGATGGAACGGCGTTCATTCGGGCCGGCCCCGAGATCGGTGTGGCGGCAACGAAGACCTTCGCCTCACAGGTAGCGACGCTCGCGATGCTCGCTGTGGCGGTAGGACGGGACCGTGGCGCGCTCGCGGCCGCCGATGCGCGTGGCGTTTTGGAGGATCTGCAGGGGTTGCCTGGGGCGGTCCAGCAGGTCCTTGATGCAGAAGATCAGGTTAAGGAGGCGGCGAAAGAGTACCAGGACAGCGAGGCGTTCTTCTTCGTCGGGCGGGCGTTAGGGGTTCCCGTGGCCTTGGAGGGTGCGTTGAAGCTCAAGGAGATCTCCTACGACCATGCTGAGGGGTTCGCTGCAGGTGAGCTGAAGCACGGGCCGTTGGCGCTGGTGACGCCAGAGACGCCGGTGCTAGCGGTACTGACAGACGGTGCTCGGGCCAACGAGACGATGAATAATGTCACTGAGGCGCAGACGCGCGGTGCGCCCGCGTTGGGGTGTGTTTCTGGTGATGCGGAGTATGATACGCTCGATGTGGACTTTCCGGTGCCCGATGTGGGTATTGTTGAGCCGCTGGTGGCGAATGTGTATCTGCAGTTGTTCGCGTATCACGTCGCGAACGAGAAGGGTCGGCCGATCGACAAGCCGCGGAATCTGGCGAAGAGCGTTACTGTGGAGTAAGCCGAGTTGGGGGTACCGGTAGTTGGCCCGTATCGGCTACAAGCAAGAATATTCTCAGTACTACATTCCGTCGGCGGCGTCACAAGACGCTGCGAGCGCGTTAGCGGGGGCGGCACAGATCGCCCCCGTTCGATCAGAGCAAAACAATCATTACCGGCCTCTTGAGTAGCGTCAATTCCCGATTGGACCCGGCGAACCTTCTGTTTCTGCTCGATTCGGGCGAGATCGCCCATGAGCCCGGCAATCATCTGGGTGACCGCCTGATCGACCATGCTGTCGTCGATGTCAAGCTCAAGGCCGACCTCGAGGTCCCGGACGCTCGTCTCGTGTTCGAGGGCGTGTTGTAAGACGTTGTGGATCTCGCCACCGCCGAGCCGGGAGAGCCGGGACAGCTCATGAACAACGACGACGCCAACTTCGTCGGCGGCGATCGCTTCGCGGAGCCGGCGATACTCTGCGCCATCCTCGTTATCAGTCCCCGAAATAATATCGGCGAACCGCTCGACGCTTGCGTCAGGATACTCTTCGGTGACGAATTCCTCAAGCTCGCGGATCTGTCGTTCGTGGTCTTGACGGTCGGTCGAGACGCGGGCGTATAGCGCGACGTGAGTCACACTTTCCGTTTTTGATCGGTTGAATATATAAGATATAAGCTCTTTTCGTGGTTGTCTGTTAGCAGTACCTTCTCGGCGCAGTTGAGCTCAGCGTTCCCGTACTGAGGACGATGAAACGGTAAATATTCAGGAGTAGGCAAGTCGGTTAGTATAAGACTTAGAGAACCGATGTATATCGGTGGCCTCAGTTGAACCCTGCCAGATCCACTGAGATAGCTGCTCGCTGAACGTGGTACCCATTATATTTCTCTACCAACTAGCTGGGTTACGCTCTGTAATTTCAGATAAAAGTGCAAGATGAGCAGTACACATGATTTCAATGTGCTCCTCTGCGTACTCTTTTTTGAAGTTTTTTAGAGATTCCTCTCCAAGCTTATCGGTCACGTCCTGAGGAAGTGGGAGATTCAGTTTGTGAAGTGTTCGATTGTACCCTCCCTGAACAGGCGGCAAATTGTTTTTATGATACCGTTCCCCTCTCTCATGTATTTCTGATTTTATGACAGGTACTGTATGTTCAACTGGACTGATTATATCTCTGTGTTGGGTGTGATTACGAAGTTCAAGAAGAACACTTGCGGCTGAATTTTCACCGAGTACTTCTCTAGCATCTCCATAATAAGACTCGAAAGCATCATTGCCATCATACTGTTTTTGCATGACCAAGGTTACAGCTCGTGCTGCTCCTAAATATGCATCAAAATTGTAGACAAATTCATCACCAGAAGAGTCCCACATATTATCCAAAAAGTGGTACGCTTCATTGACTTTAAATGAGGCTCTATCTCGTTCCGACATAGAACCAGTCTATATCTGAATATATATGTGTGTTTTGATATATCTCGTAGTATCATCTTATAAGATAACTTGTACTGGCTGATCATCAGTCCACATATATTAGCCACACCTCGCGCTACGTCTGCGTCCTACATCTTGACGACGGCTCATCACAATGCTACTGATTTAATGACTTCTCACCAGATTATACAAGAGTCTCGCAACAACTCGATAAGTGGGTCCGACATAAATGCCGGTTTCGGCGCGCCGGTCGCGCCGATTGTTGGGTGTATATTACCGAACTCACCCCGTAGAACGATCGACCGTAGTACCAAGTTCAGGGTTTGCAGCCCCTATCTCAGGCTGTGTCGCTTGAGCCAATCGGGCACGGGGGTCGTACGACAATACCAATTCGGAAACAGTGGGAAGAAGGCAGACTGGGGGAGCAAAGCTTCCTGCTGTTAGCAGTTAGCATAGAGCAGACTCTAATCCCGAAGACGTCTCTTCACAACCTCTCCAAGCTCTTCCGTCGGAATTTCTTGGAGCCGGCTGTCCTCACTCAATGTTTCTAGAACAGCTCCAACGGGCTCGGTGAAGGTAAAGACGAGGTGAACTCCCGATTTAAACCCGCCACTCGATCGCTCACTTTCCAGAACACCGTATGTCCCAGCCTTGTTGATGTGGCTGTTAACGGTTTCTTGCGTGTATATTTTCATGTCGCTTCCCTCACAGAGAATCTTATAGATATCGTACACCACAGGGCTCGGAGCCACTGCCTCATTCTCCTTTGCGACGAGCGCCGCCGCGTACAGAGACAGCTTCTTTTGGACAGCCATCCCACCAACGATTTCGAGAACCCGATTCTTCACAACAGAGTCGTTTGCTGACCTGACGTGGTCTTGAGTGACCACGGAATCGCCCGCCCGGTTCGCGATCTCACCAGCATCCCGGAGTAGATCGATCGCTCGACGTGCGTCACCTTCGTTTTGAGCACCATACGCAGCCACGATCTCGATGACGCCATCCTCAAGGGCGTCGTTTTTGAACGCATCTCGGCGTCGTTCGAGAATCTCGATGAGCTCGTTTGCGTCATAGTCTGAGAAGTGAATCCCATTTGGGTTGTAGGAGCTGTCTGTCCGACTATCTAGATTCTCTCGGAATTTGGGGTAGTTGGTGACCACCACCGTCGAAAGTTGTGTGTCAACATGCTGTTCCGACATGACCCGACTCAGACTATACAACAACCGGGAGTACGCCGGTTCGTCTGCGCCCGTGCTGCCGGTTAGTGTGTCGATCTCGTCCAGGATGAATACAAGCGAGTCAAAGTGATCGTCGACGATCTCGTACAGCCGCGTATATTTCATATCTGTCGAGACACCCGACCGAGGCACATCCCAGACGACGCCCGCTTTCCGTGCCGTCTGGTGGCCTAACTTCCACACGGCCCGGTCGAGCGTGTGGGATTCCATCGTTTTGAAATTGACTGCGACGAAATCAAATTCAATCCCATTCTCTTGGGCTCGTTCCTTGACTTTGTTCGCGACAGCTTTGACCGTCAACGTCTTGCCCGTTCCACTGGGGCCATAGAGAAGCAAATCCGGCGGTCGCTCACCATCGAGCGTGTCCCGAAACGCCCGAGCTTCGGCAGCGAGCTGATCATCGCGACCGTAGATCCGATCTTGATCGACAATCGTACTCGAGTCTACGAGGTCCTTATTTTCGAACACAGTCTGCACATCGCCGTCAAGGATGCTATCCACCACAGACGATTCGGACTCTTGTGTCCCACCAGACCCGGCATCTGACTGCCGCGGGTCGGAGGCTCCATCTCTCATACTTCCTCTTGCGAGTCTTCCATTAAAAACCTTTGTCGAAATGAAGGGGTCGTCGTCGAAATGAAAGGGGACATATCGATATGAACACCCCTCCGTCGAAATGAATTCAGCATATCTTCGTATCACTCCGCACCAACTTCGAAGTGAAGGCCCCGTCATCGAAATGAAATAATGGACACCGAGACAGACACCCCATCATCGAGATGAAATCTCACCAGAATCCAGGTCAGAGTGAGACTCCGTCGAAATGAACACCCCACCGTCGAAATGAAATCCATCACTCCGAGAAACAACCCAATTCTCACACCCCATTATCGAGATGAAATGCAATACTACTGCGTGTCAGCTTGAACTCAAGAGCCTATCGTGAGAAATGGCAGCGCATTCTTCGAGATGAAACCCTCAGACAAAACACCTATATCGCGGTTTTATCCCGTGTAAAGCGGGATTGGGGCGTATTCTATAGAGATAGAACTATTTCATTTCGAAGTTGGGGTGGGACAGTAACCCATCGATAGTACGGACATAACGCGTCTACAGAGACAGCTGGATCGCCAGGCTGTATCGTCACTCCGCGGTGTTGTCTGTCGTACTGCCGTCGACAGACGCCTCGCCATTGGCACGAGCCCGTCGTCGATCGAGGTACCACACCGCCGCTGCGATCGTTATCATCACGAGTGCCGGCCACCGATCGCTGCTCAAGTAGATCCCCTCGATCGCGAATCGGTGATCGGTGAGTGGCCAGAGGAACGGTCCGCTGAGTCCGGAGGGCTTGTACAACATGAGATCGAGCGTGTAGTGAGATGTGGCGCCGACCGCGAGTAAGGCGAACACTCGACGGCGGAGCCGCGTTGGTGCAAGTAGCGACCCGAGACAGACGATAAGGAGGGTTCCACTAACGCGATGCAGCGGCACCCATGACCACGGAATCCCGAGTACTGTCTCAATCGTCGACGCCGGAAGCGCCAGTTCGATCCGGTTGAGGTCCGGGAGGATCGCCGCCCCCATTGTAAGCGTGACGTACGGATACGCGATCCACTCGTACCGCCAGGATAGCGCGACCGCGATCACGTATCCCACCAGCATGTGGGTGAACAGATCAGGCATCGCTGTCCCTCTGCTCGGTCAGGCTGTCGGCTGTGTGATCGCCGAGATAGCGTTGGTGCAGTGGCGTCTCACGCGGCGTGAGGGTGCGCATGTCTCGATCGAGGCGCCAGCCGTCGATCCCCCGCCCGGCGATGATGAGCACGGCGAACGCGGAGATTACATACATATAGGTT
>Ga0208283_10279_pt1 | contig 18378 bp, 20 predicted proteins | sample AntRauMetaRauer1_FD_184785 | JGI IMG/M metagenome (GOLD analysis project Ga0208283, IMG submission 184785) | Saline lake microbial communities from Rauer Lake, Antarctica, in enrichment culture - Antartic Rauer Lake 1 Metagenome Rauer1 (SPAdes)... ...
TTCTCCCAGTCGCCTCATCTGACGGCCCCAGCCCGGAGTCGAAGCACGCGCCGCCTGAGAGGCATCGCTCTCAGGCGGCTCTATTCGTGATCGAAAACTGACTCAAACACCCGATTCAGCGAGCGTTTCTGAGACTTCTCTCACCGAATTGATTATCACTCGGCAGATTCGCACTGGATCAGTCTCACGCTGCCATGTCTGACGAATTGATCTTGAACGTGCAACAGGCTATAATACACAACGACCGCACCAGTCACTCAGCGGACAGACTCCCGCCGAGGTGCTAAACTAGACAGTGCCGTTTCAGAGTATATACTGGAAGTTGTTGTATTTTTGGATAGACAACACGATAGGGTTCAAGTCAACCGAATCGAAGAGTTGGAGTAGTAAAAACGAAAGCCGCCCCGGGATTGGCTACTAACCGTTGAACTACGACTCTCGACGCTTCTCCTTCAACCTTTCCGGGAACTCATCGAGATGCTCGATTGCGACTCCGAGGACGATATCATGGATCTCACGGAGTTCGTCGTCTCGAATTCTTTCCTCCCGGAGGTTCGGCGTGAGTTCCATATCGAGTTTGTCCTCGAATTCAGTCCACGTTTCCTCACGAGCGTACAGCGGACTCTGTTTCACCTCGTCGTAGGGAAACGCCGGCCCTGTCTCAGTTGGGTTGGGCTGGCTATCATCTTCGTCATTCGAGGTCGTACTCGTCGAGACCGCCGTCGGCGACGATCAGGTCGTCGTACTCGTAATCCTGTAGCAGGTCGAGCATCCGTTTTGCCATCGATCACCGCCAGCACGGTCCCGGTACACGTCTATTTCGTCAGATAGCTCACGAGGGCGAAAAGGACACCTACTCCAAATATTTCTGGCAATGCCCAAAAGAACGCCGTGGCCGGCCGGTTATCGAAGATTGCATTCGTGGTAAGGAGAATCCACCCTAATACCATGACGAAGAACAGTGCCCCAAGCGTTACCTGAAGAAAAAGGACTGGGTATGGAACATCGGTATCGGCCTCCGTACTCTCGTCGCGGGTGGCCACATCTGACAGTGAGGCAGACATACACTCTCAAACGGATAAAATACGGTTAAGATTTGCTATCAACGAGTCTGGCTAGGTCGTCAGTTCCCTATATCTTGTCTCGCTGCCGCAGTGCATCCTCGATCTCGAGACCGTGCATCGCAGCCCCCTCTTTTGCGGGTACCCACGCTCGACAGGCCCTTACCTAGTGATGTTGAAATCTACCTGATTTGATCCTATCTGCTATCCAGTCTCGTCTAAACCGACTCAACGTACTTTAGGTTTCAATAAATTCAATTCATGTTTGATCACGTGAATGGGCGGGACAAAATGCGAAAACCCGATACTGGGGTGCATCCACTTCATTGATCTCTACACCTGAGATTTCCTCATGGATTGGCGTTTTCTTCTGAGAAGAAATTAGCGTGCCCTCTTCTATACATTCTCTCTTCTGAAGTTCTTCCTTTGTCGCAGCCCCGATAATCACAGATTCATGATTATATCCACTACAATATTTTGTGTTTATATGCTGCCTTTTGAATCCATATTTGAGAAGGAATGACTCACCCCCATCATTCTCGAATTTCATACTGATTCGTTCCTTCTCGGTCAACTTTGCTACTGCGAGAGAAGCATCTAACAGGAGATGACCAAGGTTGGATCGACGTACCTCCTTTCCAACTTTCAGATGGAAGACATGGATACGGTTTGAGTACAATGCAGCTATTAGCTCGGCTTTGTCTGTGCTATTTGCCGGAGAAACCGTAATCGAAATACGCTGATTAGTCCCTGATAAATAGATCTCTTCACTTCTTTTTATTCCAATAGATGCTGAGGGGGTGTCCCGAGGTGAATATTCGACATCGAACGATCCATCGTCTGCTTGGCGAACAAATAGTCCGTGTGGTTCATCATGTGGGGCATCAATTAGACCGAATATTGCGCGAAGCCCCAACTGACCAATCTCATCCCACGGCTCGGGCAATTCAAAAAGAAGGACTTCATTCATTATCTCAATTCCAGTAACTCATTACAAACGCTTGAGTACATCGGACTTCAGGACAAGTGACCATGGTTTCTCAGTTGACTCACTTCAGCGCTGGACGATCCGGTGGAACTGTTGCCGGTCTTGGTGATGGGGTAAAGTGTTACTATCAGCTTGCTGGCGATCTCCTGGTGGCTGCGCCCGACACCGGCTTCTGCTCGAATGATTTCAACAATGTACTCGTACATCAAGTCGTATCCATCAGGGCCGTCGCGGCGGCCAGCACCAGAACATCTCTGCTCTCGCTCTCTGTGCGATTAATTGCTGTCATACTTCCGAAGTCTGTATTAAAGCCTGTCAGTTTGAATATTTCCTTTACTGCGAAGTGGAAGTGACTTGTACGAGCGATCCTGTTTTCGTCTCAATCTCGACGACGGCAACGCCGGGGCTGCCTGGGTTATATATGTCTGCGTAGTCCTCGGTGGTTTTGATTACATCCCGGCCCTCAACATGCATGTGTCCGCTGAAGACAATATCAGGAGCTGCCTCCGCGATTGCCATTTTGAGCGGAATTGACCCTCGGTGAAGCCGTCCACGAAGGTCATTAGCAGAGTGGTGGTAATCGAAGTCGACATAAAACGGTGACTCGTGTGAGAGCAGTATAGTGGTCTTCCCCTTGCCCGCGAGTACCTCACGGATTACGTCGAACTCCTCTTTGAGTTCAATGAGTTCGTCGGCACATGTTTGCTGGTGATCCGGCGATACACCAAGTTCAGCCGCTGCTTCTCGCGGGCTAAGTTCACCTGCGAGAAACCGTCCAATGATAGTTTCCACGGCGCTCGCGGTTTGGGTAGCTGTCTGCGTCACGCTCTCGACAGTGGTCAATTCGGGCATGATTCCCTGATACTGGTCGTACGCGAACGCCGGCGTCAAGTCGAATCGTTCGCATCCCCAACCGACAAATCGGATCCCGTCAAGTGTGGTCTGTGTCAGTTCTGAGCCGTCAACTACTCGGCGGTGTGCGACAACGACGTTATCTAAACCATCAGTAAGCCGCCGTGTGCAGTCAATCGGATCGTGATTGCCAGGGACTGCGATGACCGGCAGGTCAACTTCATTCAGTTGCTCGAAAAATTCCCGTCCGCGTTTCTCATAAGCTCTCCCAGTGTTGCTGTCCCCGGCATGATCGATGTTGTCGTCAATAAGGTCACCAATTGAGACGACCGCATCGACGTTCAGTGATTCGAAATCCGGACACGCTAGTGGGATCTCAGGTCCGGTCATGCTTAGGTGGAGATCCCCGAGAAGGAGAAGCCGAATCATTAATCCTTGATCTCGTAGGAGGCGGTAACACGCGCATTGATTTCGACTGGTTCGGGTATGATGTTGTCTCTGTCAGGACTCTTTAGGGCCTCATCGACGATCGATTGCATTCCATCTGGGTTTTTCTCGCTGATATCAAGAACTCTTCCGAGTTCAATACCTTCGGCATCCGCTATTGCTTCGGCTTGGACTCGGGCTTCGTTCGTCGCTTCCGTCAGCGCCGCTGATCGTAACTCGGATCGGCGATCGTCAGATAGCTGTGTCTGGATTTCTAATACATCCGCACCAGCTTCCAGGCCGACGACAAGACGTTCCCGAACATGATCGGATCGGCATCGTACGACGAGTGTCTCTTGTGCGTGGTATGGTGGAGCGTCAGGTGCAGGGTCGAATTGGTTTGACCGGTGTTTAACGGTACACTCGACCGTTTCGAGTTGCAATCGATCGCAACCGTGATTGAGCAGCGATTCCCGAAGCATCATCGTTCGGTCAGCGACCGTCTGATACGCGTCCGTCGGTTGATCGCCTCCACCACTGGTTTGGAATCGGATCATGACCCGTTCCGGTCGAAATTGAACGCTCCCCGCACCACGTACTGTAATCGCTTGATCAGTCATACCTCACCAATATACCAGTCACGATAAAAAATCTAATTCGGCGGTAATTCAAACTTCGCGCTCTGCTGTGGCGGGCATCAACTCTATGAGAAGTGACTAAGAGTCGATCCATAGTGGAGTGACTCAGTTACTGATCAAATCTGCAGGCCTTGGTCACGCGGCGTGACAGCCCTTACTTTTGGCCGATACAGGCTCTATAGCCGTTGGTTCGTGATTGGTGGTCACCGGGACCCATGGGGTTCGCTTGACCGAAAACGGCCAACCATGAGAGTGGTACGATGTCGAGCGAAAAACGATCTACAGTTGGTTGCAGCGGTTCGACACTGATGAGCCGGTAGCCGATGCCACCACTGATGTTCATAGATCTGGAAGAAAACAGAAGATCTAAGAAGACCAGCAAATCGAGTTCGAGCAGACCGTTCGGCAGCCGCCGTCCGAGGTCGGCCTTGATGCCCCGGCGTGGTCGCCTGCGCTCGTCCAGCAGTATCTCGAAGACACCTACGGCGTCGAGTACTCCCGACCGAGTTGTCGGCGGCTGCTGAAAGAAGCCGGGTTGAGCTATCAGAAACCACGAGTAGCGCCGCTGAAGCCGATCCTGAGGACCACGAAGAGTTCCACGACGAGCTCAAAAAAGCGAGAAGCGCTGGATGCCACGGTAGTCTGCATCGATCAGACCAAAACCTCCGTCCAGGTCGAGCCCCGCACCGCGTGGTTTCCGCGGGGCTCGCGGCCGTCGGTTGAGCTGTCTGTCCAGCGCGACTGGACGTGCTTGCTCGGCGCCGTAACCGAGGATGGCAGGCAGTTCTTCTCGCGGTTCACTGAATACGTTACTGCCGAGCATGCGAACATTCAACCTTACCGATATGTGGCGAATTCAGACAAGATTTGATAGTCGTGCTGGATGGCGCGCCGTACTTCCAGGCGGCGCCCGTCCATAAGTTGGGCGAGCGCGACGATCTGACGTTCGTGACGTTACCGTCGTATTCGCCGGAGTTAAATCCCGTCAAGGAGTGCTGGCGGCAGCTCCAATTCGTCCTCAGTAACCTCGATATTTCGACTCGCTAGAAGCGTTGACTACCGCCATTGACGCAACCCTCGACGGCCTCTCCACCCCAAAGGTGAGTAACTATTTCTAACGACTACTATAGCAGTTCGAGCAGACAGACCCTAGCAGGTCGATATCCTTTACACGTCTTCTGGTATCTCTCACTCTCGTTGGATTCTTTCGGTAAACGATTCGAGCAACCGTTTCGCTTCCTGATCTGGCACCTGCTCAGGCGGGTGTTTCATCGTGAACGCCGACGGTCCCTTCAGTGGCCCAGCCACCCCCCTATCGAGACCGATCTTTGCGCATCGAATCGCATCAACCGCCGATCCGGCAGAGTTCGGTGAATCCTCGACCTGCAATGTGACATCGAGGGTTACTGTGGTACCGCCAAATTCCGTCCCCTCAAGGCGCACAAACGCTTCCTTTTGGTCATCGAGGAACTCAACGTAATCCGACGGCCCGATATGAATCTGGTCGGCGTTCAGTGGCTCCTGAAGGAGTTCATTGACGGCCTCTGTCTTCGAGGTTTTCTTGTCTCCGAGCCGTGTTCTATCAAGCATATTCAAGAAGTCGGTGTTCCCACCAATATTCAGTTGATACGTATTTTCGAGTTTCACACCTCTATCTTCGAACAACTGCACTAAGTTTCGATGTGTTATCGTCGCTCCGAGTTGCGACTTGATGTCATCACCGACAACCGGAACGCCTGCCGATTCGAAGCGGTCAGCCCACGTGGTATCTGAGGCGATGAAGACGGGAATCGCATTGACGAAGGCGACTTTCGCTTCGATTGCGGCGACCGCATAGTGCTGGACTGCTTCCCGAGCGCCTACAGGGAGATAACAAACGAGTACATCTACGTCGTGTTCTTCGAGTTTTGCTGCCACGTCAACTGCGGACTCGTCATCGACCGTCGCGATACGCTTACTGATGTCACGGTGTTGGGTGTGCTCTGCGATACCGTCGAATGACGGGCCCCGGTAGACGGGTGCGTCGATGTCGTCCGGAACCTCTGCAAACTTCTCTGTACAGTTCGGATCTGCGGAGATGGCTGTGCCGATATCAACCCCGGTTTTCCGGCGGTCAACGTCGAATGCACAAACTGGTTGGATATCTCCAACGCTGTACTCTCCCAACGTCTCGTGCATGAGCCCCACCGATTCCGCCTCCTGTCGGTAGTAGTAACATCCTTGAACGAGGGCAGAAGCACAGTTTCCGACCCCTGCGATTGCAACCCGGATATTTCCCATATAGATAGAAAATAGTGATTGAACAAAAGTATTACTGGTGAACAAACCTACAATTTTGGGAGATCGAATCAGGGTGCGATAGGGGAGAGATTCAGACAGAGGTCACCAATCCTTGAGGTGGTAACGAGCGGTTCGGCTTGGATGCTGGTGATAGAGAAGCGATATTGTAGTTGCTGCCGGTCCGGACACAATAACCATCTTGCTGATTAATCGAAGAAATTGTCATACACTATCAATCTTGTGGTGAATCCATCAGCACCGCTCAGAATTGATTTCGTATTAGAATGTTGAAAGACGTATTGGCTGCCGAGAGGGATTCGAGTAGGTGAAGATTATTATGGATGGACGGTCAGGTCTTCTTACATGACTCGAGGGCAGATCACGATACAGCAGCGGTCACCCCAATTCTCCGACTTCGATATCGTTGAGCGAAAGGGAAGGGGCCATCCGGACACATTGTCAGACCAATTGGCGGTGCGGTTGTCTCGAGAGTACTCTCAGTACACTCGTGACCACTATGGTGCAATCCTGCACCACAACTTCGATAAGGTCGGTATCCTCGGTGGTCACTCCCGGGCAGAGTTCGGCGATGGGGAGCTCACATCCCCATTACGCGTTCTCCTTAACGGGCGAGCCTCGACCCGCTTCGGTGATGAAGAGATCCCCGTCAGGGAGATTCTCATCCCAGCGATTAATGACTTCCTGCTCGAACGGTTCCCGATGCTGGAACCTGAGAGGGATATTACAGTCCACAACAATCTCAGTGCTGCAAGCAGTCCGGGAGAGACCGAACCAGACCAGTTCGAGGATGAGGGGGCGCGTGCACACTGGTTTACTCCCCGGTCGCTCGATGATCTTCCGGAACGTGAGGAGCTCGTTGCCAACGATACCTCACACGGTGTCGCATATGCCCCGCTGAACCCAATCGAGCAATTCACGTATGACCTCGAACAGTATCTGAACGGGCCGTTCAGCGAGGACAATCCGTGGTTAGGCAATGATATCAAACTTATGTGCCAGCGCAACGGGCAGCATGTAGAACTCACAATCGCTGTCCCGCAAATTGCAGACCATGTCCCTGATATTGAGACATATGACACGAACCTCCGACAGATTGAAGCCGAAATCAGAGAGTTCGCAAATGATGCCCTTCTCGACTATTCATTCGATGTGTATACCAACAATCGTGACGACTACGACACGGGTGAACTCTACCTGACGGCAATCGGGTCCGCAATCGAGAGCGGGGATGAAGGATTGGTCGGACGTGGCAACCGTGTGAATGGCCTGATAACTCCAACCAGTCCGATGAGTATCGAAGGACACTGCGGGAAGAACCCTGTTTACCACGTCGGAATGTTGTACAATCTCGCTGCTCGTCGTGTTGCGGAGGCTCTTCACAGCGAATTTTCCGTTAGTGCTGAGGTCCACCTCATCAGCCAAACCGGACGGAAACTCACGGACCCGTGGAAGACACTCATCACGGTTGACGAGAGCATCGATCAAGAGACGGCGACCGATGTCGTCCGCTCAGAGCTCGGACGTATCCCCGAAATTACTGACGACTGGCTTGCCGGCAAGATCCAGATGGTCTGATCGGTCGCACCAGTCAGATATGCAGTGGGATTTTGAGGGTGAAGGATTCAGACTCTCACAACGGGACTGAAGAAGAGGAATCTGGAGGCCTAGCAAGCCACAGAGCGAGTCTGGCCGCAGCACCCGCCCTTCCGGGTATGCTGTGATATCGGCCCACAAATTGAAATGTCCTGACTAATATACACAGCCAAATGAAGTCGGCTCAGAACGCCGTTCATCCTCCTGTCGTCGATATCCATCACGACAACGGTGAGTTCTCCCCCGCACCGATCGAACATGACATCCTGTTGGGATTCGATGGATTCATTGACACCATCTACAGCATGGTCGATACTCGAACCGGGCCCCAATCATACGAACGCATGGAATCACTGTACACGTTCGGAGAGCGTATCACGGATTCCGCGTCTCGGGCGAGTTCCCTGACCGTCGAGTGGGAGTCAGAGTCGATGCAACCAGGCGGGTTTACCATCCACTGTGGTGATGCGCTAGCAGCTCTCGGGGCCGATGTCGTTCAGGTCGGAACCTACGGTCGCCCCATCGAACAGATTTTCTCGTCACTGACTGGCGCGACTGACCTGATCTCTGTGGGTAAGCCCACCAAGACCAAAGCGGTGGAGTTCGACGATAACAAACTGATTCTGATTGATTCTCACTCACAGCTCCGTCTTGACTGGTCAACCCTCATCGAGCGAGCGGGGTACTCCACTCTTCGGAATCGGATGCGGAGCGCTGATATCATGGGCGTCGGGACCTGGGGCAAGATACCGCAGATGCCGACCATCTGGGGTGAGATGAAGACAGCCCTCCTCGAGAAGCTCGCGGACCCACCTTCTCAGATCGTAATCGATCTGGGGAACATCAGGATGCTACCTCCTTCGGCAATTCGAACCGGTGTTGATGCCCTCGCTCAACTCAATCAGACCGTACCTGTAACGCTCACTGGGAACCGGGGCGAAATCGACGCGCTCGCGAAGGCGGTCAGCAACACGTCGTTTGAGAGTTTCCTTGCAGCGGCAGCGGCCGTTCGTGATACCATCGAGGTCGAGCATGTCGTCGGCCATAATGCAGAGGCGATTGTGATGTGTACACCATCCTCCAAGGTGACTATCTCCCCACCGAAGATTTCTGCTCCGACACGGCTCCTAAGTGCCGGTGATCGGTTCAACGCTGGGTTGATTTACGGCCTCCTAGCTGGTCTCTCTGGAGAGTCCCTGTTGGCACTGGCTGATCTGGTCGCGCGGTATTATATCCAAACCGGGCAATCGCCAACCTACTCACAATTGTGTCAGGTTCTCAGGCGGTGAGTCTTAGCGCGTGACGTTTCCGGCGCTCACCCGGAGCACGAACAGTCTGCTTGACCCGCCTGATAACAGCAGGTAGACAGTGACACTGGTCGGGGAAACAATTATACTATCATAGTGGGAAGGTGGGCACTGGTGACTTACGCCAGATTCTCTTTTGACGGGCAGGTAGCACTCATCACCGGGAGTACACGTGGAATCGGCCGGGCAATCGCAGAGCAATTTCTCGAAGCAGGGGCACGGGTCGTTGTCAACGGCCGGACCGAGACATCAGTCGAGAAGACTGTTTCTGCGCTTGCAGGTCCTGACCGAGAGATCATCGGCGTCGCCGCGGACGTCAGGGAGCTCGATGACGTTCAGACGCTGTTGGACCGAACCACCGCAGCGTTCGGAACGCCAGATATATTAGTGAACAATGCCGGGGTGAGTCACTCACACGAATTCACCGACATCACCGTGGATGACTGGGAAAGAGCGATGGAGAACAACCTGACAAGCACCTACAATTGCTGTAAAATCATCGGTGAGGCGATGTTTGAGACCGGGGAAACGATAATCAACATGTCCAGCCGGGCGGCGCTCGACGCTGCACCGTACGTCAGTGATTATGCAGCGGCCAAATCCGGGGTGATTAGCCTGACAAAATCGCTTGCCAATGAATTTGCTACAGAAGGGATTCGTGTCAACTGTATCGCACCGGATTTCATCCTCACCGACGGATTGGCGAGTGATTTCGAGGTCCAGACTGACGAGATATCGCGTAAGGAGACTGATAGGCGGATTGGGCTAGTTGAGGAGATCGCGGATATCGCTCAGTTCCTAGCCACCGAAGCCTCGTCTTACATTAACGGCCAAGTCATCGTTGCTAGGGGTAAGCCGCCTGCACCCGGGCTTCCGAATGCTCTCTCTGAGGGGCAGTAACATGCAGGAGACACCCACCGAATACCGGGTCGGTCTGATTGGCACAGGTTACATCGGCCGCCGGAACGGTGCCGCCATCCAGAAACATGAGGCCGCCCGAGTGGCTGCGATTTGTGATCCATCTGACCAGGCTCGTGATGCGGCCACCGACGCACTCGATGTCCCCTCTGAGGCAAAGTATTCCGCTGTGGAACAGATGCTTGCTGGCGTCGAGTTGGACGCAGTCGTCATCTCGTCACCTCCGGCGTCTCACACCGAGCATATAGCGGCCGCTGCCGAGGCTGGAATCGATATCCTCTGTGAGAAGCCGCTGTGCACGACCGTTTCTGATGCTAAACGGATTGTTCAAATCGACGAAGAACATGACGTGCTTATCCGTGTCGGATTCCAGCGACGTGCACAACCAGTCTTTCGAACTGCTAAAGAAGAGCTCTCACAGGATGCAATCACGTCATTCAGCGCAGAGATAGTCGATGACTGGTTGCCCGTGTTCGAAGGAACATGGCGAGTGAACCCAGAGATTAGCGGAGGCGGACAACTATTCGACACGGGAAGCCATCTGGTCGACCTCGTGGCCTGGATCACCCATTCGGAACCTCATGCCGTCTCGGCACAGATGCGATATTTGGATGAGGAATCAAAGGTCGACATAGCGGCCTCTCTGACGCTTGAATTAGCCGATGGAACCGTTGGGTCGCTCAACGTCGTTGGTGACACACCACGGCCACGGGAACACATCCATGTCTGGGACGAATCTATCGGCGTAGATATCCACGCCAAAGAATGGGAGGAAGAATCGGTGACGTTCATCGATACCGACGGCACGGAGCGGGTCCCTCATTTCTCCGATCAGGAATCGAATCACAAGATTAGGGCATTCATCTCCGCGGTCGCTGGTCACGATAGCGAAGACACGCTTGCCCATGTACGGGATGGCGCTCGTGTCGTCACCACACTACGTGCCGCCTACGAGGCGGCCCGCTCAGGAAACCACGTCGAAATCGACCGCTGGTGGTGACGAGGTCGTCGGACAGGAGGAGGTCGATTCAGTGATGAACCTGCATTCGATTCTGAAGCGATCTTCAGTAGATCCAGCCACCGTCTCATCAATCAGCATCGACGAGAGTGGAAAGATGAGACGCGTCTTGGTGGTGAGTACTCCCGACAGAGCTATCGCGATTTCTCTGTTCCATCCGCTCCCGTCCGTTCGCCGGTCGCTGACTGTGACCGATCGAATCGTCTCGGAGATGCGGACGTTCACTCTCCTTCGATCCTTACGCTCAATCCATGCCCCGCGACCGCTTGCGACGGACTATCAGACATATCTGACGTGCGAGGCTGTGGAAGGCTACCCGGCTGGTCGAGCCTTCGAGGATGGTCCCGATAGAGCGGACGATGACCCCCAGGATGTTGCATGGACTCTCGGCCGATCATTAGCAGCGATTCACGATGTGACCCCGTCGACAGTCGGTCACCTGTTTGACCAGTCGGCTACTGGCGGATGGCCGGACTTCGTATCGGAGTGGGTCAGCAAACTCGAACAGCAACTTCCGGTGAACGATCCTCTCGTAGCGGAAGCATGCGACCGCCTTCACGCCACGAGGTTTCCTCAGTTATCGGCGTCGCCGTCCCTTGTCCACGGAGATTTCCACCCCTGGAACGTACTCTACGGACCGACCGGGCAGCCGAGCGTCCTCGATTGTGAGTTTGCTTTTTGTGGTGATCCTGCCTACGATATCTGTCTCACTCGCCGATGGGTAGACCAGTTCGACATCCAGTCATCGTTCGATGCAGGCTACCACTCGATCCGTGCCTTCCCTCAGCAGTGGGAGGAATATACGGATACCTATAACAGCCTTCACGCGCTCTCAACATTGGTTGACGGGCGAGCGCTCGACCATCACGGGCTCATCACCCAAGCTCGAGAGCGACTCCACGAGGCACTTGCTGTCGAGTCAGAGCTGACGGATTCGTTCTAACACGTCTTGTACTGCTCGGGCTTCCTCTCCATCCTGATTTTCGACGACGGCCATCGGGAGCGTACCTCGGGCTGCAAGAGACGTCGCGAATGCGAATTCAACGTCCGCGTGCCGGGCGATCGCTGCTGTCGATGGAGGGGGGCCTCGGTCCTCCCGCGCACGGTCTGCCCGCCGGTGTTTGATTTCTGCCCGGTCTGCATGGATTAGTATCAGCAGGGCTGGAGTGAGATGGTCAACCGCTTCGATTGGGACACCAGGAAGGTAACCTGGACCGATATCGGTAGCGAAATGGCAGACATAGAGTGTGGGTTGACCGGTCTGCTCTGCTCCGAGTCGTTCGGCAGTATCAATCTGTAACTGGCGCCAACGCGGTGCCGGAATCTCATCTAGCGCGTCCGACGAGAGCCCACCACGTGCATCGATGGTGTCGAGAATCGCATCTCCGAAGGAGACGATGTCATATCCGCATGGCGCCTCAGCGGCGACGCCGCGAGCGATGGTCGACTTCCCTACCGCCGGGATACCGCCCAATAGCAGATTCCCACTCATCGTCCTCGATATCATATCCTCTCATTGTCGATGTCCATAATGAATTTGTGCCCCGGGTATGTACGAGGGGAAGTGACACTGAGACGGATCGGATCAAAACTGACTGATGACGTCGGCGCAGGCCTCTCACTTCTCTGCCGCCGGTTCCACCGGCCACTGCGGGCCCGACTCCCGAGAAAGCATGAAGTATGGTACAATGGCGTCATGGTTGGCTACCGGTATTATGGCGACGATATCGTTCCCTGGAGAACCCACCCGACGCCGACTGATGAGGATTTCACGTACAAAGAACCGAACACACGCGCCCTCCGTGAGCTGACCCGAACCGGTGACACCGTAATCGTAATCGGTGGCGGATGGGGCGTCACCTCGGTCGCGGCCGCAACTCAAGCCGGTCGTCACGGAACTGTCATCGCGTATGATGGCTCACTGGAGCGGGTTCGATACTGTCGGCGCACGGCCCGGTTCAACGGTGTCGCTGACCGGGTCAATGTCCGCCATGAGATTGTCGCTCACTCGAACCGGTTGAACGGTGTTAAGATAGGGTCAGCCGAGCGGCTGCCTCCAAGCGAGCTTCCATCGTGTGATATCCTGGAGTTAGATTGTGAAGGTGCTGAGACGGATATCCTGCGGGAGATGGAGTCGAATCCCCGTGTGGTCATCGTGGAGACCCACGGGTTCCATGGAGCGCCGACTGCTGACACAACAGCGATACTGCGAAATCGCGGATACGATATCGTGTCTCGTAATCCGGTCGGTGGCTCAGAGTACGCACGCGACAACGACGCTTATGTTCTGGTCGCGACGAGGACCTGACCTTACTTGACCCGGAAGCTATATTGTGCAGTGTTGCTCGAGTGCTTGTTTGGCGATACGGAACAGTCGTTGTAGATACTCTTCAGTCAGGTGGAAATACGGTTCCCACTCCCCCGTGCCGACGTAATCACTGGCAATGAACATCGCAGCCGCGGTGATATCCCGGTATCTGGCGACCGAATACGTCGTCGCAGCCTCCATCTCAACTGTTAGGAAGCCCTCGTCGCGGTACTGTTCGACCTCGTGAATTGTCTCCCTGAAGAATGCATCGTTGGTCCATGAGGAGCCGACATGATACTGGAGTTTAGATTCCTCCAACATCTCCTCGATCGTCTCCGTTAGGTCTCCTGGTGCTTCGACGAATCGTGTGGGTTCGAGATAGTGATAGGAGGTTCCCTCGTTCCGGAGGGCCTTGTCACAGACGATGATGTCTTCCATGGCAACATCGCGTTGGAGACAGCCAGCGAACTCGATTGCCATGATGTTCTCGACGCCGTATTCGATCAGGTGTTCCATCACGAAGGCGGTTGCAGGTGCTCCGATTCCGATTCCACCAGCAACGCCGATGGGGACCTCTGTCTCCGTCAGGACATAGAAATCGAAGTACGAGTCAATCCCCTCCACCCACCGTCCTTCGAATGTGTCTGTCACATATTCGAAGAGGTCCTCCTGATAGCAGAGTATCACTCCTGCTGGTGGCTCCTCTTCCGGGTAGTCACCTGAGTCCTCAGCGTACCGGCGGGTATCTGCCGGCGAGATAATAACATCTTCGTCGTTGTACTTTTCTTTGTATTTTGGATACATTGGTTGATACCTGATTCGATGGACGCTTAAGCTTAAGCACTATAGCAGATTTTGACAATCTTCGTACAGCTATACTGAAGACACAACTCTGAGGGAATAGCCTTCGTAGATGGGCTGATTGGACCTCTGGATTTCGGGGTTGGCGGCTTCCTCATACCCGACGCAGATGTTGATAGCTCTAATGACGAATCTCGTTCTGTCATCGGTGAAATTGCAACACCATCGACTCTACTGGTCAAAACCCATTCCGAGTTCTGACCCGGAACGGCCGTCGACCCTATCGTATCTCTCGATGGTCCGGTTTCCACTAGTTCGCCTCCGTAACGATATCGAATCAGACACCAGTGTGGTTGTCACCCACAATTGGCAGATGAACGTCCACTAGTCGCCGTGCTGGGATGTTACGCAATGGTTTCACGATCAGAAATGTTATGATAGTTGCCTAGTATCTCTAGAAGGAGATGATATTATCTGGAACAGTGGTCCAGGATTCTTCGACTATTCTGGAAGACGGGTCTGTGATTGTGGACGGGGAAATTGTCGCGGTTGGTGATCGGGCAGAACTGTGTGATTTGTACCCAGACCATCGTGAGAAACAGTATGACATTATAATGCCCGGGATGGTCGGGGGTCATATCCATTCGGTTCAGAGCCTCGGACGTGGCATCTCGGACGATGCGGAACTCCTCGACTGGTTGTTCGACTATATTCTGCCGATGGAAGCGACACTGACGGCCGACGAGATGGAGATTGCTGCAAAACTCGGCTATCTCGAACTCATCGAATCGGGAACGACAACAGCAATCGACCATCTGTCGGTAGACCACGCTGACCGAGCCTTCGAGGCAGCCGGTGAGCTGGGTATCCGAGGTGTTCTCGGAAAGGTACTGATGGACCAGCGGTCACCCGAAGGGCTCCTCGAAGATACACAAGATGCACTCGATGACTCGGAACGGTTAATTCGGAAATACCACGGTAGTTTCGAAGATCGAATCCGCTATGCGGTAATTCCACGATTTGCCGTCTCCTGTACTGAGGAGTGTTTACGGGGGGCACGTGAACTCGCCGATACCTACGACGGTGTCCGTATCCACACTCATGCCAGTGAAAACCAGAATGAGGTACAGGTGGTGCAGGAGGATACCGGGCAGCGGAACATCCACTGGCCCGATGAGGTGGGCTCACCGGTAGCGACGTCATCCTTGCACACTGTATCTGGACCACCGAATCGGAGCGTAAAATCTTGGCCAAGTCAGGGACGCATATCACACACTGTCCCTCATCGAACATGAAGCTGGCTAGTGGGATCGCCCCTGTCGTTGACTATCTGGACCGTGGCGTCAATGTCGCGCTTGGCAACGATGGCCCTCCATGCAATAATACGCTTGACCCGTTTACCGAGATGAGACAAGCCAGTACCCTCCAGAAGGTCGAGAAGATGGATCCAACGGCAGCCGGCATGCGTGATATCTTTGATATGGCAACTATCAACGGAGCGAGGGCCGCCGGCTTCGAACGACTCGGGAAGTTGGAACCGGGATGGCGAGCAGACATCATCGGGCTATCGGCTGATAACACCCGAGCCACCCCCATGTACGATGTCCTCTCATATCTGGTGTTCGCAGCCCGAGGAGGGGACGTTGAGTTCACCATGGTTGACGGGCAGGTTCTCATGGAAGATGGGACCGTGACCGTGGCGGAAGCCGAGGCCATCCGAAAGTCGGCAACTGAGGTTGCCGAGTCGCTTGACCTAGCTGCCGCTCGAGCGGATGCACAGAGTCAGAAACCTGACTGACGGGTCCATCTGTTCCGACTCGCATCGGTATCCGTTCAATAGCCCCCGAGGATGAACACCGGCAGCTTGTCCTCGTGATATGTTCCACGCCCACGCGTGGACAGGCCACGCGAGCGCGACCGACCTCGCGCTCGCGGCCCTTCTTCCCAGCCGAGACGTACAGTTCGTCGATTTCCACTGGGGCTTCTAGAAGACTGAACAGAATGACTGTTAGACGTTATCGAGGTAGGATCGCAACTGTTCGAGCTTCACCTCCTCCGAACGCTGGTCATAGTGCTTGTCCAAGATTTTCCGACTAACGTCCATCCGATCACCGACGATTTCGACGGGCACATCGTTCGTTAGAAAGTGCGTGATGCTGCCTCGGCGGACCGCGTGAGGTGACACCGCTTCCGGACACTTCGCGTCGATGTCGTCGACGCAGTCGGGACACTCCTCGTCGAGGAAGCACGGAGCCGTGAGGGTGTAAGCAATGCGCCGCATCGTCGCCCGGCTCAGCCGCCCTTGCTGGCTCTCTAACAGCGGTTCGCGGCCGTACTCGTCCGTCGTGTCCGGACGAATATCGTCGAGGTACGCCTCCAGCAGCTGCGACAACTCCGGCGTGATCGATACCAGCTGTTCGCCGCTACTGCCGTTTTTCAGCGTCGTTCCCTCGTCCGGCCGGTGTTCCAACTGCAGGAATCGGTCGTCGAGATCGACATCCTCGACATCCAGCGAGTTCGCGCCCCCGATGCGGACGCCAGTTTCCCACAGCAACACTATGAATACGTGGTCGCGGGAGACGTACTGGTACTTCGCGAGCCATCCGAGTATCTCGTCGGCGCGCTCCGATTGCAGCATCTCCTCGCGGTTCTGGTTCTCGGGGCCGACTACCGGGACCATCACATTCGCGTACAGCTCCGTGGGGACCGCCTCAATGGTGCTGCACCACTTGACGAACAGTCGGATGGTGCACATCTGGGTGTGGATGCTCACCTCGTTCAGGTCGGTCAGTTCCTTCTGCCAGAGGCGGTACTCGTGGAGATGGCGGCCAGTCAGGTCGTTCAGATTGTCGATGCCGTTCTCCTCGCATCACTGTACGAAGTAGTTCGTCCGGTACCGGTGGCTCTGTACCGTCTTGTCCATACAGTAGCTCGACTTGTGGTCGAGGTACAGTTCCTGCGCGGTGCTCGGCTCGATTGGATCAAGGTCGTTTGGACCGTTCGATGGCATGCTAACTTCAGGAATCTCATCGAGGCGACAACCGCCCGACTGCATCGGGGCTGACAGAACCGCTCAGGGGCTGACCCACTTCCGCCTGAATCGAGTTATGTATCGCACGATTGTTCGCCGAACCGATGATGGGCGCTACCTGATTTGATCCTGTTTGCAATTCAACCTCGTCTAATCCTGTTCAGACTGCGTCACAAGTTTACCTGGATCACGATTCGAAGTTTGGTTCTCCGAGGAGTTCTCGAAGATACGCCCCAGCAGCCACACCGACATTAATACCCCATACGTAATTATCCGCTCCAAATGCCTCAGCACATGCCGATCGGTGGGTGAGTCCTTCAATTAGAGTGAGCTGCACACAGTCCACGACTAAAGATTCCCCAAATTTATCGACAGCATCGTGGACGTAGAGATCAAAATGCCGATCTGGGTGATCTTGTGATCGAGGAGAGGCTGCTCGTTCTAACGTAAGTTCTACTACATCGTCAATCGATGGATGACCGGGGTCCTCTGTGTTTTCGTGGACACGGTAATCCCCGTCGAAGGACATATTCTAACTTACTCCCCCAAAGACAAAAGTACAGCTAGTTAATTTCGCATCTTGATTAGGAGGATCTGACTTCTCTGACTCGCTTCAGCGTCAAGTGACCCATATGCTCGTCCACTGGCCTGTAACTGAATTAACCTTCATTCACTGAGCCCCTTCTTCAGTCAGATTTTGACGAGGAACGCTTGCACACTACAGATGCGAATGTGCCGCAGGACATTATACAATATATGGTATTACGAAAAAGCATACTGTATTCTTATCCGGAAATAGTTTATAAACGACTTTCTAGGTACTCTTATGCGCGATATCGATGTGAAATTCAACCATCTCGGGATGAGCGATGTAGCGAATAATAGTAACTCGCCAGTCTTGCAACACCTCTATCGAAAAGGATACATTCTCTGCCATTACGAGGATGTTGCAAGTTTTGATCCAAAAAAGCACGAGAAAGATACCGGAGATCTCGAATCTTTTGTTGATTCGTATGTGTTTACCCCGAGGTCTCGACAGCCGGCACAGCGTGAGCCCGTGAGATCATCTCATTGCTGCTGACCACTCGGCGAAGTTCTTCGTAGGGATTGCGTCCCTGCTGGCGCCACGTCGCCAG
>Ga0208283_10290_pt1 | contig 17753 bp, 18 predicted proteins | sample AntRauMetaRauer1_FD_184785 | JGI IMG/M metagenome (GOLD analysis project Ga0208283, IMG submission 184785) | Saline lake microbial communities from Rauer Lake, Antarctica, in enrichment culture - Antartic Rauer Lake 1 Metagenome Rauer1 (SPAdes)... ...
ATTGTATGTGTACCCATGCCTGATACACCCCCTCCAGAACCGTTTGATGATGTCAACGAGGAAGTCGTCGAAGAATGGAAGCAGGAGACGAGTCCGTATACTCGCATCAGAGAAATCATTAGTCACGCATACACGCCACAACCCGTTGCTTCCATCGCTACACGGGCACACGTTTCGGAAAAGACTGCCAGAAAGCATCTCAATACGCTCGCTGACGATGGGTTTGTCTCAACACAACCCGGTGACCATGGGGCGACACTGTACGCTCGATCTTCGGAATCGCTTGTCGTTGAGCAGGCGACCGATATCCTTGAGGAACTGTCCGTAACAGAACTACGTGAGCGCGTTTCGAAGCTCCGGTCGACAATCCGGGATTTCCAAGAGAAATACGATGCCGAGTCACCCGAAGAATTGTCGGTCAAAGCTGCCGATGAGACTCTCACAACACAAAGCGTTGATCACGATCAAGTCGACGCTGATCTCCTCGAATGGAAAACGACCCGTCGTAATCTCGCATTCGCAAACGCTGCGCTTTCGATTTCGAGCGCCCAGCGATTCATAAACGACGAGAACGTGTCGAGCTCGAAAACGAGTGCATCCTCATAGATTCGATGGTGGATCGCAATTATCTCTCCGAAGAGTCTCACACGTTGCGTGGTGCGATTGATCGGAAAGCACTCCTCACAATTCGGGATATTTGTAATCAAGAAGAACCGCTAGCTACAGCAAAGGTGGATGACTACTTGTCACCGCATGTTCTCACAATCGAATTGGCTGATGGACTGCGTGATGCAGAATCTGCTCGGATCGATGTTCAGTGGACAACCCAAGGAGACTATAAATTCCATTATACAGACCCCCTGAACCAGAATTTTCGGTGGGGAAAACACCCAACTGGTGACGACTTCCCGAGCGTAAGCGGCCTTGGTCACTTCCACCCACCGCCATATGCATCATCAGATCCCGATGATGTCGAGGATTCGTGTATCAAACAGGTCGACGTCCGGCTTGTGACGCGAGCCGTATTGAAACTATGGCGAGTGGCCTATCACAGGGAGTCATTCAAACACCTCAACACTGGCGAAAATCCGCCATAATCATCAGCTAAATCTGAATTTCTGCTCCTTGGCCTGTGGAATACGTTCGACCAGTAATTTTTTGTTGATACTCTTCGATCCTTCTTTTGTACCGTTTTCTCGCAGCCGTGGGTGTCTCTCATCTGCTGAGCGTTCAGTAGCGCATACCTGATCCCTGTATTCCTGTTCTGTCCGGTGAGTCAATGCTCTCGCGTTACTGCGGGAGACCGGTCACGACACCACCTATGCAATCCAACGAACTTCCACCAATGGAACCACTTGCACCGATCATCGACCGAATGCGTGAGCTCGCCACTGAGGAGCTTCCGGCATCACGATCTTGTCGAGTCGAGCTCTGGGAGGACGGCACGTTCGACATCACAATATTCCATTCGATGCCGGGTGATGACTGGCAGCAGCTCACCTACGAGCGCACGACTGGGGAAATCCTCTGGGAACATTTCCGAGGAGCCCAACAAGAGATAGAATCGTTTTCCGGGGATGAAACGCTCCAAACGACCAGCTACGAGGAAGTCGACGTACGGGTTGTCGACACTGTCGAACCGCCGTACAGCGGGGACAACTAACCGACTTCTGACCGTCTAACTCTCCGACTGTCGGTTTCCAATACTGTATATACTGCCAATAGAATAGTGCTGATTGTATCAGTATGGCAGTCTTGGACGATCTCTCCGGCTTCGAATTCGAGGATGTGATCGAGGACGTCTTCCGGAATCTCGGATACGAAAACGTGCGGCAAGCGACGAAAACGGCTGATGAGGGACGGGATATCTTGATGGAGGAAGTCGTCGATGGAACCCGCCGGGCTGTCGTCGTCGAGTGCAAGCACACCGATTCAGTCGGTCGACCGGTCGTCCAGAAACTCCACTCTGCGATTGCGACGTTCGAGTTCGACGGTCCGAAGCGTGGCATGGTCGTGACGACTGGTCGGTTCACCGGGCCGGCACAGGAATACGCTGACAGACTCCGACAGAACGACGATCCGCATCAGATCGAACTCACCGATGGCCAGGACCTTCGGCGGATCGCCGACGAGATCGGCCTTGATCTCTATAATGGTCGCATTGAGATCCTCTGTGATGAGACGCTCCGGCCATACGATCCGGCAGCCTCGGTCGCAGCACCGATCAGAGAGGCCTTCCGTGATATCGAAAACATCGACAGTGCTGATATTTCGGAGCCACATGCACAGGTCACGTTCAACCCAATTGTCTCGGTCACTGCCGAAACGAATGCGGTATTCGAGACCTCTGTGGGGGTCATCCACCGAATCAACGACCGGACCCAATTTGTCGTTCACGCCGGTCGCGGTCATCCGACAGTAGCCGATGATGCCGTCGCAACTTTGGTCAGGGAGAATCGTCACACGACGGTCGACCTCGATATTGAGCGGTTTCAGGAGGTCTTCGACGAGGTCAGTGATCAGCGATTCGGCCAGACCGAAACCGAATACAAGGAGTGGGCGGTCGACCGGCTCCAGGAGTACCACACAACGACGGTGACCTACACCGGCGGCAACAACGTGACCTACAACAAGACCTGTGAGCCGAATCTGTCGGATATCTCGGTCCAGTCGATTGAGCCAGTCTACCTTCCTGAGGTTCGGCAGACGACGCACCTGAAGGAGTACACCTATCCCTACGAGTACTACGCCGCAGGCCCCTCTCGGGTTACGATTGAGGACGGTATCCATCGCTGCGTCCACTGTGAGACACACGGCGTCGACGAATCCTACACGTACTGCACGAACTGTGGGGCTATTGCGTGTAGGAGCCATATTAAAACGGAACGACTGACCGGTGACCCAGTCTGTACGGGCTGTGCGATAACCGAACGGTTCGCGCTCAAGACGAAATACTTCTACAACGAAGAGTATCTCGAATCCTTCCGTGCTGAGTACGCTGAAATGCCGTTTTATAAGAAAGCTATAGAGAACAAGCTGCTAACCGGAGGCAGTGTGGTCACGACGCTTTTGATCGTCGTCGGTTTGCTCATTATTGGTGGCATTATTTGATCGGTGGAGCCTCTCGACCCTCTGACCAGAGCTATTACGGTCAGTTTTCGGGTCGTGTGGCAGTCTCGTATCGGATGATATCGTCTGTCTTTTCTATCCGATCGTAGATTTCTCGGAGCGTATCCTGTGCCCGGAGCAGCTTGTGTTCTTTGAGGAATTGTCGACCGCTATCGCTGATCCCGTAGAATGTGTACGGAAGATCGTTTTGACGTCGGTCTTTCGGCAAGGTAACCTGTTCGAGGATATCGGCATCAACCAACTGCTCAAGGTGTTGCCGAATCGTGGTTTGACTCTTGCTTGGATTGACGTAGTCGAGTTCTTTCAACGTCGGCAATTCCGAGGGATGTCCAAGAATGTCTTGGAGAAGCGCAAATCGTGTCTCCTGGGTAACGACGTTGAGTCGATTCCGGACGGATTCGAGCTCATGCGCCGGGTGATCGGATGTACTCATTACTTTTCTGTTTGAGTGGTGCGCTCAAAAGCATTTCGCCCAAATACGAATTGGTCACAAGCGAATCGGTACACAATGAGGTCGACACATTGAAGCCAGCTACCTGAGTTGTCTCGTTTATATGAGTGAGGGGCAAGTCACCGTTGCTGAACTCGCTGAGAAGGCTGACAAGTATCTTCATGACACCTCACTCACACCAGAGGAGTACGAAGCACTCAAGCAGGGTATTGCTGAACTCTCTCCAATTTTCTCAGCTGAGACGGCCTATTTTGTCCTTGGTAGCTATGGACAACCTGAAATCAGACGTCTTCAGTTGGTGAAAGATCGTCTCAATCGACAGCCAGGTGCGTATGCGTTTTTGATGGTCGACATCCGGAGTGAATGGACGAATACCTATCTTAAATTCCGACTCCTCGCTGATTATGCTGATGCGATCATTGGTGTTGCTGAACACTCTCAAGGTGGATTTTTGGTCGAACAGGGCTATTTCACAGCACTCGATGAGTATTTCGCAAAAACACACGTGTTCAAACGCGAATACGAAACGCTCGATCTGGAACACATTGATACCGGAGTCACGTGTGAGAATCCCTACAGTGGAATGCAGACGTCTATTTTCGAGATGTTGGACGATAGCGGGCGATTATGTCGATGGGCTACAGAAGACGATCTTGTCGAGTGTGTCAACAGACTCTGTTAAAATCCATTTCCGGTTGATGTGTGGTCATCGCGTCGCTTCCTCGGTGTGATCGTCGGCTCGGTCCGCGTCAATCTGCTCGTTGAGACGGTGTTCGAGTTCCTCAAGCCGTTCTTCGTGGTTATCGAGTCGACTCTCTTGTTCGAGATCGATACTGAGCAGTGCGGGCAATATCGGGTTCTGGTGGTTCAACAGCCCGCTCGCATCGGCGTGTTCCCGAGCATAGGCGAACAGCTGATCAAACCGTGGTTGGTCACGTCGACGGAGGGCTCGGCGAAAGTCCTGCCAGCGTTCTTCGACAGCTCGCAGCGCGTCCCGATACGTTGGATTCGTTCGCCCCATCGTTACCGGCCTCTTGGACCGCCGGCTGTCCATGCGTCAAGCAGGGGATTCGCCGCCATCGAGGTGGTCTCACCGGAAGCTGTGAGGCCAGTACCGACGGTGTCAGGAGTCGACGGCGAGGTGGTCGTTGGTTCGATACCGACCTGCGCCGCACGCGTTTCGAGCAACTGCCGCCAGTAGGCGAACGTCGTCTGGTAGTATGCACCGTCTTCGACGGGGTAGACGAGTGTCTCAAAATCATCCCCGACAATTCGCGGACCCATCCGTGTTTGCTCACACTGGAGGTGGTGGTCAGCGGCCGTTTCGATCGGTTCTGTGAACGCGTCGCGCTCGCTGCGGGTGACGAGAACAGGAATATCGTAGCCCTCGGCGTAGGTTGTTAGTCGGGCGAGTGTTCTAGCCTGAAGCGTTTCTGCGTGTGCCTCGCCGAGGGTGTCGTCAGTGCGGCACTGAGCGTCGACAGCTGGGGCGACGATGAGCGACGGGGTGTGCCGGGAGGAGTCGTTGTCAGAATCCGTAGGCTGTCGACCTCGCGCTCCGGTGTTGTCGGTCGATTCTCGGATGAATTGATTCGCCGCCCTTGGAAGGTCACAAACCGCACCGTAGTGCTGGTAGGCGGTAAAACCGCGTGCAACGTGGATGCGGTTGAGCAGGCGCTGACTGGGCGCGATCTGGGCGAGTGTGGTCGTCGTCGCGTGGCCATTTGCGTCGACCCAGAAGGCAGGTCCGTCGTGGAGTAGTAGGTGATCGAGGACAAGCGACTGGAGCACTGGAACTCCACGACTGCCGTCGACATCTAGGAGCGTGATACCGTTATTGAGCGACGGGAGTAGGAGGTCATCGCTTGATGGGTCAGCTTTGTTGACGAGATCTCGATTTTGGTCTGATCCCCGAATTGGTCGACTCACTGCGAGTGGTTTGGACGACGATGGCGACGTCGACCGTGATTTCTCAAACATATTTGGTTAGTCGACGAAGAACAACATAATCTGAAGTGTGTGATTTCCACGTTTCAGGAGTGGTGTTGGCTGATGATGACCTCCGTTTCCTCGGTGGGTTTTCTTTGTTAATTGAGCGTTTCCAGAATCTATCCCTGTGTGTTCAACAGCTTTAACCAACAGAAAAGATTTCTCTGCCTCGTTTGTTGGTTAACTCTGTTCATTGCTATACTGCGAACGCATCTGTCGCACGATGACTCTGGATAAAACCAGCTGTTTAGACCGATCATTACAGAGGGCCGCTTTCACAATCCGATTCAAAGCCTTGGAAAGGATATTTACAGATCATCTGATTATTAGTAGGCATGGCCACATCACAACAGATTGTCCTAATCGTCGCCGTTGTTGGCTCTCTCGCGCTGTCTGCCTATAGCGGATACCAACGGAATTACCAAGAAGTGGTTGGTGGCTTGGTTATCTCTGTAATTGCTCTCGCGGCTCTCGTCGTATAGTTCCTAATTCGCGTAGCACAGGCGATTCAATAGATCGGAAACGGAAGGAACACAGTCACTGTACTGTGTCCAACCTCTAAGTCTTGTACGCGAATCCGCACGTATCGTATGAAAGCTCCCACTTGATTGTCGACGCACGCATTCAGATATTGTCAGCAATATAGGTCTCAATTTCTTCGACAAGTGGTTGCCGGAAGGTCCCAAAGCCGTCCCAGACGTTCGGTTCGTCTTCAAGAGCGAGGAGTGCGGCGGGATCTGAAATCTCGGCATCTGTCGGTGGGCGAAAGACAACGAACCATGACCGTCGGTAGGGATAAGAAGTACCAGTATGGACAGTCACTGGAAGATCGTCGCTCGGATCGGTATCACCAACGCCATAGAGGTGGACATCAATGCCACTGTTACTGAGTATTTCATAGACTCTGTAGGTCCCACGTTCATCGTTGAGTCGAGAGAGTCGCTGGAACGATGCACGGAGTCGTCCTCCTCCGGTCTCGGCTGCAATTCGTTCGATAACTCGTGAGATACTGATCAACAAGAGTTTCTCTTTGTTTGAATCCGGATACCCACGGAGGCGGAACGGAACCTCATCAAGGCCCTGCAAAACGTCGGGGAGTGTGATCTCATCGAGATCAATGGCACCTGTTTTGTAGAGGTCGGAATTGATCAACAACACCGATTCGAGTAATTCATCGAGAGTCGACCGAGCAAGGATTTCATCACCTTCGAACAGTGCAACAGTATCTGTCTCCTCATCAGCAACATCAAGATCCCTAACCGAGACAGGCTGCCCATCAAGCATCGAATCAAGCAGTCTGCGAACCGGGTACTCAGCATCTCGGTTGAGTACCACGAGCTGCCGGTCGGGGTTTTTGATTTCCTTGAAAAACCCACGCAATGAGTCGACCATTATTAGAAAATAAAATTCGACCAAACACAAATATTTTTCTGAATTATCTGTTTATTCTACTAACACAGCCTACTCTGTAACTCCAGACTCCTCTATTCGGGGTTGATATGTTCCACAATCTTATAGTCAATACGCAGGCATTTCGAGTTAGAGATGACGACGCCGACGACGGGAACATCCTCACAGTTAGGCTTCCATCGATGAACCAATGGTTTGGAATCTCGATGCCTATGGAAATTCATCCAGTGCTACAGACACGCGTTCATTCGTCTGTGTTCTCGATCTCGATGTTTGAAACCTCGAAGCGTGCACCCCCTTCGTTGCCATCGACCAGCGAAATCGTCCAACCGTGGGCCTCGGCGATCTCCTTGACAATTGCGAGGCCGAAGCCGGTGCCGTCGCGATTCGTCGTGAACCCGGAGTCAAAGACCGCCTCTCGTTTCTCCTCGGGGATACCCGGGCCGTTGTCTTCGATATAAAACCCTTCTCTGCCTAGCGTGCCGACTCGAATCGTTACATTATCGCCTCCGTGTTCGATGGCGTTGCGAAACAGGTTCTCGAAGAGTTGTTGGAGGCGGTCGGGATCGACCATGAAGGTGAGATCATCGTCAACAACCAACGCAGCGTTCTTGTGGTCGACCATCTCCCAGCAGTTATTGACGATAGCCGCCAGCGACACGGCCTCACGGCTATCGATTGCTTGGCCCTGTCGAGCCAACACGAGCAGGTCGGCGATCAGTCGCTCCATCCGGTCGAGGGTATTAGATAGCGTCTTCGCCGAAGTGCCAACTGTATCGAGAGTTTCGTCAGACAGCGGTTGGTACCCGTCATCAGTTTTCGCCACCTCAAAGAGTTCGTAGATTATCTCGCTGTGACCCTGGGCGACGTTGAGCGGGTTCCGCAGGTCGTGGGAGACCATGCCGGTGAACTGTTCGAGACGGTCGTTTTGAGCTTCCAGCTGCCGCCTGTAGCGTTCTTCATCGGTCACGTCACTCAACACAAGCAGCAAGCCAAGCTGGACGTTGTTTGCGCTAAAGGAGTTTCTCGTTGGTCGGAAGTACTGAGTCTCGTCGCCGTCGGTGTGTTCGTAGACTTCTCGATTCCGTGTCGTAGCTGCGAGCTCCGGACAGACCTCGGCGAGTGGCTCACCGAGACGGCCTTCGAGTACCGGAAACAGCCTCGCTGCGCTCCGATTGAAATCACGGATCTCGTCGTCATCATCGAGGACGATCACGGGATCGTCGTACTGGCCAGCCAATTGGATCGTCTCGAAACGATCCGTATAGATGAACAGGACACCGACAGCAAAGACAGCGACGCCGAGGGCAGAGTAGCCGATGTCGACAACCCAGTCGCTGACACCTCCCAAGATATCAAGGATGACCGGCAGGGCCGTCAGTCCGACGAGGGCGACGAATGGCCGAGTGTCGTAGTCGACCTGTGCGAAGAGTTCAAACAACATGAAGATACCAACGACTGCGAGCCCGTAGGCCACCCCCATTGCCAACCAGTGAAGGATGCCGTGATTGATCATGAGGTGGGTAAACGGCTGGTTGGTCATCGTCGGCGTGAAATACAACCCGTGGATCGGGTTCGTGAGCTTAACACCGACAATGCCGAGGTAGACTCCAGCAGTAACCCTCTGGTAGGTTGCATTATGATGGAGCGACCGCCCTGTATAGGCTGAACAGAAGTAGAGCCATGGGCCGACAGTGGCGAGCCCCACGACGAGGCCGATTAGATAGAAGACGTATTTAACGTCCGGTGTTGGGGCGATGAGATACCCGACTTGGAGGAGTGCCCATGCACCACTGGTCGCAAGCAGTGCGATCAACCCCCTCCGGGTGTCGCGTTGTTTGATTTGCTTGGCACGGAAGATACTCGCAAAGCAGACCGCAGCAGCGACCCCGAACGCAACGACGTACAACTCAAACAGCGGGAAGGACGCCTGCAACGGGCTATTGGCTGTCATTAGGCTACCAACTCCGGATTATGATGCGTCGAGATAATATAAATCGGATGTGAACAGTCATAAGTATTATTTCCCAGATAGACTCTGAGTTCTTAAGTTAATTCGAGAATATACACACGTTTTGAATCAGAGCAACTCCCCAACCGTTCCTGCCAACGTATCGGCATCCTGTGACCCGATGACGACCGACTTCTCGTTCTTACGAGATATTCTGATGCCCCTCCCACGCTTCGTCATGTAGGCGACTGCATTTGGTGTCCACCTGAGACCGATTCCACCATAGGTAAGTAACCCAAATTCAGTGACCTCGACACGCTCGATTTGGTCAAATGGAATACGTCGAAACGAACAGTGAATCGGGGCGAACTGTACGTAACCCCCGTCTTCACGCACTTCCGTCGTTAGTCGAATGACGAAGAGTAGGTGATTCTCCGACAAGCATATCTAATTCATCGACTGCTGGGATATACTGACTCAAAACCTGTTATTTCGCTCTATTTTGCGTGGTAACCAGACTCTACGATTTGGGTGACTGGTGTCGACTAATACAGAAATAGGATGATTGCTTAATATTCAGATAGGAGTGGGAGTGTGAATTTGATAACGCTTCCCCGTGGTTCGTTGTCCTCAACGCGAACATAACCACCAAGGGATTCTGCACAAAACTTGATAATCCATAATCCGATCCCAGAACTGTGCGAAACACTCGTCAGTTCGTCTTCGCTCTCAAAGATTTGTGACTCGATCTCAGGCATACCCGGCCCATCGTCAGCAATCTTAATTTGAGCCTGCTCACGCTCTTCAATTTCTGCGATTGTTATCAATAGTGTTGGTTGCTGTTGGTCACTGTGTTCAACTGCATTTTTGAGGATCTGTCTGAGTGCAACACGTAGATTATCATCGACATTTACCCACACATCTTCAGTGCCATCAATAGCTAGTGTGATATGAGGATAGGTTTTACCGAGCTCTGAGGCAACATCCTCAACTATAGCCATAACTTTGGTTGGTGATCGATCAGCGAGTGTTCGATTCGTTATTTGATCGATCTCAGTTACGGAATCGCTCAATGTTGCAACTTTTTTAGCGGTATTATTCACCGTTTGAATTTGCATTTTGAGATCGTCATCCTCAATTGCTTGTTCAAGCTGCTCGGCGTATCCAAGAATGACGTTCATGTCGTTCCGAAGGTTGTGTCGGAATATTCGATAAAACAATCTGAGACGGCGTTCTTTCTCCTTGATTGTGGAGATATCTTGACTAAGGGCGACTACGCATTCTCTACCATCAATAGTACAGGCGTGTAATTTAACATGAGCCCAAAATAATTCCCCACTAGGTTTCTTGACGTGCCATTCAAACGATTGTGGTGTTCCATTCGCAGCAGCATTTATCAGCTGTGTCGCTTGTTCGTGAGTGTATTTAGATTCATTAGCACTGTAGTCCCCGACAGTCATATCAAGGAGCTCATCTTCAGAGTATCCATAGAGTTCTTCTTTGGCAGTATTAACGCCCAAAATAGCCCCTGTCTCTGGATGGTGGATCGTAACAGCGACGTCAAGTGTGTCTAAAATAGCTGGTGGTAATATTCTATTCATCGTTACTTAGCTACTAAGTTATTCTAGTAATAAAGATGTGTTAAAGGCACCAATTATTTCTCATTCGACTGCATAATGGGCTGTCAATTTAATATTTCACTTAAAATCTGGCGATCGGAACCGATCGGAACAACCTACGTTCTACTTATCACAGTCGACGTACTTTCGGTCCGGTTCGACTTGGTCGACCTCTTTGCCGTGACCATTTGGGATACTCTTATCATCACTCATTGATATAGATCTCCGCCGACACGGTTCCTACAGAATATACGCTCATTCTGCGATCCGACCGACAATCCTGGATGTGGCTACCCAGATGCAGCTGGTCGCAGACGGTGGGGTGACTACCAAGAAGGAATTTCTCGAACCAGAAGATGACACGGAAATCCAGGAGTGTGACTGCCAGTATCTCAATGACGACTTTCCGTGTTAGGAGTGTGTGAAGACTGGTCGACGCGAGCTCCGATAGTAGAGTCTCACGAAAACTGTGGTAATTGCTAACTCTGTTGGTGCGGACCTACATAACATGCCACGGAATGTGTTGATACCAACAGATGGCTCTCCGCTCTCCAAAGACGCACTTGAACACGCTATCGCCACGTTCCCCGATGGGAACCTCACGCTTATTCACGTCATCGACCCCCGATACACCCCGGCCGACGATGATGAGCTGAGACCTGAACGGATATTCTCTGACCTACTTGATATCACCGAGAGCAACGATATCGAAGTGGATACCGAGATCCGAGTCGGCCACCCTGGTCGTGAGATCGTAGCCTTCAGCGAGACACACGATGTCGACGAAATCATGATGGGAAGCCATGGTCGAGAGCTCCCATCACGCATCCTTTTGGGGAGTGTTGCCGAGCGGGTCCTCCGTCGAGCGCCTGTCCCAGTCACGATTATCCACCCACACCAACGGATGGGTACGAACCATCACGTCGTCCCCATCGACGGCTCTGAACAGTCGACGAAAGCACTCGAATACGCCTTTTCGGTCTTCCCAGATGTCGAAACCACGATTCTCCACGCAATTGATCCGATGGAAACACACTACGGAGACGGCCAGTTGGTCCACTCAGAAGCTGAGTACGAAGCAATCAAAGCCGAAGCAACACAGTTGTTGGCAGACGCAGAAGATCTCGCCGAAGAGTACGATGCCGACGTGAGGACGACCACCATCGTCGAGTGGGGACCGAATCGTCCAGTGGATGCGATTTTGGGCTACGTTGACGACAACGATGTCGACCACGTGATCATGGGCAGCCATGGTCGATCCGGCGTATCCCGGATTCTCCTCGGTAGTGTTGCAGAGACTGTTGCGAGGCGGTCGCCTGCGCCAGTGACCGTGGTCCGATAACTGGGTACCCAACACGAGCCAGTATTCCGGCTCCATTGTTGGTTACGCTTCGGACCCACTACAACCAGAGAGCGTAACTGCGAGGCCGACACCCACGCTTGAAACAAATATACGTCGAGAGAGGGTGGCAGGTAGAACCATCCTGACTCAATAATTACAGTATATAAACAAGAAACCGACGATCAGTTCCTCTTACTATTTCAAAATTGACCTACAATTATACAATCCGCATTCTTATACAAATGTTGAACAGTCTGGACTCACGTCGCAGGCTCATTCTCGCAATCTATAAGTCATTATCGTACTAATGATTACTTAGAGTATGACCTTCTACAATCGGATCGAGGAACTCGATGCACTCAACAGTTCCTTCGAGTCCTCGGGCCACGATTTCGTTGTTGTATACGGGAGGCGACGTGTTGGAAAGACTGCGTTGCTCAAAGAATTCTGTACCGAGCGACCGCATATTTATTTTTTAGCCTCTCAGGAAGCCGAGCATCGACAACGCGAGAAATTCGTCGACAAAGTTGCAGACCACTTCGACGAGCGTGTGCCCCGAATTGACGGGTGGGACGAGGCCTTCGACTATCTCGGAGACAAACTCGACACTGAAGATCTCGTGGTCGTCATCGACGAGTTCCCGTATCTTGTTTCCGAGAACGATTCGCTCCCGTCATACCTGCAGGGATTCGTCGACGAGCAACTCCAAGACACTAATTCAATGGTGGTTCTGTGTGGATCGAGTGTGAGTACCATGGAGTCAGAGGTTCTTGGCCACGAGAGTCCGTTGTATGGTCGACGAACCGCACAGTTCGATGTGACGCCGTTCTCGTTCACACAAGCCCGAGAAGTCATCGACTACGATACGGCAGACTCGGTTCGGTCCTACGCAATTACTGGCGGGACGCCGATGTACCTCACACTCTTCGATTACGACCAATCGCTTGCCAAAAACGTACGATCTCAGATCTTGTCACCGACAGCAGTGCTGTACAACGAACCCGAGTTCCTCCTTCGGACAGAACTCCGGAATCCAGCCCGGTATATGAGTATTCTTGAAGCAATCGCACTGGGTCATACGACTCCAAACGAGATTTCAGGCGCGACAGGAATTGATGTTGGTCCGCTGTCGAAATATCTCCAGACCCTTCGGCGTCTTCGGCTCGTCGACCGCGAAGTTCCTGTGACTGCCTCGGGCAAGAAATCGAAACGATCACGATATTACGTCGGCGATGAGTTCCTCCGATTTTGGTTCCGGTACGTCGAGCCGAACCGATCCAGCATTGAGGAAGCTCCCGATATCGTATATGATGGGACGATTGAACCAGATCTTCCGACTCATGTTGCGAGTACGTTCGAGGATGTGTGTCAGGAAGTGGTCTGGGAACGCATTCGAAAGGGCGAGATCAAGTCATACTCGGAAGTCGGTCGTTGGTGGTACGGCGAAGACGAGATCGATATCGTCGGTCTCTCACCGACAGATGATCGCATTTTATTCGCCGAGTGCAAATGGACCTCAGAACCAGTCGGAGAGGCACTCGTAGATAGCTTACAGGCAAAGGCCCCGAAGGTTCGCTGGGGACCCGACGATCGAACTGAAGAGTTTGTGTTGTTCTCGAAAAGCGGGTTTGTCGACGGCCTCGAAGTGCGTCTGGGAGATAATTGGTCCCTACTTACGCTCACCGACATCGATGATCGTATGTCGACTGATTGATTTTCACGTTTTTAAATAAGGCTTAGCCCGACATGGAGAGTTCTTCGAGTATACATTGACGACCTTGCAGCGTCGACACGCCAGATCCAACCAGCAGAGGCAATCAACTAGCAAGTCGACCAGATTTTTTCATCGCCTCACCAGGGGTGGAGGCGAATTCAATTGAGTAACTCAATAGATCAACCCATAGAATCGAGTGGCCTCACCCCACAACAGCGTCTCGAATCGTCGAACACACGGCTTGTCGACGCTGGTATTGCGACGATCAAAGATATGGAGATGTTGCGGGCGTGTGTAGCCTACGAAAATGCGAATAAACGCCGAGTTCAGATTTTGCAGCGTCTCAAGCGACGAGCCGACGAGATCCGGACCGAAGTCGAATAGAAGACCACTCATAGATTCCTTCTGGACCCACGTGCTGTTAACCAACAAACAGCGATGTTGACGAACTTTGTTGGTTAATTCTGCTACTGATGATGATTTTTCTCCCCGAGAGGAGTGCGGGGAACAAGTTCTCGCGGTGATTCAATATACAGTCCTCGGTAATTGAGACTCGATTCTCAAATTCAGATTCGTGATCCCGAGGTTTATTTTCAACTAGTTTGTAACGCGTAACATAGTTAGAGTTCTTCCTGACTTCTCGGGATCCAGAACATTATTACAAATGATCTCTCGCAGCTCGTAGCCAATGCTGTCGTAGTGATCGTCACAAGAAAATCCAGGTCATTTTCAATCCCCTGATAGTTCTTGCTGAATACAGCCCGCAAAGTCAGAATGACGCAGGTCAATAATGGTGTGGTGCTAGACTCCGCACTGTTCGGCACTCTCGCTTCACGACGTTGCGATCCGTCGCACAAAACCGCTATGTTGAATGAGCGTAATATATAAAACATGGATCCAGCCCCCCACAATGAGGCTTCGGGGGATAACGAAGAAATCACCAATCCGTATCAGTCCATCATCGAAGCCGTTCGGGACGGCGTTTTCGTCGTCAATCTGGACGGTACCATCACCTACGTCAACGACTCGCTTTGCTCACTGATTGGACGTGAGCGGAACGAATTGGTTGGCGAGACGTTCGACACCCTGGTTGCGTCAGGACTGGTTCAATCGGACGAGTTTGATCGATTCGTTACGGCCATCAACAATATTGCCGATGGAGAACCCCAGAATGAGGTTCTGACATTCGAAATCGGCCAGGAAACCGAGCAGGTGGTAGACGTTCGCGTCTCGAAACATCTCCGTGACGATGGCACAGAAGATCTCGTCGGCGTCGTCCGGGATGTGACAGAGCTCGAGCGGCGGGCCCGGGCTGCAGAACAAAAACAGGAGGTGCTGGCCAAACTCTACCAGGTTGGCGCTGAGACCGGTTTCACGTTCGAACAAAAAGCCGAGCGCATCCTCTCTATCGGATGTGTGTACCTGAACCTGCCGTATGGGTTCTTAACGAGAGTGGATGCGGACGTACAGGAGATTGTCCACGCTGTTGGCGATCATACACTCCTCCAGCCGGACGAATCGGTACCGCTAGAGCAGTCTTACTGTCGGAAAACCGTCAAAAGCGAGGGCCTCGTCGGCATGCAAGACGCCCGAGCGGAGTTAGGCGAAAACGACCCGGCGTACGAACTGTTTGAGTTGGGCTGTTATATCGGAACGAAGGTCATGGTCGGGGAGAACCTCTATGGAACGTTCTGTTTTGCGGCCCAACACAACCGTGACCGGGAATTCACTTCCGCTGAGCGAGAGGTGATCAGGCTCCTCGGACAGTGGGCCGGGTACGAACTCGAACGACAGCAGTTCGAAGAACGGTTGGAAGGTCTACACAGGATATCACAGCAGTTGTTGGCAGCTGAAACGACGACGGATGTCGCAGAAACCGCGATTGAGATGGGCATGAACCTGTTCGATCTCCCGGTGAGTGCGTTTTGGGAGTACGATGCCAACGAAGACGTGTTACGCGCGGTGGCCGAAACCGACGAAGCAGTACGGATACTCGGAAAGGCCCCGACGTTCGAGCGGGGTGACGCACTCCTTTGGGAGAGTTTCGACAGTGGCGAAATCCGCCAGTACGAGGACCTAGCCGAACAACGAGGAGTGTACAATCCGGAGACTCCGTTATGGTCAGAGGTCGACGTTCCTTGCGGGAATCATGGAATTATCTCAAGTTCCGTGACCGAGCCACGTGCGTTCGACGAGATCGGCATCGAAAGTCTCCGCCTGCTTGAGGCGTTGGTGACGGTGGCCATAACCGCGGTCAAACGCAAACAACAGTTGGCCGAGCGTGGTGAAGCACTCCAGCGGCAGAACGAACGGCTCCAAGAGTTTGCCGATGTCGTGGCACACGACCTTCGGAACCCACTGACGGGAGCGGTTGGCTTTCTTGAAATTGCCCGCAAAACGAACGAGTCACAGCATTTCGAACGCGTCGAACAGTCCCTGGACCGGATGGAGGAACTCATCGACGAGTTGCTGATGATCGCACGCGGTGATCGCCAGGCAACCAACGTACGCACACTCCAACTCCAGCCAGTCGTTGCGGAGGCGTGGTCATATACCGACGCCCTGAACGCGACCCTATCCGTAGACGACCCGCTCGGTGAGATACAGGCCGATGAGACACGACTGCTGCAACTGTTCGGCAATCTCTTCCGCAACAGCGTCGAACACGGCGGCGACAACGTTACCGTGGAGGTCGGCCCCCTCGCTGACGACACGGGGTTCTATCTTGCCGATGACGGGCCAGGGTTTTCCGCCGAGAGCCGGACAGAGATCGAAGAACTCGAAGAAACGGACGGGCTATCGGGGGCGAGAATCGGACTCATGAGCGTTACCGACGTTGTAGAGGCCCACGGATGGGAACTCACGGTTCCCGACACGGACCAGGGAGTACGCTTCGAAATACGAACTGGTGAGCAGATCGAATAATCTGTGGAATCAAGCGCGCCCGCGATAGAGTGTGGATGGGTGACGCAGATGACCTCTGAAATTATCATTGCTGAGGATGATGAGACGACCCGCGAAGTCGTCGAATTCAACTTGAGTGACAAAGGGTGGGACGTAGTGGCGTTCACGGATGGCGATGAGTGTTGGGAGCATCTCGAATCACGAGCCAACGACCCACCGGACCTCGTGGTGTTGGACGTGATGATGCCCGAACTCGACGGAGTATCGGTCCTCGAACGCATCCGGGATCATGACACACTCGTTGATCTGCCAGTCGTCATGTTGACATCCCGTAACCGGGAGGAAGATATCGCTCAGGCCCTTGAGGCCGGTGCCGACGATTTTGTGGCAAAGCCCTTCTCGGAAGCCGAACTAGTCGGTCGAGTCGAAAGGCTGCTCGACGAAGCCTGAGCGTCGATATCAAGGTGCCCCATAGACTATTACTCTGGCACCCCGTTCTATGTGATGCGATGTGGGTTGCTACACTGTTGGCCGTTATTGGGTTACTCGGGGTAGCAGTGATCACGCAGTTCACCGGTTACCGTCTTGGCGGAACAATCACTGTGCCGGTCCTCGCAATGTACACGCTCAAGAACGTCTTTATGTTACCTGTGTTCGTCCTCAGTACTATCGCAGCGTACATCGGCCTCTGGTATTTTCGACAGCGAACCCTGATCTACGGTCGAGACGAATTCCTTGTCGCATTGATTATCGGAACGTCAGTCCCGTTGGTAACGCTTTTTGGGCTCACTGAGGTCGGGTTTAGTGCAGATCTCATCGTCTTACTCGGCAGTATTCTTCCGGGGTTGGCGGCGTACAACTTTCACAGCATCAAGCCGGAGTTTCGACGGAACGATTTACTCGCAACTATCGGTCTGTTCACGGCACTGTTCGCTCTCGGTTTTGTACTGGTCTCCCCCGGAATCGCTGCCCGATATGGGACGGTGACGCCACCGGTGTTGTTCGCAGAAACCGCCGACGTTGCGGTGTATAATAATGCTGTCGTTGATACCCCGGCAGAAACGGTCGTTCTTTCGAGGGAAGTCGTGGCTGGTCTCTTTATTCTCGGTCTACTTATAGCCGAGCGCATCAGATCACACTTCGGTGTCCGGGTCGGCATCATCACGGCTGTCCTGTTGGCAGTCTACGCCCTCACGAACTACTGGCTCATCATCATGTACGTGGTTTTGTTCGTCCTTACGTTC
>Ga0208283_10311_pt1 | contig 16660 bp, 8 predicted proteins | sample AntRauMetaRauer1_FD_184785 | JGI IMG/M metagenome (GOLD analysis project Ga0208283, IMG submission 184785) | Saline lake microbial communities from Rauer Lake, Antarctica, in enrichment culture - Antartic Rauer Lake 1 Metagenome Rauer1 (SPAdes)... ...
TCCTCGTCAAGGCGGTTGACGAGAAAGTTAAGAAGCTGGTCCTCGTGGATCTCACCGTCTGCTTGTTTGGTTTTAGACACACCTTCAGCAAGCAGACGTTCTAACTAAGCGGCTTTGTGAAGTACTGAGTATCGCCGACGGTGAACATCGCGTATCCGTTGTCACGAGCGAATGGGTCGATGACGACGGGACTCTGGTTGTCCTTGTGGATTCCGAACTCGACCCCGCCCTCTTCGAGGATGGTCGCGTTATGCGGCGACGCCAGCAATGCGCCAACGGCCCCACCGAGAGCGATCGATTCGCGGCCAAACACGTTGTCTCCGATGGGGGCAGCTGACTGGAGCGCGAGGTCCTGACGACAGATCGCGGTCTTCGGCGTGAGATTCGCTGGATCGTCGCGGAGGGCGCTCTTGACCTTCTGGACCGAGTCCCTGAGGTCGTCCTTGTCGTCGGCGCGAACCGCGACGAACATCGCCTGGTCGAAGACGTTCGCACCGCTCTCGACGGCCTTGTACGTCGCAGCGGCTTCGTTTGCTCGCTCTTGGAGGTACGCACTGCGGACACTCTGCTCGAGGTCGGCGTCGACCTGGAGGTCGTCAGCGATGTCCTGCAGTTCGTTCCGCGCTCGCTGCTGGTTCTTCGGCGTGATGTGCGCTGTGAGGTCGAATTCGACGTCGGTCAGCTCGAAGAGGTCCTGCACCTTCGTGTAGTCCTGTTCGGATCGCAACGTCAAGCTGACCTGCGTCCGCTCGACGTCGGCGGTCCCCTGAAGAGCGCTGGGAACACCCTCCCGTTCGGGCAGCATGAAGGTGACGTCGCCGTACTCGACGCTTCCCGTCTGGTGGTTGTTCCGCCACTTGCTCCGCATCGCGGCGACGTCGTCGCCGTTGTATTCGAAGCGCCACGTATCGGCCTCCGTGTCGGCCTTCCGGAACGGATAGCCGGGCACCCAGTCGGTGGCCTTGTCCGACCCGGTCGTGTTGACCACGTACTCCGGCTCCTCGTCCTTCCCGATGTTCTCCAGCAGGTACGTCCGCACCATATACTCGGTGACGCTGTCGTCGAAGCGGTCGGTGACCTTGTTCACGGTAAACTGGTCACCCGGTTCCAAGTCCTCGATGTACGCCAGAATCTGGTCACCGATTCGGTCGGATACCGTCGGGACGATCTTGACTGTCGTCGGCTCGCGGTCGCCGAGCGAGCCGAGATACCGACCGCCGGCCTCCAGCACGTAGTCGTCGACGAGGAACTCGTTCACTGCTTCACGAGCGACCGATTCGGTCTCGTCCGGCGGCAGGAACACGGTCTCGTCGGCCCGAACCTCACCGATGATGGTGTCGAGATTCGCGTAGCCGTCGTCCTCGATGTGCGCTTCGATGCGGTCCACGAGGGAAGACGCGCCGATGACCGTCGCGCTTCCCACGTCGCGGACCGTGGCGTCGGACTGCGGCTTGTCGAGGATCTCGTTGCCCCGCACGATCACGTACTGATCCTCGCGGTTCAGGCGGCCGATGGCCCGCATCACGACATCGTGACTGTCGCCGTCGATCCAGATCTCGCCGTCTTCGACGAGTTCCAGTTCGAAGTCACCGATGTCGAGCGCGGTCGTCCCGCTCCCGAAGCGCTGTCGGAGTTCCTGTTCGGCGTCATCGACGCCCCACACGTCCACGTCCTCCTGCTGGACGAGCACGGTGTCGAGCGAGCTACCGGAGAGGTCGTCACGGAACCCGCCGGTGTCACGGGCGAGCACCGGCTTGCCGTCGAGCGCTTCGACGGTCGCGTTCAACACGTCGTTGGCGCTGCCCGGAATCGGGAGCTCCGGGTCACGGAGGAACTGTTCGTAGATGTCTTCGACCGAGATCTCCCCGCGTCGCTCCAGCAGGTCCTCGGCGATGTCCCAGACGTGCGACTGGAGGTCGAACGGGTCAGCTGCCGCAGAGGCCGCGATGTTCGAGGCGTCGAGTTCCGCCTCGTCGAGGACGAAGACATCGAGGTCCATCGGCTCCACTTTCGCCCACTCGTCGTCGTCCATCAGATTGTCCCCGTCGATCACATCGCCGTACAGGAGTTGGAGTTCCTCACGGAGTTCGTTCTCCTCTTGCTCCTTCATACTGCGAATCGACGTGCGAATTTCGTCGTCGAGCGACTCGTCGGCGAGTACCTGCCGCGCGCCCTCAATGTATCGTGCCTTGTCGATGTACCGTGTGCCGGACTCGATGGCCTTCTCGCCCGAGGGTTGGACGAACACGAGTGTGTTGCGCCACTCGCGGCCACGCCCGTCGTTGGTGATGACCTTCTTCACCTCCGCTTGAGTCCACTGGCCGTCCTTCACGACGACTTTTACCTCACGGTCGTCCGGAATGTCCCGCATATCGTTGGTCCGGAATCCGACAGGGTGCGCGTTCGGTCCGAAGATGTCGGTGATGAAGTCCGCGATCTCGGCCTTCGCCGACGTCTCCGATACGTCCACGGCTGCGTTCCGGATGAGCGCGTTGGGGTTCTGTCGGTCCCGAATGGCGTACTTCCCGTTCAGCTTGTGGAGGTGCCACGCGACGCCGTGTAACCGTTCGAGATTGAGGACGACGTCGGAGACGAGGTCACCTGTCTGGTAGGCGCCCATGACGATCTCCGAAACCTCTGCGCCCTCGCCTTCGCTCGGCTTCAGCGAGTAGAGGAGAATCGTGTTCAGGATGCGACGACCGTGAGGCACTTCATCAGTGTCAATACGGCTTTTGATGTCTCCGGTGGCGGCGTTCAGTCGTTCGTAGTTGATCTTCGCCAGTTCGTCCTCGAACTCGATGGCGTCGATGTCGCCGTGTGTGATCAGGTCCGTCTGATCCTGCATCTGCAAGAGGACCTTCGAGAAGAGGTAGATCATCCCGCGCGTGTTCTGGTTGCCCTCATCGGCGTAGTAGCGCGTCTCAAGCGCGTCGAGAAGCACGGGATGGAACGGATACAGGTCGTGCATCTCCGACAGCAAGTCGTCGGGGAGATCGACGTGCCCATCGGCTTGGTCGTACGCGTCGAAGTATCCGTTGACGATCTCTCGGGCTGCACCCTCGTTTACGGAGTCGATCAGGCGGTGGCGCAGGACCTCGCGCTTGTCCACCTGGTTATTCATGTTGACCTCGACCGCCTGTTCGCGATTCAGGATATCGTGGACTTCAGACCCTTCACGGAGCACTGAGACGATCGTGTAGAGTTCGAGATCCGAGAGCGCGGTCGATTCGAGCAGCGACTGGAGGAACGCCTTGTTCGCGCTCTTGCGGTCGCCCTGAAGCGTGTCGAACCAGTCCTCCAACTCGTCCACGAAAAATGCGACTGTGTCGTCGCCGACGGCCTCCTGAATCGTCTGCATATCGGGATACCCACCCGAGTCGAACGTTCCAGGATCGTACTCGAGCGCCTCGAAGAACGGCTCCCAGAGGTATTCGTACTGTTCGTTCTGCATCGCCACCGTGACCGGTGTCGCGGACTCCGGGAGCGCAGTATCGAATCCTTCGACCGAATCACTTGCCCACGCTCCTGCCGCTGCAGGGTCGTCGAAACAGTGGTACAGCGCCACCATCTGGTGAGACTTCCCACTGCCGTACGGCCCGTAGAGGATGTGTGTCCCGCGTGGATCGTCGCCGGTTAACGAATCACGGAGGATCGAGAGGGCCTCTCGAAGTCCCTGCGTCATCAGCGTCCGCTCGAAGAAGAGTTCCGCGTCGGACTCGAACTCGTCGTCGTCGTCAACGTTGTAGAGCTTTACCTGCCCGTCGATCTGCCCTTCTTCCCGGAGCTCGCGGCTGAGGGTTACCGTGTCTTCGAGAGTGTTCGATAAGGTTCCCGTCTGTGCCATCTTGATACTTAAATACACCTCCGTGGCACCCAATAAACACTATGGTCCCGTGAACACAGTCGAGACGCAACAACAGTACTGCGGCAGATCGGCGGCTGGTGGTCACAAAACGTATTTCACGCACACCTGTTTCTACGAACGTATGAGCGGGTACGACCTCGTGGATATCGAGGTCACACACGAAGCTGCAGACGATCTTCTCGATTCGCTGTCTGAGGACGGTGCCGAGGGAGAGCATCTACAGAGCATCCAGGCTGTCCGTCTCCAAGCCGGCCAACCGGATTCCGAACTCCGGTCGTTGAAAGAGCTGGACGAAAACTCGGTCAAGCTACTCGAACATCAAGTGGATGCGGCTTACCGTGCCCTCTTCGAGATGGACGGGAAAGCCCTCCTCGCAGACGAGGTTGGGCTTGGAAAGACCATCGAGGTCGGAATGATTCTCAAAGAGATGCACTTCCGCGAAACGGACGAATCCGTCCTCATTCTCACTCCTGCACAGTTGGCCAAACAGTGGCAGGCGGAGCTCCGTGACAAATTCGGACTCGACTTCATCTGCAACTACGACGACGAATTCGAGGACTTCGACGCCCACGATTACATCATTGCGAGCATCGACACTGCGAAAAGCGATCGACACCGGCAGACGGTTCTCAACCGTGACTGGGACATTCTGGTACTCGACGAGGCACACTACGTCAAGAACGAAGAGACGGACCGCTACGACCTGATCGACCGGCTCTCATACAACTACGCGTTCTTCCTGACCGCGACGCCGATACAGAACGAACTGACTGACCTGTACAACGTCGTCTCGCTACTCCGCCCTGGGCTGTTCGGTACGCGCGACGTCTTCCACCACTACTTCGTGAACAGCAATCAGGAGACGCTCGTGAATCGAGACGAGCTACAGGATCGGTTGAACAAAGTGATGATTCGGAACCGACGGGAAGACACGGATATCGATTTCACAGACCGGACTATCGACACACGGACGTTCGATCCTACACCGAAGGAACGCGAACTCTATCAAGCAGTCTCCGACTACGTCAAAGGTGCGTACAGTCAGGACCAGGGTCAGAAACTCGTACTGATGCTCCTTCAGAAGGAGGTCGTCAGCAGCCCGCTCGCGCTCAAGCAGACCATCGAGAAGCGACTCTACGACCAGTCGGAGCTCACGCACGCTGACGAACTGGAGTCGATCTTAGATCTGATCGATGAGATCGATACCGTGACCAAACAGGAACGACTCTTGGATATCGTCGAAGAAGCCCGTGACAACGTCGAGATGGGGAGAGTCATCGTCTTCACTCAGTTCCGAGCAACCCAACAGCAGATCCTCGACAGACTCGTCTCGGAAGGATACACGGTACACGCCTTCCACGGCGGGCACTCCAGCAGCGAGAAAGAGCAGATTGTCGAGGACTTCGAAGAGGAGGGAGGAATCCTCGTCTCAACCGACGCTATGAGTGAAGGCCGCAACCTACAGTTTTGCAATATATTAGTCAATTTAGACTTGCCGTGGAATCCGATGCGTGTTGAACAACGTATCGGACGCGTACACCGGATCGGCCAGAAGCGGGACGTATTCATCTTCAATATGGCGTTGAAAGATACGGTCGAGGAGTACGTACTGGAACGGTTGTACCACAAGATCGATCTCTTCCAGCAGAGCGTCGGAGAACTAAGCTCGATCCTGAGCCGCTTGGAAGAGTCGGGGACGAGCTTCGAAGACGAGATCTTCGAACGGTTGGTGGCCGCTGATTCCGAAATCGATCTGGAGAACGACTTCGATACGATGGCAGTTGACCTCCAGGAACAGCGCGAACTCGCCGGCAAACTTGAGAAGTTCAACAGCGGCGTATTCGAAGGGTTTGATCTTGGTGAGAGCGATGACTGACGCTTCGATTTCTGTCACGCAATCTGTGGTAGAGCAGTTCACAGAACGATATCTCCGGTCTATCGGCTGTTCCGTCGAGCGACGTGACGATCGCTGGCTGGTGTCGGTACCCGATGACATCGACACCGAGATAACCCACGGGCGACACACACTCGTCCGGGGGGAGGGTACCCCAGACGATGATAGCACGAAACGGCTGCATCCGGAGAGTGCGTTCTTTCAACAGCTACTCCGTGAGGCGGGTGAACGGTCGCCTTCTGGCAAGCTGTCGATAGAGAGTGAATCTGATATCGAGATTCCGGAGTGGATCCAAAACAGCGCTGTCGAGGGACAGGGCGCACAGTTCACCCCGTACTACGACCGCACAGCCATCGTGGTTCTCTTTCGTGTCGGTATCGAGACAGTCAGTGAATACCAGCAAGAGCTTCTCCGCGCCGTCGCTGTAGACACGCGATCAGAGGAGAGCCTTCCAAAACTGGCGGAGACATTTCTCGACACCACCGCAGTAGAGACCGAGACGGCCTCTGGTGGCGCTGTACAGCTGACCAAGACAGATGTGCGGCCTCTCCTCGAAACAGCCCGGGACCTGTTGCTGGAAAGCGTACAGGGGCGACTCGATGACATTCATCGAGAAGCCTCGCGTGCGGCAGATGCAGAAGTTGAAGAGTACCGCCAGATGCAACAACAGCGTATCCAGGAGCTACAGGAAGCCCACTCGAACTTGTCGTCGAAGATCAACGATCTGAGTGAGAATATCAACACCGGAGACGAGGATTCACGCGTCGAAGCGCTGCGAGAACGGAAAGAACTCAAATCGGAGTACGAGGAACTTGACGAGACGCTCAACGAACTACGGGAGCGCCGTGACAGTGGGTTCCCCGATCGACAACGAGAAATTCGAGAGCGGCACTCACTCGACGTGCAGGTCACACCGGTTACTCTGACTGAAGTCGAGTACGAGCGAGGCGAGATCGATTTCAAACTTATCGACGGTAGCAGACATCAAACCGTTACTCTCGGATACGGGAGTGGGATCGGTGTCGCCGATACTGTTCGATGTTCGTCGTGTGAACGGGAACTCACCGAACGCAACCCGCTTCAAACGATTTCAGATGGTCTCGAATGCCAGAGTTGTATCAAAGACCGGTGATATGGCGGCCCACCGATGGTTCAATGAGCAAAGTCGCTGAGGGAATACGGCTAACACTCACTGATTCGTCAAGGAAGCCGCGGAACGAACTGGGTCTCCGGAGCTGAAGGAACGCTAGAGCTATCGAAATCAGAATATGCTGAAAAGATTTGGAACCTCGACGAAGTGGCGCTGTTAGTCTTGGAGTGTAGCGACTGTTCGGCCCGTTTCTTCGGCCGCTTCGCTGCGCGACATATTGTACATCGCGAGCGCTTCGTCAACCGCCTCATCAAGACTCATTGGGCAACCTAATTCGACTCTTCTACCGTGTAAACGCATGCATGGCACCAGACAAGTAACAAGCAGCCTCAGTTCACCTCGTTCGGTGCTGAGTGCGCAGCTGTTCTTGTCTGTTCCGAAGAATCCGTTGCCGTCGAACAATTTGGCCCCGAACGGATTCCGGTTATGTTCAAGGGGCTATCTGGATTTGCGGGATGACTACTCGAGAACGCTGGCTTCCGAACGCTGTTCTTGACTAATCAGTGCGACTAGGTCTGCTTTCGAGTGTGGATCAATAGCAACACGAACCCCTTGTGCAGTATAAAATATCCCTGCAGTCACGTCTCGGTCAGGGAACCACTCGTCCAACACGTGATAGTACACGCTGAGTTGCTTCCGATACTCATCCTCGGCGTGCCGTTCGAGGTCAGTCTTGAAGTCGATGATTTCGACGGTATCGGGACAGATGTGAACGAGGTCGACGATTCCAGAGATGGTGACCTGCTCGCCGTCGACAGTGAGTGGCAGATACGCATCTTCCTCGACTCGCAGCTCACCATCGAGCGAGTCCAAGAACGACTTGATGTGACGCTCGTCGTCGTTCGAGGGGTCGACGTCCTCTTCCAGTACGTACCGCTCGGCAAATTCGTGGGTCTGCGTTCCGAACGCGGTCCCTCTTCCGTCGTCGATGTCCTCGAACACATCGTCGCGCATGAGCGTGTGCGGCGAGTGTCCGACCGGGCCGTCCGGCGTCGGCACGGAAATCTGCAAGTGCCCCTGGGTCGTCTCGCTGCTGTCGGCTTCCCGAACGTCGGGCTCCAGTTCCTCGAGGTCGACCGGGAGCGCTTCGATGAACGTGTTCGGGCTCTCGCCTGCAGCGAACACGAGATGGTTCTCAGCCCGCGTCATCGCGACGTAGAGCAAGCGTCGCTCCTCGTCGTATCCACGCGGCAGACACTTCCGGAGAACGTCACTCCGCCAGTTGTCGTGAATGTGTGGATACCCGTGATCGTCGGCGTAGAGCTTCCGCTGGCGTAGTCCAATCGGATCGTCGAACGTGATCGCGTTACTGTTCCCGCCTGACGGTGGGAAGCGATGGGAGTTCATGTTCGCGAGCACGACGATGGGATGCTCGAGTCCCTTGGCCGCGTGGATGGTCTGGACCGTCACCGAATTCATCCCGGCGCTCGCGTGGACCTCGTGGGTGCTTCCGTCCTCGATGCCGCGTTCGATGAATCGGATGAGGTCACCTCGTGTCAACGTCGTCGCGCTGTGGACGGACTGGATCGTCGTCAAGAGTACGTCGGCGTAGGCCCCGTCGTAGTCGTACCGGGAGAATACACGCTGAGCGGCCCCACCGACCGTCTCCAGTGACGCAAGCTCCGAGTTGAACGCCTGCATATTGGTGGGATACTCCTCACTATCGAGCACGTGTTTGACCTCGTCGAGCGTGTAGCCAGCTTCCTCGAGCACGACTGCCCATCCTCGCTCCGCGTCGGATTCGAGGATCCGCAACCACGCCAGGAGAAGCTTCGCCGGGTCAGACCGGAACAACTCGATGCCTCCGTCGTACGCCATCGGCAACCCATACGTCTCGGCGACAGAGAGGAGTTCTCGGCCGAAGTCACGAGTCCGGGTGAGGACGGCGATGTCACCGTACTCTGGCAGACGAAGGTCCCCGTCTTCCTCGACCTGATACGCGTCGTTCCCGACGATCTCCTGAATCTTGGTCAGAACGGCCTCGTGTTCGTCTTCGTGTTGAATCGCCTCTATCTGAGAATTCTCGTGCGATGCGTTCGAGGAGAGTGACACAATTCTATCTCGCACGGCCGTCTCGTCGACGGCGTCTGTGCTCGCCGCGGGCGTCACTAAGCTGTGCTCGGAGAAATCGAGGATGGCCTGCGTCGACCGGTAGTTCTCGACGAGTTCGATATCGATGATCGGGCGGGTCGCCCACGATACTCGCTCGTGATCTTCGTTTAATTCCGCCACGAACCGATCCAGGCGGGACTCGAACTCGGTGATGTTCTCGACGGCCGCGTACTGGAACGAGTAGATGCTCTGTTTCCAGTCGCCGACGACACAGACGTTGTTCGTGTCCGCGAGCAGGAGAGCGAGTTTGAACTGGATCTCGCTGGAGTCCTGGAACTCGTCGATCATCACGTACTCGAACGCGACGTCGTCGCGGAGTCGATGGTCGTCACAGAGCAGTACGAACGCGAACAGCTGGAGGAAGCTGAAGTTGAGGTAGTTCCGACTGAGTGCGAACGCAAGGTACTCGTGGTATACGTCGTGAACGAAGTTCTTGAGGCCCTCTCGGTGTTCGTCAAACACCAGCCGTGCGACTGCCGCAGGAACCTGCTTCTCACCCCGCCCTCCGCGAATCGTCTCTTTGTCAGGTGCGTCTGGGAGGTAGCACTTGCCGTTCGCGTAGTTCCCCAGTTTCGAGCGAAGCTTCGACTGCTTGTTCCCGTCGTTTCGGGGCTGGTTCAGCTCGTCGAAGATCTCGTGGAACGCCTCGAAATCACCATCCAGATGTCGCTCGCCATTCCGGTACCAGCCATCTGCCGTCGGGAAAACACCTTTCGCCGCAAGCTGATTGATCAACCCGAGGAGTTCGACTGGTTCTGTGACGGCGCGGAAGAAGTCGTCATACTCGGGGTGGTCGTCGCTGAATCGACGAATGAACTCGCGGAACTGGGCCTTCTCGACGTTCTCGTCTTCGAGGACACGTGTGGACCCAGTGATGCGGTCGTCGATGCCGAGAAGCGTCGGTGCCTCGAAGCCGTGCTCCATGAGGATGTCGTGACAGAGGCTGTGGAACGTCTGGATCGGTGCGTCCGAGAGTTCACGCATCCCGTAATCACAGTGGGCGACGATTCGGTCCTTCATCTCCGTCGCCGCGTTGTTGGTGAACGTCACAAGGAGGACGTCCTCGGGTTCGACGCCGTCTTGGTCGACGATTTCGGCGTAGCGACGGGTGACGGTGAACGTTTTCCCGGTCCCCGCCCCGGCGTCGACGACGTGGATACCCCGCTTGCTGTCGATGAGGTCTTGCTGTTGGTCGTTCGGCGCGGTCATCGCGAACCGCCCTCCAGAATGCAGTCTCGGTTGTCCACATACCGATAGTTGGGGGCACCGCCGAGTCCCTGAACCGGGAAGCGCTCGTCACCGGCACGACGGTCGTTCAACTCCGACAGGCGATCTCGGACGAACTGCTCGAATGCGTCCACGTCGCCAGTGAAATAGTTCTGGTTGCGGATCCGTAGCAAGTGTCTCAGTGCCTGCTTACAGCCCTTCTTTACGTACTTGTAGTCTCCAACGCTCTCCTTCATTTGTTCCGTCAAGAGCCGGGCAAACGTGGATTCCATGAGTTCATCCTTGTCTCTCGTCTTCGGGAACTCGTGTACATCCAAGAAATCCTGATACTCTTCATACGCCACCTTGGAGAAGGTCTTGTTACAGTCGTTCGCGGCGTCTTCCTGTAGTTCGGTGAACGTGTCTCGTCTCGCGATGTATCCCTCGTAGGTAACGGGATAATACGTCACCGTCGTGAGGCAGTCCTCGAGAGACCCATCCCCAGTCACGACATCGTCAAGCGTTTCGAGGAAGTAGAAGAACGTGAATTGAAGTTCTTCATCTGGGTGCTCCGTCCGCTGGTGAGCGAGATACAGCAACGCCTGAAAGTTCGGTTTGTCGCTCGGTGGATCAAGCGCCGAATGCTTTACAATCGAGTATGACGACCTCTTTGAGCCACTCTTGTAGTCAAGGAGTCGGGTCGGGCTGTGAACGAGGTCGATCTTGCCCTTCAACCCGAGATCAGGGTTCTCGAACCAGCGTTCGGTGTGCGACGCATCGATGGGGCGGTCGTAATACTCGGCGAAAAAGTTCTCTCCCCAGCCACTGTCCGGCGTGCTCAAGCCATCACCTTTCGGCGGGTTTGCATCGAGGAATTCGACGATGGTCTGGAGGCCGACGCGGTACTTGGTGAGTCGGACTTCCCGGTCGACGCCCCGGAGGAACGGGTCGACTTCGTCGAGAATGACTGCCGCGACCTCATCGAGTGTGTCTGTCGTGATGGTGTCCGGATGGGAGACGTAGAACTCCGCGAAATCGTGGAACAGGTTTCCTTCCCTGAAGTGGTCCTTGTCCGGGTTGTCGACGAGTCGACTGAAGAAGTAATCGCGAGGTGAGTTGACGTAGGTGTTCAGGCTCGACTGGCTGAATGCGGTGACTTCCTCGGGGGAGACATCGAGTGGTTCTGTTTCGAATCCGTCTCGTGTCGTTCGAGACGCCCGTGAATGCTGCAGTGAGTCCAAGTCGCTGAATCGATCGAACTCCTCGTCGAACAGTTCCTCGAAGTACAGGCACGGGGTGACGGGCGTTCCACCGGCGGTGTCCTGCACGAGGTAGTACTGGTCGACACCGTTCTGGAGGAGGCGTTGGAACTGCCGAATGTTCCGCTCGAACTCCTGCTCTCGGTCGACCCACGGGCGACGAGGCGACGACTGTGTCCACCCTTCGTCGAGGCCGAGATAGAACACGACGGCGCGGTCGACGTGAGCAGCCGATTTTGCATCTGCCAAGAGGACACCTTCGTTCTCCCGATCCACGGGCACTTCGTACGACTGCAGATAGAACTCGAGACGGTCAACTGCCGGCTCGGTGACGGCGGCGTCGAGGAGGCCGAGCGTCGCGAGTTCCGCTCTGAAGGCGTCGATAGAGGCGTCCGTGACTGCTTCGTATTCGTCGACGGCCTCCTCGAACGTGCGGGAACGAATCTCATCGCGGAACTCGAGGAGCCAGTCTACCTCCGGGCGGTCGAGGTCGTAGAGACGCTTCTCGTCGTGCTCGATGTCGACGGGCATCCCGAGTTGGGTGAGGAGTGGCCGAACGTCGCCTACTCGCGTATCCCGGCCAGCGTGGGCGCTTCGAAGGAGCTGTAAGAATGCGCGGTGACGGGCATCGTCGTTGAACCCCGGACCACCGTAGTATGGAATATTGGCAGCTTCCAGCGCCGACTCAATGAGTGGTGAATACTGACTGGCTGCATCGAGGACGACAGCCACGTCGGCGGCGTTCTCCGGTGTGACCGCATCGAGGACCGCGTCGACGATTGCGGCCGGCGAGTCGAGAATGTGGAAGGATGGATGATCGAATGACTCCTCGGTGAACGGATCGATCGTCTCGTAGTCTGGGGGAAGGATCGAGCGTTCGAGTTCGGTAAGCTGCTTGAAGCCGACGACAGCGACCGACGTGTCGGCTTCGATACAGTACTCGGTGAGACGGGTAGACGTCGTGTCCATCTCTGCGATACAGTCGACAGCGGTGTGCGTTGCCGCCGTCGCGAACTGTTCGTAGTCGAGCACCGCGTCGGCCGTCCCCTGATACTCCCAGCACTGGAGGATGTTCCCGACCGCATAGGACGTCTCCTTCCAGTTGAGATCCGTCGTCTCAATGATTTCGAGAAACGCGAGTCGATCCTCAGCCTGTTCTCGGCGTCGAGCCGCCAGGCGCCGTGGTGTGATCGCGAACGGCCCGAAGTGGGGTTGATCAAGACGCCGGTTCAGAGCACTCGCCATCGGCGCATCCGGCACGAGCACAAGGTCGAAATCCTTGCATTCCTCGTAGAGAGAATCGATAGACTTCGCTCGTGTAATTGACACGGAGTATCGGACTCACGTGGATTGTAAATATGTATCGCTGGGTAGACATTCGGGTGTATGATAACAACCAGGCACATCGGACTACACAACAGATGATATCTCGTGAAACCGAAGTAGAGTGCGGATGAGACAACGCCCATCGAACCCTCTAGGCACGATTTTCCCAGAATAGGTAGAATGCATACCACTTTCGCGATTCAAGACGGAATTTTTGGAATGATCATATCGCAACATACGGTTTATCCGTGTGGCGCATTTTATCGCCCGATCTATCGTGGGTTTAGCAGACTGAATTGGTCTGCCCAACCCACAAACTGATAAGGAATCCGATTAAAACGCTGAACAACTCAATTATGCCACTCTTAGAATCACCATACTGGGCCGCGACTAGGTTTCTAACCAAATTCTGCACCAATCCAATTTCGGGCGGTCGAGTCTTCCAGAGATCGCTACAATGAGCCGGTCAGATGCCGAGCAGGAGGGCAAGACCGACGAGCGGGTGCCATCATTCGATGGTGTCCGATGGACCTCGTGTTCACTTGAGGACTTCACGGACCTGTACTGGGACGAGATTGCCCCCTGTCTCGAAGCAGAGGGTATCGACCCAAGAGGCGAGAAGCCAACCCACCAGTGGTTTCGGGATCACGATGCACGGTCATTCCTCGCGGCTCTCCGTCGCCATCATGACCGCCCATTCGGGGAGTTCTGGAACGAGGACCTCGAGCTCGGTGATGATGAAGAGGGCTACACATGGGCAACAACGGATGATACAACAATTAACGCCCTCGAACAGTTCCTCAACCGGCGGAAATCACGATACAGCCTTGCGACGTCGTCCGTCGACGCGCTCCGAACGCGACTGAATCTCTACGTCCGTGCTTATCGAGAGGCAAACGGGACAGATGACCCCCTTACATCGATTCAACGAGATCAAGAGAATCCAGCCTACGAAGCCGTTGACGCGTGCTATGCAGCATTCGACTGGTTGAATGAGGGAACTAAACGCGAATACAGCGCCCAGACTCTCCAGCGTGTGCGGCGCGTCGTCGACGCGTGGTATCAGCATCTGGTCGGGCGGCGGGTCGCCTCGATGAACCCTGCCAGCGGCCTCTACGACGAATTTAAGTGGAAAGTAGAAGATTCTCCGACTCCGTCTCTGTCGGCGAATCATATTCGGAAACTGATGCAGGCATCGGGCACGACACGAGAAGAGCTGCTCGTGGTAGCATTAGCTGGCTGGGGACTTCGAGCAAGTGAGGTCGCAGCACTCCATATCTCGCAGTTCCAGCGTAACGTACCCGAAGACGACGTCCCCTTCATCACGTTCCAGAGTCGCAAGAACGGACCCAGCGAGGTGTCTCTTTTGTACGGTATGGGCGTGCTCGACTCCCGAATCGACGAGCTAGCGGACGATGAGACGTGGACCGGGTACCTCTTCCCATCTTCGCAGGGAGAAACGCCGCACGTAACCAGAGATACGATCCGTAATTGGTTCCAGAATCTTGCATCGGGGGCAGATCTTCCCGACCGAATTGAGGGTGAGCGCCCGAGTCCACAGCTCTGTCGTCGCTTCTGGTACGATACTTATACAGCAGTCCTCGAAGGCGTTCTCGAAGGCGTCGATGAAATCGCTGCAGAGCAGGGTAGTAGCGATCCTCGGGTGGTGATGCAAAATTACCTATCTGATTCACGTTCTCGTCGAGTCCGACGAGAGTTCATGCGAGATCAACTGAACGCAGCCTTCAGAAAGAGCGCGTAGCACCAGCCGCCATCTGTCAAGCCTACCCAACTGTCTTTCTTCAGTTGATACCCAACTCATTGATTCACTGAGTCAGTGATTCCATGATGTACGGAATGCTGAAAATCAAGAGTTCACAACCCATCATTTATTGAGTCAGTTGGTAGCACGAATGAGTGATGTTCATTAAATCCATGAGTTAACGAATCACCGACCCAGTGAATCCGTAAATACCTGAAACACTGACTTGTGGATTCAGGAACACGCGCATCCCGTGCTGCAGATCGTTGAATCAATGAATCAGTGAAATACGGATATTGTGAATCAGTGAATCAGTGAGTCTGTGATTCAATGATTCAAAGACGACATTCGGATAATGGGTAATCACACCTTTCAACGCATCAGGCGTAGGTATTCGACAGAATCGGGTTGTGAGAGATACGACAGAGTATCTGACATGGATTTATGAGTCATTGATTCAATGATCGAACTATGACCGAGTCACCTCATGGATGGGGCGTCACACCATCGACTGGCATCCCCACGATCGCTTTTGGTAACCAGAAAGGCGGGACTGGAAAGACAACCGCGACGATCAACAGCGCCGCGGCGCTGGCCACTCGCGAGCACGATGTTCTTGCAATCGATATGGACCCACAAGCCGACATGACGAAGGGGCTCGGATTAGGTCCGGGTGACGACAACGATCCATCAAGCCCGAAGAACGAACTCCCCAACACATTAGTCACCGATGACGAGAATCTGCTCGACGTACTCGTCGATAATCCCCGCACGCACGATACTAGTCTTTCAGAGATTATGATCGAAGCCGACGAGTACGACCATCTGAACTTCGACCTGATTCCCAGCCACAAGGATATGGGCCTTGCTCGAGATTGGATGGACGATGCGAGTGCCCGACTCTCGCTGAAGCTCGCCCTCGAAGAGATGGTTGACGACGGATACAACTATGATTATATCGTAGTCGACTGCCCCCCTGACCTCTCAGTCCTAACAGATGCGGCGTTCATCGCGGCTCAGAACGTCTTCCTGGCTGCACAGACCCAAGCAACATCACGGGATGCACTTGACGATCTGTGGGACCAGTTGGAGTCCATCGAGGACAATCAACAGATCGAGATTGCAATCGTCGGACTCCTGGCGAACATGTACCGGGACGACGGCCAGTCGAAAAAATTCCTCAACGCCTTCGACGAGTCCTTCGCGTCGATGGCACCAATTTTCAAGCTCCCGATGCGAGTAGCGATTCAGCGTGCGTGGGACAACGGACAAGATATTTTCGAATGGGAAGACGCGAACGATCAGCAAGTAGAGCGTGACCTCTTCCTGGAAGTTGCAGAGACGATGGAACAGGCGTTCGACAAGGCGCAGGTGGAGGCGTAAGAATGCCCCGGGGAATGGACGAACGGTTCGAGGACCCTTCAGATGAGGTGGAAGAGGAGGACGCGGTCGCAGACGAGGAGACCATGGAGACGTCCGTGGAATCGGAAGCGAAGGATCGTGAAACTGCGGCGGCGACCGAAGATCGATCAGATCAGCAGAGGACCGCTTCCACGACCGATAGTGATTCGTCGACCAGTGAGGCAAGAGAGACAGATGACGAGCCGCTGAACATCCGCGAGGATTGGGATTCAGCCACGATATACGTCGAACCGGAGCAAAGCGAAGACGTCGAGATCACGTTCACTCGACTGAAAAAGCAGCTCAAACGCGAAGACATCACGCTGGAGAAAAACAAGCACTTCTACCGTGGGGTTTTCGAGGTGGCGTTCGGCGAGCACCAGGAGGAAACGAAGGAGAAGATTCGCGAACTAGCCAAGGAAGACGTCGATCAGTGAATCACTGATTCACAGATTCTCGAATATTATGAGGATGGCCGGCATCGAACGAGGTGCTCAGAATAGACCCTCTCCTGTTCTTTTGAATGCCAAAATGAATCGTCATTCACGATACTATCGAGTCGTTGGTGAGAAACACAGTTTTGGAGGATGTTCGTTTTGGGTCGGATCACCGTCGACTCGTGGTGCTTTTCGCCAATCGAAAGTGGATTTCGAGTCGTCTGGACGATCTCCTCCTGAGAAGGGCT